>WNFG01005997.1_pt1 | contig 10209 bp, 3 predicted proteins | sample 5400431 | NCBI WGS metagenome assembly WNFG01 (sample SAMN13153346, study PRJNA577476) | soil metagenome | isolation source: 120 cm saprolite under Douglas fir tree site 2 hole 3 replicate 2 | place: USA:California | collected 2015-04-18
CACCACCGACACGTTTACCTACACCGGCACCAGCAACACCGGCGGCACGGCTACTCCCACAAGCGCCAACGGAACGGTCACTCTGAATCTCGCCGGACGTGTCTGGTACGTGAAGAACAACGGTGGCGGCACCAACGGCCAGTCGCAGTCGCCGTTCACCACGCTCGCCGCGGCAGCCGCGGCATCGACGGCCAACGACATCATCTTCGTCTACAACGGCGACGGCACGAACAGCGGCCAGAACGCCGGCATCTCGCTCAAGAATGGCCAGCAGCTCCTCGGCGAGGTGAACGGCCTGATCGTCAACGCACAGACGCTCGTGGCGGTCGGCAGCAGGCCCACGATCGGCAACTCCGGCGGCGACGGTGTGACCGTTGCGGCCACGGCCGGAAGCCTCACCGGCGTCTTCGTCAAGGGCTTCTCCATCGCCGGAACGGCGAACGGGATCAACCTCAACTCCTCGGGCGCCAACACCCTGACGGCGACGGTCGACAACGTCGTCATCACCAACGCCACGGCGAACAACGGCATCAAGATCGCCGGTGCCAGCACGACCACGACCACCGCGACCGTGCAGAACAGCACCGTAAGTGCAGCCACGCAGAACGGCATCGACGCGCAGCAGACGTCGGCCGGCAACCTGGTGCTGAACATCAACAACAACACCGTCACCGCCACCGGCAACGGCATCAACATCAGCGGTGCCGGCAGCACCATCACCACCATCACCAACTTCGCCAACAACAGCATCAACGGCAACACCGGCGGCATCGGGATCAACGTCGTCGCCGCTACGTTCGACGCCGTCCCTGGAACCGTGGCATTCGACACGGTTTCAGGCGGAAATACGACCATCGGTTCCGCCGGCAATGGTGTCGGCACGAACGGCCTTGTCCTCAACTCTGTGAAGGGCGATCTGAGCTTCACCGATCTCGACATCGTCAACGCCAGTGGAACAGGCCTCTTCGCCTTGGCCTCTGCGGCCTTCAACTCCGGCACGGGAACGGGCTTCCAGATCGTCAGCAGCGGCACGCCCACGATCGATGCGACTGGCGGACCGGCTGCGGACCTGACCACGGTCACCGTAAATCTCCCCTTCACCACGATTAAGAGCGCCACCAGTTCCACGACCGGCGTGAATCTGGCCACGGTTCTCGGCACGTTCACGGCAGGAGTCGGCAGCACGATCACCAACTCCACTGGTAATGACTTCAACATCACCGGCGGCACGGCCACGGTGACCTACGACGGCACGATCAGCGACAACTCCGGCCGGCCGGTCTCGATCGCGAGTGCGACCGGCGGAACGAAGTCGTTCACCGGCGCCATCACGAACAACGGTGGCACGGGCATTTCGCTTACCAGCAACGGTGGAGCGACCATCAACTTCTCCGGCAACCTGACTCTCTCAACGGGATCGAACACCGCCTTCAACGCCACGGGCGGCGGCACGGTCACGGCATCGAATACGGCCAGTACGATCGTGACCACGACCGGTACAGGGGTCAACATCAACAGCACCACGATCGGTGGGGCCGGCGTCAAGTTCCTCAGCGTCAGTTCCAACGGCGCGGCCAACGGCATCAATCTCAACACCACCGGAGCGGGCGCGTTCACGGTCATCGGCGACGGTGGCGGCGCCAACAACGGTTCAGGCGGCACGATCCAAGCCACCACCGCCGAGGGCATCCTGCTGACCAGCGCGTCGAACGTCAGCCTTGGCTACATGAACGTCACCAACCCCGGTACGGACGGAATCAGCGCCAACGGCGTCAACGGCATCACCATCAACCGTTGCAACGTCAGCGACAACGCCGGCAATGTGGCCACCGACGATGGAATCACTCTCACCAACACGAGCGGCGCGGTCTCGCTTACGAACGACGTGATCACCACCGCCCGCCACCAGGGCCTCACGATCGACAATACCAACACGAACATGGCCAGCCTGACCATGACCAACGACTCGATCACCGGCACCGTCGGTGGCGACGGCATGCTCATGCAGTTGCATGGCACCTCGGTGCTCACGACTGCCTCGGTCACCGGCTCGACCTTCTCCACCAACTCCTCGACCGGCTTGCAGTCCAGCACGCTCGATAGTGCCGTGATTACCAGCATGACCATCTCGGGCAACACGCTCGCAAACAACAACGCCGGCATGGACCTCGACGTTGGCCCGCTAACTTCCAGCGCAACGTTTGTGGTGCAGAGCAACACCATCACAGGCTCGCACACCCAGGCCTTTAACATGATCACCGCGACGACGAGCACCGGTACGTCATTAACGGCCACGATCCGGACCAACAACATCGGCACGGCCGGCGTGAATGACTCCGGCTCGGCGATCGGAAGCGGCATTCGCGTCGCCAACGGCGGCGTGAATGAGAGCTTCACCATCGACGGCAACGTCATTCGCGAAGTTCCCAACGCGCGCGCGATCACCATCGAGCCGCAGGCATACACGGTGAACTCGAACATGAAGGCCAAGATCATTAACAACACCGTCGTCCGGCCGAGCGGTACGAACCAGAACATCGGTTGCGGCGCAAATGTCCCGTGCCCAGGTGCGTCGCTGTTCGTGCTCTCCGATAGCAACGGCCTGGGTGGCTTCGAGCACGACTGCCTGTCGATCTCAGGCAATTCGATGTACGACCCCACGAGCTACCCCGCTGGTGGTGAAGCGGCTTACTATTTCGCCCGCCGGACCAGCGCGTCGAACACGATGCAACTCGAAGGAACACAGGCGAACGCCCGGGCTCAGATTCTGAGCAACAACACCGTGACCAACCCAGGACCCAGCCCGACCTTCTCCGATGTCGTCGATGAAAACACGTCGGGTACGGTGACCATCGTGGCAGCCGGCACCTGCGGCGGCTTCCCTCCATGATCTGATTCGCTTCTCCTGAGGTTCCCGCCGGTGCTGGCGGGAACCTCGGGAATCAGATGACGCAAAAGAGTCTCTCCATCTGCTAGAATCCGCCCGCGGGTCCATACAACCATCCAATTGGCAGCGACGCGTCACGGCTGACGCGTAGGTGTATCGTCCAGTCCAATCGACAACGAGCTAGGAGGTAGAAATGGCGGAACCGTTTTTGAGTGAGATCCGGATCATGAGTTTTGGTTTTCCTCCCAAAGGATGGGCGCTCTGCGATGGGCAGCTCCTTCCCATCAACCAGAACCAGGCGCTGTTTTCATTGTTGGGAACGACTTACGGTGGAGACGGCCGCGTCAACTTCGGCCTGCCCGATCTGCAAGGCCGCACACCTATTCACATGGGGGCCGGGCATACCGAAGGCGAGCGGGGTGGCGAGCAGGGGCATACCTTGTCGATCTCGGAGATACCGACGCATACGCATACGCTCAACGGCTCATCTTCGACCGGCACGTTGATCATTGCCCCTGGTAATCTTCCGGGCAGTTCGCCCTCGCAGATGTACAACGCCCCCACCAACCTGACCACGATGATCCCGGCGGCGATAGCCACCGTGGGTGGCAGTCAGGCTCACCTCAACATGCAGCCGTTCCTGGTGCTCAACTTCTCAATCGCCCTGCAGGGCATTTTCCCGAGTCAGACCTAGAAAGGAGGACGAAGAGATGGCACAACCTTACGTTGGAGAAATTCGCATGTTCGCCGGCAACTTCGCCCCCGCGGGATGGATGTTCTGCGAGGGTCAGTTGCTCCCGATCTCAGAGTACGAGACGCTGTTCAACCTCATCGGTACCACCTACGGCGGCGACGGACAGTCGACCTTCGCGCTTCCGGACCTTCGCGGGCGCATTCCGATGCACTTCGGTAACGGCTTCACACTGGCCGAAACCGGTGGCGCCGAAGAGATCACACTGACGGTCTCACAGATTCCGGCGCACACGCACCCGCTGGTGGCTACGAACGCGCCGGCGACCCAGCAGAATGTGAACCCGAACCTGTTCGCCGAGGCGTCGCTGTTCAATCCGTACATCAACATCAATCCAACGGCTCCCATGGCCAGCACCGCCGTTAGCTCGACGGGGGGCAGTCAGCCACACAACAATTTCCAGCCGTATCTCTGCGTCGACTTTATCATTTCGCTGTTCGGGATCTTCCCGAGCCAGACCTAGGGAGGAGAGATAGACATGGATCCATTCGTAGCTGAAATCCGCATCTTCCCGTTTAACTTCGCGCCGAAAGGTTGGGCGTTCTGCGACGGGCAGATTCTCCCTCTTTCGCAGAACACAGCGCTCTTCTCGCTGCTCGGCACTACCTATGGCGGCGACGGCAAGTCCAACTTCGCTCTTCCCGACATGCAGGGCAATGCGCCGATGCATCCCGGACAGGGACCAGGCCTCTCGCTGCACGATCTGGGCGAAACCGGTGGTTCGGAGACGGTCACACTGCTCGAGTCGGAAATCCCCGGGCACTCGCACAACCTGATGGCCTCCTCGTCGGCAGCAAGCAAGCCCAATCCGTCCGGAAACGCTCTGGCGAAGACGAGCGGCGCGACCCCGTATGTTCCCGCGGCTGGCGCGCCTCTCTCCGCTTTCTCCGATCAGGCCCTCGCCCCCGCCGGCGGCGACCAGCCTCACAACAACATGCAGCCGTACCTCACGCTCAACTTCTGCATCGCCCTGCAGGGCGTCTACCCGCCACGGACATAACTCTCCACTTGTCGTAGAAATCGAGAGCCGCACGGATGTCGTGCGGCTCTTTTTTTCCTCCGGATGACTCTTTTCCGTGACTTCCTTCGGGAACTCCGGTCGACAACCACGGCTCACGTCGCTATCTTTCTGCTTGTCCGTTCCAAACAGTTTCAACCAATCGTTCACGCCACGGGTTCGTCGATCGTCTCTCCGAGCGGAGAGATGTCCAACAACAGGAGGGGTGTCGTCATGGGTCGATTTGGTCGCAAGCTGCTGTCGGTTTTCGTGGTCTCGTTGTTCGCGTTTGCGCTGCCCGCGCTTGCCAGCAACGTCACTGTCAACGGAACAGTGAACTTCAGTTCCCTCGATGGCTCGGTCGACGATCAGGATCACGTCGTCAACGGCGTCTTCGCCGTGAACGGGGACCTCATCGTCAACGGCACGATCAATTGCAACGACGACGGCCCCGGAAACAACTCCGCCTGCTCCATGCGCTTCGACGTCAGCGGCAATGTCGTCATGAACGCCGGCAGCGGGATCTTCGCCGAGGACCGGCACGGCAATGGGCCCGGCGGGAACATCACCATCAACGCCGGCGGCAGCGTCACCCTTCATGGGCCGGCATCGATTCTGAACGGTGCCGTGATCTCGAGCGCGGCCTTCGGCTCCAGCATCGGCAACGGCGGCACCATCACCATCAACAGCGGCGGCCTGTCAACGTTCGAAGCGGGCACGGTCGTCAACGCAGCCAGCAAGAGCAATGATGCAGGGAAGATTCTGCTCACCTCGGGCGGAAGCGTCACCGCCTCCGGCCTCTTTGCCGCCGGCGCAACCTCCACGCTCCTCCCCACGCGTCAGACAGGCTCCGTTCTGGATGGCGGAACCAGCCATCAGCGCGGCGGTGAGATCCGGGTGCAATCGACCTCGGTATTCGATCCGTCCATCACCATCAACTCTACCGCCACGATCGTGTCGCAGAGCGATGCGGACGCGGCGGGACCGGTGACCATCGAAGGCTGCGGCATCATCGTTCGCGGCCTCGTCGCCTCCATTGCCAATGGCGATAAGGCGACACGGGTGGCCGTGCGGTCGGGCAAGGAGATCGTGATCGATGCCATCGACCTTGGGGTGAGCTCCGGTACGCGCCTCGGCCATCTGCGCGCCGATGCCACAAGCGGCGGCGCGGCCACGAAGCGCGTCGACCTCTTTGCAGCCGACGCAATTCAGATCACGGGGCCCGATCCAACGCTCAGCACTCTCTATGCGGTGACGAGCGTTCCCGGCAGCGGCGGCACCAAGGTCGCCGGCGGAGCCATCCGCGCCATCTCACTGCGCGGAACTGTCAGCGGGAGCGGCCGTGTCTTCCTGGCCGGACTAAACAATGATGACAACCTCGGCGGAACGATCGATGTCTCCAGCCAGGGGACCGTCAATCTCGATCATGCCTTCCTCGAAGCAGTAGGCGATTTCACGAAATTGAAGTCGGACGCGGCCGGCGGGCATATCTCCGCCCGGTCGTACGCGGGCAACGTGAGCTGGGCTTTGGGCATGGGCGACGTCCGCCCTGTCGGTGCCGGCGCCTCGGGCGTGGCCACCGAAGGAACGATCGCGCTCTCCGCCTGCGGAACCGTCACGATCTCCGGCACGACCTTCCCGACCAATGGCCCGGCCGTCGGCGTCTTCCCGACCATCACCACCGGCGCCTGCTCGCCTTCCGCGCCGTCGCTGCCGGCCGGTGAGCCGTCGCTTCAGGTCTGCTGCAACGTCATCACCGTCATCAATCCGGCTGTGACCAGCGGTCCTGCCGGCGTTCCATTCAGCCAGACCTTCACCCAGACCGGCGCCATCGGCACGGCTACGTTCACGCTGGCCACTGGTGCCTTGCCGGCAGGTCTCACGCTGGCCACGAACGGCACGCTCTCCGGCACGCCGACGGTCACCGGAAGCTTCCCCATCACGGTGATGGTCACCGACTCACAGGGCTGCACCGGGGTCGGTCCGACCTACCCGCTGCAGATCGTCTGTCCGACGATCACCGTCACCAATCCCGCGGTCAACAGTGGCGTGGCCGCGGCTCCGTTCAGCCAGACCTTCACGCAGAGCGGCGGGGTAGGGGCGACGACGTTCTCGCTGGCTGGCGGCACGCTGCCGGCGGGGTTGACCCTCGCTTCGAACGGCGTGCTCTCCGGCACGCCGACGCAAACCGGAACCTTCCCGATCACCGTGCGGGCCACGGACGCCAACGGCTGCACCGGCACCGGCCCGACCTACACGCTGACGATCACCTGCCAGACCATCACGGTCACCAATCCCGCCGTGAACAGCGGTGTGGCAGGCGCACCCTTCAGCCAGACCTTCACGCAGAGCGGCGGCATCGGCACGACGACATTCTCGCTGGCCAGCGGCACGCTCCCGGCGGGCCTCACGCTCGCCGCAAACGGAACGCTGTCAGGATCGCCCACGCAGACCGGCACCTTCCCGATCACCGTCAAGGCCACGGATTCGAACGGCTGCAGCGGTACCGGCCCGACCTACACGTTGACGATCACCTGCCAGACCATCACGGTCACCAATCCGGCGGTGACGAGCGGCGTGGCGGGCGCGGCCTTCAGCCAGACATTCACGCAGAGCGGCGGTATCGGCACGACGACATTCTCATTGGCCAGCGGCGCGTTGCCGGCCGGCCTCACCCTGGCGTCGAACGGTACGCTCTCCGGCACGCCGACACAGACCGGGACGTTCACGATCACCGTCAAGGCAACGGATTCGAACGGCTGCAGTGGCACCGGCGCGACCTACACGTTGACGATCGCCTGCCAGTCCATCACAGTCACGAATCCGGCCGTGAGCACGGGCGTGGCCGGCACGCCGTTCAGCCAGAGCTTCACGCAGAGCGGCGGGATCGGTACGACGACGTTCTCGCTGGCCACCGGCACGCTGCCCTCGGGTCTCTCGCTCGCGGCCAACGGAACGCTCTCCGGCACGCCGACCGTCGTCGGAACCTTCCCGATCACCGTCACTGTCACCGACGCCAACGGCTGCACGGGCACCGGCCCGACCTACAACCTCGTCATCAGTTGCCAGACGATCACGGTCACGCCTCCCGCGGTGAACAGCGGTGTGGCGGGATCGCCGTTCAGTCAGACTTTCACACAGAGCGGCGCGATCGGTTCGGCGACGTTCACACTCGCCAGCGGTGTGCTCCCTTCGGGTCTCTCGCTCGCGACGAACGGCGGGCTGTCCGGCACGCCGACCCAGACTGGAACCTTCTCGATCACCGTCAAGGTGACCGACGCGAACGGCTGCACCGGAACGACCGGATACACGCTGACCATCGTCTGCCAGACCGTCTCCGTCACGAATCCCTCGGTGAACAGCGGCACGGCCGGCTCGCCGTTCAGTCAGACCTTCACGCAGAGCGGCGCCATCGGCTCGGCCACGTTCTCGCTGGCCAGCGGTTCGCTGCCTGCCGGCCTTTCGCTCTCGGCCTCGGGCGTCCTCTCCGGCACGCCGACGCAGACCGGCACCTTCCCGATCACCGTCACCGTCACCGACGCGAACGGCTGCACCGGCACCGGCTCGACCTACACGCTGACCATCGCCTGCCAGACCATCACCGTTACCAATCCGTCGGTGAACGTCGGCATCGCCGGACAAGCCTTTAGCCAGACGTTTACACAGAGCGGCGGCATCGGTACGACCACCTTCACGCTCGCCAGCGGCACGCTGCCCTCGGGTTTGAGCCTGGCTGCGAACGGGACGCTCTCCGGTATCCCGCTGCAGACCGGAACGTTCCCGATTACCGTCACGGTCACCGATTCGAACGGCTGTACCGGAACGAGCGCGACCTACAACCTCACCATCAACTGCCAGACGATCACGGTCACCCATCCGGCCAACATGACCGGAACCGTGGGCGTGGCTTTCAGTGAGCAGTACACGCAGAGCGGCGGCATCGGGGCGGTCGTCTTCTCAACCTCCAGCACGCTGCCAACCGGTATGAGCCTCGCCGCCGATGGCACGCTCTCTGGTACGCCGACACAGAGCGGCTCCTTCCCGCTGACAGTCGTGGCAACGGATTCCAACGGTTGCACCGGCTCGGATACCTTCACGCTCACCATCGGCTGCCAGACGATCACGGTCACGAATCCGGCCGTCTCGACCGGCACCGCGGGCACGCCGTTCAGCCAGACCTTTACGCAGAGCGGTGCGAACGGCACGGCTACGTTCTCGCTGGCCAGCGGCACGCTGCCGGCCGGATTGAGCCTCTCGGCGTCGGGCGTCCTCTCCGGCACGCCGGCCCAGACCGGCTCGTTCCCGATCACCGTCAAGGTGACTGATTCGAACGGCTGCACCGGCACCGGTCCGACCTACACGCTGGTCATCGCCTGCCAGACCATCACCGTGACGAATCCCGCCACGACGGCCGGCACGGTCGGAACGCCGTTCAGCCAGACCTTCACGCAGAGTGGCGGCATTGGCTCCGTTACCTTCACCACCTCGAGCACGCTTCCGACGGGCTTGAGCCTCTCGGCCTCCGGTGTTCTCGCCGGCACGCCGACACAGCCCGGCACCTTCCCGATCACGGTCATAGTGACGGACGCGAACGGCTGCACAGGAACCGGCGCGACATACACATTAGTCGTCTCCTGCCAGACCATCACCGTGACCAACCCGGCCACCACGACCGGAACGGTGGACGCGCCGTTCAGCGCAACCTTCACCCAGAGCGGCGCCATCGGCACTGCCACCTTCACCATCGCCAGCGGTTCGCTGCCGGCCGGCTTGTCGCTCTCGTCCAGCGGCGTTCTCTCCGGCACGCCGCAGGCGCCGGGCTCCTTCCCGATCACAGTCAAGGTCACTGATTCGAACGGCTGCACAGGCACCGGCTCGACCTACACGCTGGTCATCTCCTGCCAGCCCATCACCGTCACCAACCCGAGCTCGGCCACCGGAACGTTCGGCGTGCCGCTGAGCGGCAGCTTCACCTTCACGCAGACAGGCGTCGGGACGCACACCCCGGCCGTCTTCTCGATCAACAGCGGTTCGCTGCCGTCGGGCGTCTCGCTCTCGTCGAGCGGCGTTCTCTCCGGCACGCCCACGCAGACCGGCGTCTTTTCGATCGCCGTCAAGGTGACGGACGCCAACGGCTGCACGGGGATCGGCAGCACCTATACGCTCACCATCGCTCCGAATCTGACCACCAAGTCGTACGTCGACGTCGGCAACACGCAGCTCGATGGCGGACTCCCAGCTCCGGCTACACCGACGGTCCTTTCGGTTGCGGTGTCGAGTGGTGATTCCTCCGATGCCCCGATCACCTACGCCGTTTCCGTTCCGCCGTTCAACGGCACGCTAACCACCTTCAACCCGAACGGAACCTTCCTCTACACGCCGAATGTCGGCAACACCGCCTCCGACTCGTTCACCTATACCGGCACGTCGAACGGCATCACCGTGACGCGTTCCGCCACCATCACCTTCACCGGCAGGGTCTGGTACGTCGACAACGCCACCGTGTCCGGCACGAACGACGGCCGCTCGAACACGCCGTTCAAAACGATGACCGCCGTTGGCGCCGCGGCCACA
>WNFG01005998.1_pt1 | contig 10209 bp, 10 predicted proteins | sample 5400431 | NCBI WGS metagenome assembly WNFG01 (sample SAMN13153346, study PRJNA577476) | soil metagenome | isolation source: 120 cm saprolite under Douglas fir tree site 2 hole 3 replicate 2 | place: USA:California | collected 2015-04-18
GATAAGGCGCCTCGCAAGCGCCTGGCGTGCCGCGCAAAAGCGCGTTCACGCGCGTCTTGGACGCGCTTCGGCACGCTGCGGGTGCCGCTGCACCCGAGCGCCGTCTCGGCGCTCCGCCACCCCTCGGGGTGGATGAAGGAAGGTTTCAAACCCCGGGCGCAACGCGTCGCGGGAACGAGAAGGTGCGAGTAGCGAATGGAGATCGTAGGTTGGGTCGAGATCTTCACGAGACCCAACATCGCGCGACCGGCCCGGAATGTTGGGTGTCTCGCCGCCACTCGCCATTCGCGGGCTATTTGACATCGTGAAACTGCGTAGGGCGGATTAGCGTCAGCGTAATCCGCCACCCGACCCAGGCTGGCGGGTTACCGCGCAACGCGCCTAACCCGCCTACGGGCTACGCAACGCCGTAGCCCCGCATGAGCGTCAGCGACATGCGGGGGAGCTTCGCCGGGGCAAGAATCCCGGATTTCGCTGCGCTCATCCGGGCTACGGGCAAGCTCACCGCCGAGCGGAGCTGCTGCGGTCGATGCGGGATCGCTTGCCCTCCCCCCAGAGCTGAGGGCCGGAGCCGAGGGTCGCGCCGCCAGGCAGGGACTTGGGCGAGAACCGCATGAGCGTCGGGGCCTGCTCCCGCATCCCTGGAACGAGCGGCGGCGACTCGATCTGTTCGATCTCGGCGCAGAATTCATTGCAATAGTAGCGTTCACCGCCGCCCTTCCAGGCCGCGGTTCCGTCCAGGTGCCGTCCGCACCGGCCACATCTGAGCATTCCGCGCGCTCCTCGTGTCGTCCCGTGCAAGAAGCTTCCCGCAAGCCAAATGCGGCGTCCACGAGATGGTTCCGCGCCGGCGTGCGTGTTCCTACGTGCCGCTCCCCGGGATGAAGCACCGTATCCGGTCGAGTTGATCGAGCCAGAGCATGGGACGACCGAGCTCGTTGGGTTCGGTGATGAGCGCCTCGTCGGGCACCGCGGTCCACACGCCGTTCACCGGGACGGGACCCAATACCTGTTGTCGCGCATGTCGAATTCCGTCTCCCGGCCGTCGGCCTCGGCGCAGCAATAGCCCTTTTGGCTCCGCAAGCTCTCGAACCACCCCTTGAGCGGAGAATTGGCGTAGCGCCCGTCGTCGCGGGCGAGTGCCGGGACCGTAAGAAAAACCAGCAGCGCAAGAATGGTCCGCATGGAGAGGCTCCCTTCCGAAAAAGAGCCCACCTTGCTGGTACCTTTGTGCGGGCAAGGGAGACTGGCGGCGGCGGGCTCGAACGCGTGGCCTCGACGATCTTCAAATCGTCGCTCCTGCCGGAATGCAGGTTTTCAATCGGGTTGCGTAATCCTTATGTTCGCCTTGCGAAGCCAGAACGTGGTCGGTTGACAATCGTTCCCGCGGATATGCGGCGCGTTGAGCGCGCATGCAGACGGGGCATGACCTCCTCGCCGCAATGTCGTGTGCAATACACTGGAAGATCAACGTGACGTGGCTCGTTCAAGCTCGCCTGATCAACGATCCGGTCGCCGATCCCGGAGTGTTGGTCGATTTCCGTTTCCGACGTCGAGCGCTGCTGTTCGACCTGGGCGACCTCGCACCGCTTTCACCGCGCGAGCTGCTGCGCGTAAGCCACGTATTCGTGTCGCACGCTCACATGGACCACTTCGCGGGGTTCGATCGGCTGCTGCGGGTATGCCTGCATCGAAATTCTCCGCTTCGTCTCTTCGGTCCTGACGGCTTCGCCGACCAGGTCGAGCACAAGCTCCGGGCCTATACCTGGAACCTGCTCGGGGAAGACTCGCTCGATTTCGTGCTGACCGCGGCGGAAGTCGGCAAAGATCGGGTCACCCGCGGGTGCGAATTCCGCGCCCGGGAAGCCTTCCGCCGGCGCGAGCTCGCAATCGCGCCGCTGCCGTCCGGCCTGCTGCTCGACGAGGAGGAATTTCGCGTCGAGAGTGCCGTGCTGGACCATGGAACGCCGTGCCTGGCCTTCGCCTTCCGCGAGAGGCTGCGGATCAATGTATGGCGGGAGGGGCTCGATTCGCTTGGGCTTCCGGTCGGGCCGTGGCTCAACGAAGCCAAGATCGCGATCAGGCGGGGAGCGCCGGACGAGCGGGCGATCCTGGTGCGCGGCGGCGCGCCCGTTGCGCTCGGCACGCTCAAGCAGCATGCGTTGCGCATCGCGCCCGGGCAGAAGATCGCCTATGTGGTCGATGCCGCGCATGACGAGGTCAACGTCGCCAGAATCGTCGAGCTCGCGCGCGGCGCCGATCAGCTCTTCATCGAGGCCGCCTTCCTCCAGGAGGATTGCGCGTTGGCGGCAGCGCGGCGTCATCTCACCGCGGCGCAAGCGGGCGCGATTGCAAGGCGGGCCGGCGTGTCCCGGCTGGTGCCGCTGCATTTTTCCGGCCGCTACAAGGGTCGGGAGGACGAGCTCCGGCGGGAGGCGCAAGCCGCGTTCCGAGGAGCATAGCCGGCCTCCGTCCGCGGTGTCCGGAACAGAAGATCGGGTATTCCGGTTGATATAAGGAACAGACGGCCGGAGAGCTCCCATGAACTCTCGTTTCGAGGATCAGGCATCCGAGCGGCAGACGGCCGAGCATCCCGTCGTCGCGACCATGCGGCGCGCGCGGCAGGGCGTCACCGGGCACAACGTCCGCTATGTGCTCGGTTTCAGCCTCGCAGGGGCGATCATCGTGTTGGCGGAGGTCTACATCGTCTATTTTGCCCCATATTTGGGAAGCTAGGAATATTGCAGGCCGCAGCAAGAACGCCTTCGGCGGGCGTTGCCGCGCCGCGCAAAAAATTTGATCGCGGCCGGAACCAAACGCGGGCATCCGCGTTTGCTGCTGAGCACAGGGGCGCCTCGATGCACGATCCGGCCTATCTTCGAGAGCTTGCGCAGCGCTACCGCAAGCTTGCCCGCCGCTTCAGGAACCGGGTGATCTGCGAAAGGCTGAAATCGCTGGCGGACGACCTCGAGGAGAGGATGCGCGAGCTTCAGCGGGACCCGCCGGGAATACCGATCCTGCGGGCGCACAACCTCGTCAATTGAGAGCACGATCCGGCGCGGACTGCCCGGTCTCTTCCGCATCGCCGCCTCGTTGACGTTCGCTTTCCGCGACGCCGCGCATTTCCATCAATAGCCGAAAGCGCGAAGCGAGCTTCATCCCGAGCGCGACGGGGAACCGAGCCGAGCGGCGCCGCGTTGAGTTCCGCGAGAGGGAACCGCGGATTCGTCGCTGCTGGAGGCAAAAGTGGAGTTCCTGCGTGCCCGGCGCGACAAGGACGACGCGCTGATCATCAGCGATCCACAACCCGTCGAAAGCGTCGCCGACGCTTGGACGTCGGCGGCGGAAGCGGCGACGATCGGAATTTTCCTGCTCCTGCTCGGAGCGGGCCTCTACGTCTGTCGCCCGATCCTGTTGCCGATCTTCGCGGCATTCGTGATCGGGACGACGCTCGCGCCGATCGTCAGGGGCGTGGCGCGTCACGGCGTCTCGCCCTGGGTCACCGCCGCCGCTCTCGGCGCCGTGCTGGTCGTGGGCGCCGCAACCGTCATGACGTTGCTCGCCCAGCCGCTAAGCGAATGGATCGCCAAGGCGCCCGCGATCGGAGAGACCATCAAGCAGAAGCTCTACGTGCTGGAGCGTCCCCTGGCGGCGGCGCGCGAGCTGCAGGAGGCGCTGCTGCCATCGGCGGGACCTGCGGTCGCGGTCGAGCCATCGCAGCTGGGCATCGTCACGCCGGTGCTGGCGTTCGTGACGCCGACGGTGATCGAGTTCATGCTGTTCTTCGTGACGCTGATCTTCTTTCTCGCCGTGCAGATCGATTTTCGCAGGTACCTGGTCTCGTTGTTCACCACTCGCGACGCCAAGCTGCGATTTCTCCGGATCGCCAGCGACATCGAGCAAAATCTCGCCTCCTATCTCGCCACCGTGACGGTGATCAATCTCGCGCTCGGCACGATCGTCGCGGTCGGCGCCTGGCTGTTCGGGTTTCCGAGCCCGATCATCTTCGGCATCTTGGCGATGGTGCTCAATTACGTCCCCTATATCGGTCCGGCCTGCCTGACCTTCATCCTGTTCGCGGTCGGCCTGGTCACCTTTCCTTCGCTGAGCTACGCGCTGCTGCCGCCGGCGGCCTTCGTCGCCCTGGCGACGCTCGAGGGGCAGATCGTCACGCCCGCCATCCTCGGCCATCGGCTCACGCTCAATCCGCTCGCGGTCCTGCTGGCGCTCGCCTTCTGGGCCTGGATCTGGGGACCGATCGGCGCCTTTCTTGCCGTTCCGCTCACGATCGTCGTTTTCGTCACGATCGGCCATTTGATCCCGTCCGACGAGGGCAAGCCCCCGGGCTGATCCTGCCCTGCAAGCCCGTGGCCGAAATCGGGAACCGGGCGGCCGGGCCGGGCGTTGTCGTAACCGCTCGGCACTGTTCGCATGGGCTGCTTCGATCGATGGCTTTGATTCATTGATGCCGCGGCGTTGGTTCGGGGGCTCGCATGCATGATCCCATGGCATCCCGGGGTGGGCACACCACGGTGCTGCCCCCCGGCGGGATGGCGCAGCTCGTTGCCGCGAAGGATTGGGCGAAGACCCCGCTGGGCGCGCCGGAAACCTGGTCCGCGAGCCTGAAATTGACCGTCGAGCTGATCCTGGCCTGCGGGTTTCCGATGGCGATTCGCTGGGGACCCGAGATGATCATGATCTACAACGACGCCTACGCCCCGATCCTCGGCGACAAGCATCCGCGGGTGCTCGGCGCTCCGCTGCGCGAGGTATGGCCGGAAATCTACGACAAGCTCGGCCCGCTGAACGAATCGATCCTGCGCGGCGAGCGGGAGGGGTTCTTCGCCCGCGACCATCTCTGGCGGATCTTTCGGCGGGCGGACACCTGGGAGGATGCCCGCTTCACCATCAGCTACAGTCCGATCCCCGACGACACAGCGCCCGGCCGCATCGGCGGCATTCTCGCCACCGCGGTCGAAACCACCGACCGCGTCGACACCGAGCAAAGGCTGCGGCAGCTTTCCGAAAGGCTCGAGCAGGAGGTCGCGCAGCGCACGCGCGAGCGCGATCGCATCTGGCAGGTGTCCGAGGACCTGCTCGGGGTCTGCAATTTCGAGGGCTATTTCCTCAGCGTCAATCCGGCGTGGAGCGCTCTGCTCGGTTGGAGCGAGGACGAGATCAAGCGGATGCACGTCAGCGAGTTGCGGCATCCGGACGATGCGCCGGCGGCCATCGCGGAACGGGCGCGTCTGGCGCGCGGAGTCCCGACGGTGCGAATGGAGAACCGGTTTCGCCACAAGGACGGTTCCTGGCGATGGCTCTCTTGGACGCTGAGCACCGAGGACGGTCTCATTTACGTCATCGGCCGGCACATCACCGCGGAAAAAGAAGCGGCGGAAAGATTGCGCGAAAGCGACCGCCAATTTCGTCTGCTCGTGAGCGGCGTCACCGACTACGCGTTGTTTCGGCTCGATCCGCAAGGCATCGTGTCGAGCTGGAACGTCGGCGCCGAGCGGATCAAGGGATACGCGGCGGCCAAGATCATCGGCCAGCATTTTCGCGATTCTACACCGCGGAAGATCGGCAATCCGGGCTGCCGGCGCGCGCGTTGCGCACGGCGGCGCGGGAGGGCCGGTTCGAGGGCGAGGGTTGGCGCGTTCGCAAGGACGGCGGACAATTCTGGGCGAGCGTCGTCATCGACGCCATTCGCGACGAGACCGGAGCACTGATCGGATTCGCCAAGATCACCCGCGACATCACCGAGCGACGCGAGGCGCAGCTTGCCCTGCAACGCACCCAGGAACAGCTGGCGCAGTCGCAGAAGATGGATGCGCTCGGACACCTGACCGGTGGCATCGCCCACGATTTCAACAACATGCTGATGGTGGTCGGGGGCTATACCGAGTTTCTCAAGCGCCGACTGAGCGATCCGAAAGATCGGCGCGCGCTCGACGCCATCGAATTGGCGACGAGCCGCGCGGAAAGCCTGACCCGCCAGCTCCTGACGTTTTCACGACGCCAGTCGCTCAATCCCGCGACGGTCAATCTGGCCGAGCGCTTCGCGGCATTTCGCGACATCCTGGCGAGCTCGGCGCATGGTAATATCCAGCTCGACATCGACGTCGCGCCCGACACATGGCCGGTGACGATCGATCCCAACGAATTCGAGGTCGCGATCGTCAATCTGGTGGTCAACGCCCGCGATGCCATGCCCGACGGCGGCGGCATCGCCATCTCGGTGCGCAACGTCGCGATCGGTGCACACGACCCGATCGACGGACTCGAAGGCGAGTTCGTGGTGGTCGAGGTGAAGGATACCGGCGTCGGGATCCCGCCGGACGTTCTGCCGAGGGTGTTCGATCCGTTCTTCACCACCAAGGAGACCGATCGGGGAACCGGGCTCGGCCTTTCGCAGGTCTATGGCTTCGCCCGCCGGCGGGCGGGACCGCGCGGCTTTCCAGCGTGCTCGGCGAGGGAACGACCGCTTCGTTGTATCTGCCGCGCAGCCGGGCCGTCGTCGAGGCTCGCGGCGCCGCCGAGCGCGACCGCGAGGCGAGCGGCGGACACGAGATCATCCTGCTGGTCGAGGACAATCCCGAGGTCAGGTCCGTCACCGCGGCGATGCTGGATCAGCTGGGCTATCGGGTGGTCGAAACGGGCCGCGCCGACCGCGCGGTGCAAATCCTCGGTTCCGGCGATCCCATCGATCTGGTCCTGAGCGACATCGTCATGCCCGGGGCGATGGACGGTCTCGCATTTGCAAAATACGTTCGCGAGCGATATCCGCGGCTGCCGGTGCTGCTGACGACCGGATATTCCAAGCTCGCGAGCGGCCCGCACCCCGGCTTCGCGATTCTGCGCAAACCCTATCAGCTCTCGGCGCTGGCGCAGGCGATCCGTGCCGCGCTCGCGGGCCATCCGGCGGCGCCCGCGCCAGCAAGCGAGCAGCGCGGGTCCACGGCCTGACGCCGTTGGAGCGGCCGGCGCTGACCGTCGCGTTTGCCGCCGCCGGCTTCTTCTGGCTTGCCATATTGCTTTGGCTCGCCTTTACCGATTTCATCACGCGCCCGGATTTCCCTCCGAGGCCGGAACCAGCCGCCTTGGTCGCCGCCCCCAGCCCTGCGCGATGACTTGGATCGCATTCGCTTTTTGCGGCCCCGTGCTTTGGGCCATATCCACCCATTTGGACAAGTATCTTCTCGAAAGGTACTTCAAGGACAGCAACCCCGGCGCGCTGCTCGTATTCACGGCGCTCGCCGGCGTGCTGCTGCTCCCCGTCATCTGGTTCTTCGAGCCCGAGGTGGTCGAGATCGACGTCGCCAGCGGCTGCCTCATGGCGAGCTCGGGCGTCCTCTATATGGGCGCGATGTTGTTCTATCTGCGGGCGTTGCAGGGAGAAGAGGCCTCGGTCGTCGCCCCGTTCTACCAGGCGTCGCCGCTGTTCGGTTACGTTCTGGGATACGCCGTGCTGGGCGAGGCATTGTCGCCGAAGCAGATGCTCGGCGGCGGCATCATCATCGCGGGCACGCTGATCGTCTCGCTGCGCTCCGGCCCCCGCGCGACGTTCAAGGCGCGTCTTGCCGGCTTGATGCTCGCTTGTGCCTTTGCGCTGGCCTTGAGCGCGCTGATCTTCAAGGTGTTTGCCTTGCGCGACGAGTTCTGGACGACCACCTTCTGGATGTTCGTGGGGGAGGCGATCTTCGGAGCCGGTTTGCTCGTGATCGCTCCGTTCAGGCGCCAATTCCTCGAGGTCCTGCGCGCGAGCCCCGGGGCGGTGCTGGCGATCAACGGCGCGAACGAGCTGATCAATCTTGGAGGCGGGCTCGGGACCCGATACGCGCTGTTGCTTGCGCCGCTCAGCCTCGTGCAGGCGATCGGCAGCACGACGACGCTCTTCGTCTTTGCGCTCGGACTGGCGCTTTCGGCTTTCCTCCCCTCCGTCGGCCGCGAGGACCTGTCGGCGGGCAATTTGATCCGCAAAGGTTTCTCGGCGGTTCTGGTGGCCGTGGGCGTCATGCTCATCACGCAATGAGCGCTGCCGTCGTGCTGGCAGCGAGTCATCGCCGTCATTTGGTCTCCGCCGCGGCCGCAGCGTCGCCGCGTACAGGCGCCTGCGCGCCCGGCGATAGCGCGCTACGCCGGCAGCCGCTGGAAGTCGGTGGGGAACGAGTGCATCCGGCGCGCGCCGTCGTCGGTGATGACGATGGTCTCGGCGAAAACGCAGCCGGTCTCGCCGTTGCGCCATTTCGGATCGAACAGATCGATGTTCATGGCGAAGACCATGCCGGCGCGGAATTGATCGCCGATCGCCGCAAGCGCCGCCTCGTCGGCGCGCTTGGCGTGGTGACGGTAGCGGGGATATTCCAATGAGGCGAGGCCGTGGCCGTGGATGCCCGCCTCGCAGATGCCGAACCCGCTCGCCTCGATGGTGTCGCGGACCGCGTCCATCGCTTCCGAAATCTTGGCGCCGGGCCGGAACAACGCGAGCCCGCGCCGATAGGCGGCGAGGCAGGCGTCATAAATGTCGAGGTAGCGCGGCTCGGGCTCGCCCAGGCAGAAGGTGCGTTCGACGTGGGTGAAATAGCCGCCGAATTTCGGATGCATCTCGCAGATGATCATGTCGCCCTTCTGCAACGGTCGCGTCGTCGGCACGCGGAACGGATGCGGATAGGGATGCGCGTCGGCCGCCCACAGGAACAGCGTCGGCTCCTCGCCGCCGTTCGCCAGCATGGTTTGCATCATGCCGGCATAGACCTCGCATTCCTTGACGCCGGGACGCGCGGTGTCGCGGCAGGTCTGCAGCATGAGATCGCCGAGCGCCGCCGCCTTTTCCAGGACCTCGATCTCCTCCGCGCTCTTCACCGTGCGGAGCTTCTCCATCATGTCGTCGAGATTGACCAGCGTGACGTGGGGAAGACGTTCCGCGAGGCGGACGTACATGCTGTGCGGCACCCAGCCGTCCGGATCGAGCGGACCGGCAAGCCCGTCGATGCCGACCTTGCCGCGCGTCAACCCCAACTCGGCGAGCCGGTCGGCGACGCTGTCGGCGAAGGTCCCGCGCTTCGGCCGCACGTCCGCGACCCAGCTCTGGGCGCCGCGCCAGTAATCGGTGAAGACCGGCGAATAGATGAAGGAGGTCGGCTCATCGGCGGCCGGAAAGACCAGCACGTTGAACTCGGCATTGCCGCCGATCGGGCAGAGATAGCGGGCATTGGCGATGTTGAAGTCCCACATCGTCGGCCAGCCGACCAGGATCAGGCACTCGAGCCCGCGCGCCGCCATCTCCTTGCGCACGGCGGCCCAGCGCCGGTCGCGCTCGGCGAGCGACAGCGTCGGGTATTCCACAAGCTTGCGCATCGCGGTGTCCTCCGTTGCTGCGGGCAGCCTCGATAGTGTTTTCTCCGCTCAGGCGCGGGGCCGAAAATTGCTTGCAACGGACACTACGGGGTCCGCCGCGGCCTATCCAGTCGTGCATTGGCCGAAGTCGCTCAAGGGGGCCGTGCGGACGTCCGCGGGTTAAAGCTTCGTCAAGGCCGGCGGCCTAACGTGCCGTGCCATGCCGCCGGTTTCGCGCCGTTTCATGCTGAGAGGGACTGTCCTCGCGACCGCATCCCTGCTGGTCCCCGTCGCCGTGCGCCGGGCCGATGCGGGCGGGCGCAACGGCGAGAGCGGCTATGAGATCACGGACTGGATCGTCATCGCGCCGGGCGGACAGGTCACGCTCGGGCTGTCACAGCCGGAAGTCGGGCAGGGGTCGTACACCGCGCTGCCGCAAATTCTCGCCGAGGAGCTCGACGCCGACTGGGAGCGCGTCGAAGTCCGGTTCGTGACCGGCAAGCCCGCTTACAAGATCGCGTTCAGGCAGGAGCCGCCCGTGCAGAAGGAGGGCGCCTCGATGTCGACCACGGCGCTTTACCAGCGCCTGCGCACCGCCGGCGCCGCCGCGCGCGACGTGCTCAGGCGCGCCGCGGCGCGCCAATGGCGCGTCGATCTCTCCGCGTGCCGGACCGAGAATGGCTTCGTGATCAATGCGCGCGGCGAGAGGCTGTCCTACGGGGAGCTCGCCGCGGAGGCGGCGAAGCTTCCCCTGCGCGCCGCCCCGCCGCTGAAGGAGCGCAGCCGGTTTCGCCTGATCGGCCAGCCGGTGGCGCGCCTCGACACGCCCGCCAAGTGCAACGGCAGCGCGGTCTACGGCATCGACGTCGTCGT
>WNFG01006001.1_pt1 | contig 10208 bp, 15 predicted proteins | sample 5400431 | NCBI WGS metagenome assembly WNFG01 (sample SAMN13153346, study PRJNA577476) | soil metagenome | isolation source: 120 cm saprolite under Douglas fir tree site 2 hole 3 replicate 2 | place: USA:California | collected 2015-04-18
GGGTTGCTCGGAGAAGAAGGCGCCGGGCTGGAACTCGCTGACAGCCGCGGCGTCGGGCGGGCGGCCATCGCAGTTCGCCCCGACGGGGCGGCGGCGATCGAGATGCTCGGAGAGGAACGACACCCGCGCGTCACGCTCGAGGTCTTGCCGGATGGGTCGCCGCGTTTGGAGCTCCGAGGCCCGGATGGGATGTCCGCGGTGACGGTGGGCGTCAGGCGGGACGGCGCAGCCCACGTCCTGTTGGCCGACCACCACGGTCAACACCGGAGTGCCCTGACGATCACGCCGGGCGGATCGCCCGGTCTGACGCTCAACGATGAGACCGGGACTCCTCGGCTCGGCCTGACGGTAGCGCCGGACGACTGGTCCGAGATGGATCTCTATGACCGGGCGGGGGCGCTTCGCCTGGGCCTGAGTGTGTCCCCGCACGGGGCGCCTGTCATCGGATTCGACGACAACGCGGGCCGACGGCGCATGCTAATCGGGCTCTTCCTCGACGGCAAACCGACGCTGGATTTTTTCGATCAGCGAGGAGTCGCTAGATTATTGATGACGCTGAGAGCCACCGGGACGCCCCGGCTGATCGCGGTGGGCCGCAAGAGCCAGATCATCTGGGAGGTTCCGTGACCGGGCGCCAGGCCGGCACGGAGGGGGGAAACGTCTTGGGGTCCGAGGTGAGCGGGACGATCACGGAGTGGGTCAACGAATGCCGAAGCTGGACCGGCGTGCTCCTGGATGCGTCCAAAATCTTGGAGGCCGCCAATGAAAAGGTCAAGAGCCTGGAGCGAGAGAACGCGCACCTTCGCGACAGCCTGGGGCAGCTCCGAAGTGAGGTGTCAGCCATCGACGCTGATCGCACCGAGTTGCGAAAGGTGCTCCAGGATCTGACGCGCCAGATCACGCAGGTTGTGGACCTGATGCGGCGGCACATCTAGGAGTGATTCGTGACAAACGCCCGCGCGAACCCACGGAGGTGACCGGCCCCATCGAGGTGTACCTCTGGGTGGCCACCACCGCGGTGGACACCGACTTCACCGCCAAGCTGATCGACGTGTACCCGCCGAGCCTCTGGTACCCGCAGGGTTATGCCCCAAACCTGACCGACAGCATCGCGCGCCTCCGCTACCGCAACGGCCGCGAGCGGGGGGAGCCGGTCAAGCCGGGCGAGCCTGTGCAGGTGACGCTCACGCTCTATCCGACGAGCAACCTGTTCATGCCGGGGCACCGGATCCGGCTGGACGTGTCGAGCTCGAACTTCCCGCGGTTCGACGTGAATCCCAACACGGGGGAGGCGATCGGGCGGGAGCGGCGGCGGGTGGTGGCGGACAACACCGTGTTCCATGAGCGGGGGCCGGAGTCGCGGGGTGGTGTTGCCTATCCTCCCTCCCGCGCCCTGACGTGCGCTCAGTCGAGCTCGGTCAGTGTCCGCCAGAACATCGGTACGTCCACGATTGGGATGTTCTCGATCTCGCCCAGGCTCAGTAGATCGTTGTCGGCCGTCACGATGTAGTCCGCCTGGCCGTCTACTGCACACTCCAGGAACTTGTCATCGTCTGGGTCGCGGCTGCGGCGGATGGTTGTCGCTGGCTCGATGAACAACCCTTGACGTTGGAGGAGCATCATCAAGGCCCTCGCCTCGAGGAAGGTCAGACGGAGCTTCTTAAGCACGTCGGCGCGGCTCAGGACGTCTTCGATCTCGTGGAGCACCGGGTGGGAGAGGAGAAGAGTGAAGCGCCCGGCCCGCCAGGCGTCGTAGATCTTGGCGGTGAGGCTATCCGTCCCGGCGACGGCGCCCCTCAGGAGGACTTGAGTATCAAGAACGACGCGAAGCTCTGGCAGATCGCAGGGCCTCGTCGATCACTGCGGCAACCGCAGCCTCCGCCAGATCACGCCGACGGCTCCGAGCCCGCTCCACGATGGCGTCCAGCTCCTGGTCGGACAGGGTCCGGAGTGCCTCATCAATGCCCTCCAGGCCGGCCCGCGTCGTGAGAAGGATAGGGAGTACCTCCAGGGCGAGCTGTTGCCTCTCACCCTCGGGGAGGGCCAGGATCTGCTGCGTCAGGGCTTTGATTCTTGCGGTGTCCATGCGAGGCGCTGTCTCCAGTTTCGTCAACCGCGAATATAGCACGACGGTTTGCGACCGTCCCTGTGACGCGTTCGATACAGGTCCCCTGTCGCGCACTCATCCTAAGGCCCCGCCACCACGATGCACACCGCCTGCGCCGCCTGCTCCGCCACCTCCCGTGGCGCCCTCGTCGACTCGTGGCTCACCGGCGCGCTCGGCGGCTCGTAGAGCGGCGTCGCGTACTCCATCTTCACCGCCCAGTTGAGGTTCTGAGGCAGAGCGCCGGTGTCGCGCATGAAGTCCTCCTCCCGCGTCCCGGCCGTCACGATGCCGACCACCGCGCCGTCCATCGTCAGGAGCGGGCTACCGGAGCCTCTCGGCTGGGTCGGCACGCTGATGAGGAGCTGCGTGGCCTCGCGTCCGCCGCCGGTCAGCGAGCTGATCGCCCCGCTGAAGTACTTGGGATCGGTCCCCAGATAGCCCGCAGTGGGGGACCCCATGGAGAAGACGGGATCCCCGGGCCGGACGGCGCGAGGTGCGGCCGCCGCGAGATAGGGAGTCCCGGTCAGCCCGGTATGCAGCACGGCCACGTCCATGGTGCGACTGTGCTCGCCGAGCTTGGCCGGCACCAGGTCATAGCCCTGACAGCGCACTTTGATTATCCGGCCCTCCTCGACCACGTGATAGGCGGTGAGTACCAGCCCATCGGAGCGGATGAGGAACCCGGTGCCCTGGGAGACGCCGGGCCCGAGCCGAGATACCGGTTTCGGGATGACGGACGTCGCGCAACCGGTCACGGACAGAGACAGCAGGAGCAGAACGAAGAACGTATGCATGATGGCCTCCCTGACAGAGATCGACTCTATTGGTTCTACTCTGCGGGGCGACCAGGACAGGGAAGGTCACAGCTCTCGTGAACCAAAGAGGGGGCAGGCCACCACCTGAAGTCCGTGCGAGCTAGCCGCCCGCGGGTCGAAGCCCCTCAGAAACCAGGTTGACCGCGGCGCCCGTCAGGAAGGCAAACAACGGGGTAGTCAGGAGCATGAACCCGATCGACAGGCGCTTGACGGCGAGGACCTTGGCGTTGATGTCGGGGTCCTTCAGCCTGCTCTCGGGAACCCAGTTGCCGTAGCCAACCGTCGTCACGGTCTGAACCGCGTAGTTGAGCGCTTCTATGCGCGGCTCGTCGAGGGCGAAGCCTCCCGCGTCTCCTTCGTACATGATCCCCAGGTACGCCTTGGCAAAGATCAGCGTTATACCCAGCAGGAGGACGACGCCGAAGGAATGCGGCTCCCTTGACTATCAAGTCCGGGAAGGCCCTGGCTACCTGAAGGACCTGAACAAGGCCAGACCGCCAAGAATGCCTGACAGAGTCGCCACAAACCCCAACGCTGAATAGATGAGGACGTACGTCGTAACCGAGACGCCGAGGCGACTGGGTCCGTTAGGCAAGAGAATGGCGACAGAGACAGCAACAAGGAATGCGACCGCATAGGTGCCCCAGAGCTCAAACCAAGGCTTCCTCTGGCCGAGGGTCTGCGACTGAGTGGCCTGGTCAGATCCAAGAGCCTGAGCCTGTGACATCGCCATTTCGCGCCTCCCGGCCCCTACACGGGCAACTGGGCCATTGTAGTCCCCGGTTGCCTGGTGGGCGAGTGTGGTTCTTGCTGTCCCTGTTCAGATACACGTCCTAAGCCAGCGTCGGAGTCTGTGTCCTGATGTCGACGAACACGTCGACGACGTAGCCTGGCACGCGCCCACGAATCCCCAGAGCCTCCTGCAGGATGTCGATGGCTGCGACCCACTCCCGTTTGCCGGTCGGTCCATCCAGATTGGGATCGCCCACGAAGTACACAAAAACCAGACGGGTGGGCACCCGGTTCAGCGTTTGGAGGAGATGCGCCTGGGCGAGTCGGTTCGTGTACTGGTAGAAGCGTGCTGCCCAATTGAGACCTGGCTGTGCCTTAAGGGCGGAAGCGGTCTCGGTAAGAGCCTTGCGGATCTTAGCCAGAGAGTCGACGCTAGCTGCCTTGGAAGCGGACGACATCATCTCCGCAACGTGGGCCTTCGCCTCGACGAGAATGACTTCGCCGGACTGAGCACGGCCCAGGGCATCCCACTGGGGCCCGCGCGCCGGCCAGAACTTCGGCAGCGGCACCTTCGGAAGCGTGATGTCTAGCTTGGCGAGGAAGGGTTCATCGCGATACTCGGCGAAGTCATCATTGACGCGCGGAGATCGCCAATCGATCGGCCCCAAGCCGATGGCGCCATCGAGAACGCTTGCGTGCTCGTTGACGAGTTTCTGAATCCAGCGAAGGCTGCCTTTGCTCCCGGCGGGCTGGGGGAACCGTCCCATGGGATCTCCTCTCGATGACGATGTAAGGGCGAGGGTGCCCAGTGACTTGCCGGGTCATTGTAGGCTGTTGGGTCGGTCGTCGGCGCTGAACCAGCACACAGTAAGCACCCGGCGGCGAAGGTCCTAGTTCAGACAGATTCGCCGGACGACGCCCCGGTTCAACACGTCCAGCATGGGTCCCTGCCGGCGGTAGAGCACCACACGGCTCTCCGGTGTCACGGGGACCGAGGAGTCGCCGCCGTCGACCGGCCTCCCGTCGACCGCGACCAGGAAGCCCCCGTCGGCAAAGAGAGCCGCGATCTGGCCCTCGCCGGCATGTACCACCCGCCGTATGTACTCGCGAAAAGGGACCTGCTCACCCGCGGTCCTTCTCTGCTTCGAGATCATGTCGGGTCTGGATATTCAGCCAGAAGCGCTCGGAGGTGCCGAAGTACCGGGCCAGGCGCAATATAGTGTCGGCCGTCACGGCGCGCTTGCCGAGGACGATCTCGTTAATCCGCCGGGGCGGCACGCCGACATCCTTGGCTAGCTGGTACTGGCTGACCTCGAGCGGCTTCAGGAACTCTTCGAGAAGAACCTCACCGGGCGTAGTGGGCGGTAGCTTCTTTCTCGCCATCAATTGCTCCTAGTGATAGTCGACGATCTCCACATCGTGCGCGTCGCCGTCCCTCCAGTGAAAGCAAATCCGCCATTGATCGTTCACGCGGATGCTGTGCTGTCCAGCACGGTTTCGGCGTAGAACGCCCCGGCGGCGACTGTTTCGAGGCTCCGTGTGCAACCTGGGCCCCCGGCCGGCGGAAGGTCCCAGGTTGGCGCTGGCTACCAGAGCATGCCTTCGAGGTACTCGATCTCCCGCTCAAGCTGACGAACACGCCCCGTATCCCGCTGGGGGCTGAGCATTCTTGCCGTTTCTCGTCGAGCATCTCCTCCAGTTTCGTGCGCTTCGCATCCCCCGCCATATACGCCTCCCTGGGGCCAGGTCAACCGCGCGCCCGCATGCTGAGAGAACGCGGGCGGGCTGTCAAGCTGTGCTGCGTCAGTGCGGCTCGACGCTTATGCCCCGCCTATCCGTGCGATCCGGTTGGACTCGCGGATTAGCGCTCTTAATCGATGGGTCCAAGCTTCGAGTCCTTGACGGCCCACCAATCAAGACAAGGGGTTCCGGGCTACCGGGAGCCCTTACTTATTTCTACGAAAGGCCCGTATGTGATCGCCGACAAACCCCCGCGCATAACCCCGTGCGGAATACCTGCTGACCGACAAGGACCGGGCATTGGGTCCAGCGCTGGCGGCGCTGCGGGACGGGGGGTGCAACACGCCGGAGGCCACCTGCGCTCGAAGTACGGCACCCCGGAGACCGCCTCTCGGCCGATGGGGAGGGGAACCGAGACTCGTCGAGGTTCCCGATGCACAGGCCCGGTTGACACCGCGCGAAGCCCCGGCTACGATCCCCCTCGCATCGTCGGCGTCGGCCTTGCGCTCGGTCCACTCACGCAGCAAGGAGCCCCTCATGCGTCGTGTCACCGCCCGCGGACTCTCGCTGCTGCTCGGACTCGGCCTCCTCGCGCCCGCCGGGCTTCGCGCCCAGACGAAGGACGACACCGTCATCTATGCCCTGCAGTCGGACGTCAACACCTGGGATCCCCCCAACTCGGTCTTGCGCGAAGCGTTCATTCTCAGCTACAACGTCTTCGACCACCTCGCGGCGCGCGACGTCAAGACCGGTAAAGTGGGGCCCAGCCTGGCGCTCTCGTGGAAGCCCCTGAACGACACCACCTGGGAGGTGAAACTGCGCAAGGGGGTCAAGTTCCACGACGGCAGCCCCTTCACCGCCCGGGATGTCAAGGCCACCTTCGACCGCGTGCTCAATCCCGAGAACAAGCTGGTGGCCCGAGGCAATCACGCCAAGATTAAGAGCGTGGAGATCGTGGACGAATCCACGGTCCACTTCATCACCGACGGGCCGTATCCCGTCTTTGTCGAGCGCCTCACCGCCCTCGTCATGCAGTCCGAGAAGATCATCAAAGAGAAAGGTCACGAGTGGATGCAGGAGAACCCGGTCGGCACCGGGCCCTACAAGCTCGTGAAGTGGACGCGGAAGCAGGAGCACCTGCTGGTCCGAAACGACGACTACTGGGGGCCCAAGCCCTACTACAAGTACGTGCGGGTCCGGATCATCCCGGAAACCGCGACCCAGATCGCCGAGCTGATCTCAGGCGGCGTGGACGTGATCAAGGCCGTCCCGCCGGATCAGATGGATGTGATCAACAAGTCGGGCCAGGCGCGAACCGCGACCGCGCAAATTCTCCGAACGGCCATGCTCCAGCTCGATCAGGCCGGCCGCGGAGGGCCAAACCCCTTCACCGACCGGCGCGTCCGCCAGGCGGCCAACCTCGCCATCGATGCCGACGCCGCCATTAAGCACGTGCTCAACGGCCTCGGAGACCGGGTCGCGACGGTTGTCAACCCAATGGCCTTCGGCTTCGACCCCAGCATCAAGCCCTACAAGCAGGACATTCCACGCGCCAAGAGGCTGCTCGCCGACGCCGGGTTCCCCAACGGAATCGACATCCGATTCCGCACCGGCCTTGAGGTCGTCGAGCCCGCGGTGCTTCAAACCGACGAGACCCTGAGCGCCGACATGGCCAAGGCCGGCATCCGCGCCCAACTCAACTATATCGGGGACCAGACCGTCTACACGGCGCAGGTCAAAGATAGCAAGGCGGGTCCCATGTTCAACTGGTCGTGGGGCTACTACTCGATCTTCGACGCCGACGCCATCCTCTACGATGTCTTCAAGTGCGGCGAGCCCTGGAGCTACTACTGCAACAAGGATCTGGACGAGCTGATTGTCGCGGGGCGTTCGACGCTCGACCAGAAGAAGCGCGCCGAGATCTACACCAAGGCCCAGAAGCTCCTCTTCGATGACGCCGCTTACGTGTTCAAGTGGGGCCTGCACGGCGTGTGGGGCATCTCGAACCGAGTCAACTACGAGGCGCCCCGCGACGAGATTGACCGCATGTGGCTCGTGACCCCTCGAAAGAAGTAATCGCCGCTACTCGGGGTAAGTACCGAGCGCGTGCTACTTCCCGGATCTGGGCTGGAGGTGTTGCTGGACGAATACCGCGGCTTCGGCCTTGCTGACCCTGCCCCTCGCGATACCCAGTACCAGATCTTCGACTTCTTGAGCGTTGGCGTCGAGCCGGCGCGAGTTCAGACCGAGAAAGGCGAGAAGGACCATGAGCCCGACGCGCTTCTTCCCGTCTACAAAGGGGTGATTTCGCACGATGTGGAAGAGATGGGCCGCAGCCATCTCATGGAGGCCTTCGTGCAGGAACCGCCCTTCAAAGGTCGCGGAGGGTGTTCCTAGGGCAGACTGCAGGAGGCCGAGGTCCCGGATGCCCGGCCGCCCTCCGTATCGCTCGATCTGGTCCGCGTGGAGTGCGATCACCTCGTCGAGCGTTAGGAAGACGACCTTCAAGAGTCCGCGAGTCGCTTGAAGACGCCTCCGTACTGTCGGTGTGCCTCGGCAACAATGCGCTTCAGCCGCGCGGTCCGCCGACGGTCGCGCACCGGAGTGATCACGATCACATCGCCGTCGGTGGACACCTCGAGCGGCGTGTCCGCGTCGATCTGCGCTCGGTCGAGCAGGGGCTTGTCCAGCACGAGCGCGAGGCTATTCCCGGTCTTCGTTAGCTTCTTGAGCATCAGGTTTTCCGTACTGACAAGATCGCACCCTTGTACGTACTAGTCAAGGCTCATGGCAGAAGGTTCGAGATCGGAATAGCGGAGTCGGGGAGCGCCAGGGGAGCCACCGAGTCGCCCCGGCGCAGCGCGGCCGTCGAAGCGTAGCGCCAGCCATAGGCCCCGTGCGGGTCCGCCACCGGCTCTCGGTACACCTGGCTTTCTCCCCGCGATCCAGCGCGAGGCCGGCCAGGGCCACCTTACGGCCGCAGGATGGCGGCGTGGCGCCTGAGAGTCAGAATGGACGCACGTTGCTGTAGATTGCCAGAACCTACCACCTCGAAAACTGGCTCAGTGCCTTGGGGCAGTTGCGCGCCAAGTAACCGCGAGCAGACGTGCCCACCCTGTTGGCGGCACGAACCACGAACTGGCTCAACGTGAAGCAGCGGGACTATCGAGTCGCAGAGAGCGGGTGGAGCCGAAGCGCGCTAGACTTGCGGGGGAGTCTGCGCCCGGCGGTGCCGTAAAGGTGGCGGCCGCAGTGTCGGAGGAGGCGAAGAGGGCCGGTGCTGAAGATGCCGAAGAGGTTGTGCCCGCCGCGGGTAACCCAGGAGGAGATCGACAATATGAAGCACAAGAGTGAGATCAAGTGGTCGGCTGAGCCAGAAGATCATGATTACCCGGCTGCAGGCGCGTACCTCAGTCTTTTCTATGATGGGGCGACCGCAGCCCGGTATGTGAAACGACTGCGACAAGCGCCCATGTCGACATTTAAGGCGAAGGATATCTTCCGAGCATCCGGGTTGTCGTTGTTGGGGATCAGCAATTCGCATGTGGAGCACGATCGAAAGAAGATCCTCGCGCGCAAATCATTGTCCCCGCTCCTGCTCGTGCGGGCTCCAAACAACCAAAAGGTCATCAGTGCCGATGGCTATCATCGAATGTGCGCGGTCTACTCGTTTGACGAGGATGCACTGATTCCTTGCAAGATCGTCTGAAAAGTACTGACCGCAAGGACCGCCTCACTCGCGATCGTCGAGTCAGGTGTCGCTGGCCATCGTTGAGAACGATCAAATTCACCAATGGCATCGGCGACCCGCGGGCCTTCGCACCAACGCCCTGGTGGCCGTCGGGTCGGCCGGCTTCGTGCTCATCAGCGCCTTGATGCACGAAGAGAACAGCCCCACGCGCATCGCCGCCCAGGTGGCGTCGGGGATCGGCTTCCTGGGCGCCGGTGTCATCCTGCGTGAAGGGCTGTCCGTGCGCGGCCTGAATACGGCGGCCACGCTCTGGTGCTCGGCCGCGGTGGGCAGCCTGGCCGGCCTGGGCTTAACTGGGGGGGCGATCTTGACCACCGGCGCGGTCATCCTGACCAATCTTGCCTTGCGTCCGCTCGGACAGGTCCTGGATCGAAAGGTGGTGAACAGCTCCGAGCTCGAAGTCGAGTATCGGATCGACGTCGCGTGTCGAGACGGCGATGAGGCACGCCTCCGGGCTCTGGTCCTGGCAGAGGTGGGCAGCGAGGTCCTGAGGGTCCGGCGCGTGCGGCGCGAGCGCGTACCCGAGTCTGACCAGATCCGCCTCGAGTTCGTGTTCAGCAGCGACGGCCGGAATCAGTCGACCATCGAGCAGCTGGCCACGCGGCTCGGCCGCGAGCCCGGGGTGACCTCGGTGACATGGGAGGCCACCGAAGAGCGGACGGACTACTGACCGGCCGGCGCAGGGGAGTACCATGCCCGACACCATCGCTGATCGGTCACCGGAACCGGCCGCCACCATCGAGATCCGGCTGAGTCGACCCCAGCAGCTGTTCAATTCGCTCGACCCTTCGCCCTTCCACGAGCGAGATCTGGATCAGGACGCCGAGGAATACCTCGTCGACTCCGCCGACGAATATCCATTGAAGAAGCCCCTGACCCTGGTCATCCACTTGCCCGCAGACCAGATCCCGGCCAGCGGCACTCCCGATCTGGCCCAGGCCATCCACAACTACTTTGCCTATCGGGTCGACATGACCGAGCGCCGGCTGAGGCGCTATTTCCGCGACGGGCGCATCTCCCTGGCGGCCGGACTCGTGTTCCTATTCGTGTGTATCGCCCTCCG
>WNFG01006002.1_pt1 | contig 10208 bp, 11 predicted proteins | sample 5400431 | NCBI WGS metagenome assembly WNFG01 (sample SAMN13153346, study PRJNA577476) | soil metagenome | isolation source: 120 cm saprolite under Douglas fir tree site 2 hole 3 replicate 2 | place: USA:California | collected 2015-04-18
GTGATATTCCGGACTGATTCGGGCAAGTTCGCCATCTCGGCGATGCCGCCGGCATTATCCGTGATGGGGCCGTAAGCGTCGATGGCGACGATGATGCCGGTCATCGAGAGCATCGACATGGCGGCGATCGCGATGCCATACAGGCCGTAATCGCCGGCCGATGGCTGCTGGTTGAGATAGAACGAGATCAAGATGCCCCCGCCGATCACGAGGACCGGCAGTGCGGTGCTGATCATGCCGATCGCCTGGCCCGCAATGATGTTCGTGGCGGCCCCGGTCGTCGAGGCGCGCGCAATCAGCCGCACCGGCGGATAGTCGGCACTCGTAAAAAACTCCGTGATGCCCACCAGCGCGATCGTCACCACGACGCCGACCACCGCCGCCCAAAAGAGATTGATATTCAGGCCGATCAGCACCGTCACGATGAGAAATCCCGCCAGGGCCAGCACGGCGCTGACGCCGAGACCCCGATAGAGCGCGCCCATGATCCAGGTGCTGCGACCCAGCCGCACGAACAACGTGCCGATCACCGTCGCGATGATCGAAATCGCGCCCAAGATCAGTGGATAGAGCACGTACTGGACCTTTCCGGGGAACAGCAGACTGGCCAGCAGCATGGCGGCAATGGCGGTCACCGCATAGGTCTCGAAGAGGTCCGCCGCCATGCCGGCACAGTCGCCCACGTTGTCCCCGACGTTGTCCGCGATGACCGCCGGGTTCCGCGGATCGTCTTCAGGAATACCGGCCTCGACTTTGCCGACCAGGTCGGCTCCGACGTCGGCGGCCTTGGTGAAGATGCCGCCACCGAGGCGGGCGAAGACGCTGATCAGGCTGGCCCCGAACGCCAGGCCGACCAGTGACTGCGGTTTCTGAAAGACCCAATACGAGACCGCGACGCCGAGTAACCCGAGTCCGACCACAAAGAGGCCGGTGACGGCCCCACCGCGAAACGCCAGCCGGAGGGCCCGATCCAGCCCGCCGGTGGCCGCCTGCGCGGTCCGTACGTTTGCCCGCACCGAGACGCCCATTCCCACGTAGCCGGCGAGCGCCGAGCATCCGGCGCCGACGATGTAGAGGACCCCGGTCTGCCAGTTGACCGCAAACGTGATCACGAGCGCGAGCACGACCCCGATCACCGCGATGACGCTGTACTGCCGGTTGAGATAGGCCGCCGCGCCCTCCTGGATGGCGCGCGCGATCCGCCCCATGGTCTCGTTTCCAGCGGGGGCCGCCAGCACCCAGCGCGTCAGCAGCCCGCCGTAGGCCAGGGCGATCAATGCCGCCACGCTGACGAGGGCCAGGACAGCCGTCGACGTCGAGTCATCGATGGTTATCGCGGCCGCGACGAACAGGTTCAGCGCCTCCCTACGTTAGTGTGGGCGTACCAAAAAACGCCCGCCGTATTGTACCGTCCGACCGACTATGACCTCGGGCGCCCGAAGAGGGCGAGGACCTGGTCACGGATCCACTTCGGTGGCGGCACGCCACCTGGCCGCAGGTGGTCTTTCGCCACGAAGACGTCGTCTGCGGGCGCGGCGGACGACACCTCGCGCTTCGGCGGCGCCACGAAGCCGACGCCCAGCGTCTCGGCCAGGTCACGGATGCGGGCGAAGAAGCCCGACGTATGCGGCGAGCGCTCGAGTTGCAGGCCGGTGAAGTCGTAGTGATGCACCCACTCGTGCAGCAGCGTCTCGAGGAAGACCTTGGGCGCCAGCACCTGCTGCCGAATCGCCGTCAAGTTGTAGATCCTGATCGACCCGCGCTGTGGCGTCGACTCCCACGCGATCCGGTAATACCCGTAGGTCTTGACTTCCAGTTTGCCCCCACGCGTGCGGTGCCGTTGCGGCCGGTCGGCGACCGTGAGCTTGCAGGGTGGGAGTCCCGCGGCCTCGTCGAGCACATCGAGCAAAGTCTGGCCCCTCGATTGCCGGCCGGCCGCCGTCGTCTCGTCGAGGACCGAAAGCGCGATGCCTTTTCCGAGCGGAAACTCGCGCCACGTGACTCTTTCAACGCCCTTGCTGCGTTCGTAGGCGGATCTGGGCATTCCCTGTCATTATGGGCGCGTGCCGCAGTCCAGCATCATCGTCGTCGGCAACGAGATCCTCCGCGGATTCACGGTCGATACCAACTCGAACTGGCTCGCGGGCAGACTCTTTCGTTGCGGATACCCGGTGCGGGTGATCGCCACCGTGGGCGACGTCGACACGGATATCGTCGCCGCCATCCACGAGCACGTCGCGCGTCCTGAGCTGTCACGGATCTTCGTGTGCGGCGGGCTCGGGCCGACACCGGACGATCGGACGTACGTCGCCCTGGCACGCGCGCTCGACCAGCCGCTGGTCTACCGGCGCGAGGTCGGCGCGCAGATGCAGAACCTGATGTTCATCATGAAAATGGCCGAGCGCCGGGGCACCGCCGGGCTGAATGCCGGCAACCGACGGATGGCGATGCTGCCCGCAGGCGCGACCCTGGTACGCAACGGCGCCGGCATGGCGCCCGGGCTGGCATTCGACCTGGGGGAGGATCGATATTTATTTGCGCTGCCGGGCGTGCCGCACGAGCTTCGGTCCGTGTATGAAGACATTGAAGGTCGCTATTTATTGGGCGGCCGCGGTGACGTCGTTCGCGAGCTGCACTACCGCCTCGCGCCGGAGAGCATGTTCCACGACGTGATGCGCGACCTCGAAGGTGAATATCCCGACGTGTCGCTGGGGTCCTATCCCCAGACGGAGACGCGGGAGCTCATCCTGCGGGCATCCGGCCCGGACCCCGAGCGGGTGGAGGCCGTGATCAACGCCATCCGCGATCGCGTCCGCCAGTACTCACCGATCGGCTGAAAAAAGAAACGGCGGCCCGATGGCCGCCGTCTCTTAGAACTTTCGGGTCGGCAGGTTACTTGTGGGCGACGGCGCTGACCGCACCGCCGTGGTTGTCCTTGTTCTCGCCAGTCTTATGCGCCGCGGTTGCGTCGCTCTTGGCCACTGCGCTGACCGCATCGCCGTGTGCGTCGTTGTCGCTCGTGTCGGCCTTGTCCGCCGCCGCCTCGGCCGCATCGTCGACGTCCTCAGCGTCCTCGTCAGTCGCCTCTACGTCCGTGTCAGCCGCTCTGGCCGCCTTGTCGGCCTTCGCATCGGCCTTGGCCGCGTCGGACTTTGCCTCACCCTTGGCGCTGGCCAGGGTGCTGACCGCGTCGCCTTTCGCCTCGCCCTTGAGCGTCGTGCTCTTGGCGAGCGTACTCACCGCTTTCCCGTGTGCGTTGCCCGCCACCGCGGACAGGGCGCCAACGGCCAGCAGACCGGCCGCCGCCGCCACAATCATGATCGATCGAAGCATGAAGAAACCCTCCTGGTTTCGAGATTCCTGCTTGTTAGAACGCAGCGCCCTCGATCCACTTACTGTTCAGGCAGAGTTTCTTTACTTTCCTTTAAATTCCGGCGGCTGCTTGCTGACAAAGGACATGATGCCGACCATCGCGTCCTCCGTCATGGCCGCCTTGCCGAAGTTCTCGGCTTCGACCTCGTAGCCCTTGCCCGGGGACCGCTCCAGCCCGGCCAGCAGGGCTTCTTTCGCCAGCCGTAAGGCGATCGGCGCGGCGTGCGCCAGCCGGCGGGCGCGCTCGAGCACGGCTGCCTGAAATCCATCGGCGGGAAGGGCCGCATTGATGAGCCCGATGCCGGCCGCCTCCGGCGCTTTGAGGCGAATGGACTCGAAGATCATCTCCGTCGCCCGGGCCCGCCCCACCAGGCGGGGCAGGCGCTGCGTCCCACCAGCACCCGGGATCAACCCCAGGTTGGTTTCCGTTTGACCGATCGTCGAGCGGCCGTCGTCGATCATCAGCCGGTAATCGCAGGCGAGCGCGAGCTCGCAGCCACCACCCAGCGCATGCCCGTTGATGGCCGCGATCAGCGGCTTCGGGAAGTGTTCGATTTCGGCGAATGCGGCCTGGCTCCGGCGGGACATCTGTGCGACACGCTCCAGCGTCGCGGGATTTTCGCGATCGAAACCGCCGTCGCCACCCATGGATTTGATATCAGCGCCGGCCATGAAATAGCGGTCGATCGCACTGGTCAGGACCACGACTCGCGTTGCATCGTCTTCTTTGACCTTGTTGAGGGCCGCGATCAACTCCTCCTGGAGCTCGGCGACCAACGCGTTGACCGGCGGCCGGTTCATGCGAATCGTCGTCACGAAGTCGGTCGTGGAAACGTCCAGCAGGCCGGCCATCAAAAGGTGAACAGGTCCAGGCCGCCGGTCACCGGCAGGGCCACCCCGGTGATATAGCCCGCAGCCGGGGAGCACAGGAACGTGATCGCGTTCGCGATGTCCTCGGGCTCGCCAGGGCGGCGCAGGGCCACGCGCTTGATCATGCGTTCGTTCATATCGGGACGGCCCATCTTGAAGGCCTCGGTGCCGATGATGCCCGGCACGATGGCATTGACCGTGATGTTGTAGCGGGCCCCCTCCAGCGCGAGTGTTCGTGCCAGGCCGACGAGCCCGGCCTTGGTCGTCGAATAACTCGCCTGGCCAAAGCCTCCCAGCGCGCCGGCGATCGAGGACATCATGATGATCCGGCCCCAGTTCCGTTGCTTCATGTGGGGCCAGACGGCCTTCGAGACATTGAACGCGCCCGTAAGGTTGACTTTGAGATCACGGTCCCAGAGGGCATCGACCTGGTTGTCGACCGTCCCCATGTGGTCAAGCGTCCCCGCGTTGTTCACGAGGATGTCCAGGCTGCCGAACTCGTTGACGACCTGGTCGACGACCTGCTTGACCTGCTCGCGATTGGTCACATCCATCTTCAGAGCCACGGAACGCCGGCCCATTTGCCTGATCTCATTCGAGGTCTTCTCCGAATACACGGCTTTTTGCGAGGCCATCACCTGCGAGAGCGCGCTCTGCGAGGCTTCGGCCATCTTCTCGAGCTCCGGGTCACTTTCGATCAGGATGTCCGTGACCACCACGTCGGCGCCGGCGAGGGCCAGCGCCAGGCAATCGGCCCGGCCCAGGCCGCGCGACCCGCCCGTCACCAGGGCGACTTTCCCCTTCAGATCGATCATGGCTAACTCGCCTTCCGGATCTGCGCCTTCGGTTGTTCGCGCGTGAGCGGACGCCGCTCGCCGGAGATCGCTCGGGAGATCACCAGCCGCTGGATCTCGGAGGTCCCTTCCCAGATCTGGTAGATCTTGGCATCGCGCATCCATTTCTCGACGGGATACTCGCGGATGTAGCCGTTTCCGCCGAGGACCTGGACCGCGTCCACGGTGACCTGCATCGCCATATCGGCGCTGAACGCCTTCGCCATGCTCCCCTCGGCGCGCGTGAAGAGCATGTTGTTCTGCGCCATCCAGCCCGCCCGCCAGGTGAGCAGGCGCGCGGCGTCGATGTTGATCGCCATCTCGGCGAGCTTGAAGCCGATCCCCTCGTGTTTGATGATCGGCTTGCCGAAGGCCACGCGCTGCTGCGCGTAATCGAGGGCGTACTCGTACGCGGCGCGGGCGATGCCGATCGAGCCGGCGGCGACCGCGGGCCGCGAGTACTCGAGCATCTGCAGCGCACCCAATGCGCCAGGACCGGCATCGGGATCACCGGGCTCGCCGCCGAGCCGGTTCTCGGTCGGAACGAAGCAATCCTGGAGGATGACCTGCGCCGTGTGCGAGGCGCGCACGCCGAGCTTCTTTTCTTTCCGGCCCATGCTGAGGCCCTTATTGCCTTTCTCGACAACGAAGGCTGCGATGCCCGCGGCGCCGATGCTCGGATCGGTGTTGGCGAAGATCACGTGCAGGTCGGCGATGCCTCCGTTGGTAATGAATTGCTTGGTGCCGTTGATCAGGTAGCCACCGTCGACTTTCTTGGCGGTGGTCGCGATCGCCATGGCATCGCTACCGGTGCCCGGCTCGGTGAGTCCCATGGCGCCGACCACCGGGATCCTGGCACTGCAGAATTCGCGGATCCACTTTTGCTTCTGCGCCTCGCTGCCCATCGCGAGGATGGCGGCCGCGGCCAGCCCGGTGCCGGTAATGGCCACCGCGATGCCGGCGCAGCCCCAGTGCAGCTCCTCGGCGATCAGCATGTTAGAGATCATGTCGAGGCCACCACCGCCGTAGGCTTCCGGCATCACCGCGACCGGCGTCAGCCCCACTTCGTGCGCCTTCTTCAAGACCGGCCAGGGAAACTCTTCGGTCTCGTCATAGTGCGGCGCCACGGGACGGATCTCCTTCTCGGCGAATTCGTGAGCGAGCGCTTTGATGTCTTCTTGCTCGGGGGTCAACGTAAAGTCAAGCGGCATGGGTAGTGCTCCTTTGTGGCGGGAACTCGGCCTCCGCCACACCTTTGTTCAAGACTCGTTCTCCGCGTTGATTGGTCACGACCAGGTTGATCACGACGCGTCGTGTTGCATCGTCTTTCGACGCGACGGTTCCAGAGCAGGTCACGTCATCGCCGGGTAGGACCATTCCGGCAAAGCGACCTTGCAGGCGCTTGAGTAACGAACGATCGCCCAGCCAGTCCGTCACCATCTGGTTGGCAAAGGCCATGGTGAGCATGCCGTGGGCGATCACCCCCGGCAGTCCGGCGGAGCGCGCGAAGCTCTCGTCCAGGTGGATCGGGTTGCGGTCGCCGGAGGCTTCCGCATACTGACGGATCTGTTCGACCGTTACATGCTTGGTCAATGCGGGCAGCGTCTGCCCCGGGGTGACGTGCTCGAAATCCAATGCACTCATCGTTTTCATGGCTTGCGGATGATGAAGAGCGCGGTGCCATCGGAGACCGCTCGGTCCTGCTCATCCGTAGCTTTGAGCTCGAACGTGACCAGCTCCATGTCGCCGCGTGTGTTGATCGCGGTCAGCCGCCCTGTCGTGCGGATGCGATCGCCTGGACGGACCGGCCGTTGAAAATTGAACTGCTGCTCGCCGTGCACCAGGTGCGCGACGTCCAGCGCCACCTCCCGGTCGGTCCAGAGCTGCCAGTAAGCGTCGAAGCCGTAGACCATGGCGTAGGTCGGCGGCGCGATCAGCTCGCCATCGTCCCGCACATCGCCCACGGCCGTCATGTAGTCGCGGATGGATTGCTCGGTGACCTGGAAGGGCGCCGTCTCGTAGCTCCGGCCGACCCAGCGCGAGTCCGTCACTAGGCCAACAGCCCCTGCAGTTTCATCGCCAGCCCCATGTCGCCCTTTACCTTGAGCTTCTGCTGCATGAACGCCGTCACGGGGTTCAATTTGCCGGTGGCGATGTTCATCCAGTCATCCGTCGAGGCGATCAGCGTGGTGTTGGGGCTCTGCGCCGGCCCCTGGGTGAGGGTCGGGGCGCCGTTGGCGATTTGCAGCGTCCACGATTCGCCACTCAGGTCGAACTGGTAGGTCGCGTTCAGACCCGCGGACTTCTCGGGATGCGACTTGATGCGATTCTCGATCTCCGTAAAAACTTCCCTGGCTTCAGGCATGTGTGCCTCCTTCTTGTTCTCGCGAGGTTGGGATCGATGCGGCGCCATTTAGGAACAGGCGGGCGCACGCCTGGGCAAGCGCGGCGGCGCTCATCGAGGGCTCGTCTTTGCGCTGAAAATGCTGCCAGTAGGCGAGCTGGGCCGCCATACCAAGCAGCGCGAACGCGGCCACGGCGGTTGCCCGCACGCCCAGGTCGTGCAGCGTCGGCTCGAAGGCGGCGGCGAGGGTCTGATACAGCTCGGTTTGGCGAGCTTCGAAGCTCTCGTCGATGCCAAGGCCCTCGATCGTCAGCCGGCGGATCAGCCCCGCGTACTCGTCGTAGAACTCGAAGTAGGCCGTGAGCCCGGCCTCGAGCCGCTGGCGAGCGTCGGCCTGATCGCGGGTGGCCCAGTAGATCCGCCGCCGCAGCAGGGTCGCCGTCTCGTCCTGCAGGGCCGCAAACACACCCTTCTTGTCGACGAAATACAGGTAGAACGCTCCCTGGGAAAGCCCGGCCGCTTGCACGACCGCACTAACGGTGGTGCCATGGTAGCCGTCACGCTCGAAGACCCGGCGGGCCGCCTCCAGCAACTCGCCGCGGCGAACCCACTGCCGCTCGGTCAGGGGCGAGTCGCTCGCAGTTCGACTACTGACTGACACGTCAGTCACCAGCCTAGCAGGTTCGTCGCTCCCTGTCTAGCGGATGACCACGAAGAACCGTTCGGTTGCCCTATCCGACTGGCTGGCGGCGGTCACCATGACGGCTTTGACGGGATCCACGGCGCCAGACAGCGTGCTGCCGGACCCGAGGCCGGACTGCGCTCCGAGCGGAGATTTGCGGATCGCCTCCAGCAGCCTGGCGATGTCCACGTAGACGATGGCCGACGGTTTGGCCAGGGACGCGGCGCTGGCGGTCTTGTAGGTCGGGTCCGATGCGATGGTGGCCCCACCCTTGTGCGTATCGATGATCGCCTTGACCTCATCGGGGGTGGAGGCGAGGATGCCCATGCCGTCGAGCACCGCATACGAGGGCGCGAAGGCTTCCCCGGCCCCCAGCTGACCGAGCAGGGGGGATGTCCAGGAGGTGATCACCACGCCGCGATAGGTGCTCCTGGTGAGGTGGCTGGCCGGCGGCGCGGCCGCAGAACCGAAGCTGGAGCCAGCACCCGAGCCACCGAAGCTCGAGCCAGCCGCTCCCTCCGCCAGCGCTAGCAGCCTGGCGAAGAAGGCATTCATACTCTGCGCGTCATTGGTTCCCAGGAGGATGGCGCCGGCGGGCAGGCCGGTGTGGCCGAACCCGACTTCCAGCCCCGCGTCGCCGGTGAGATGCGGCAAGACGCCGCTTGGGCCGGTCAGGCCAATCGCGTCGGTGCCGGCTTTCACAGACGCCTCATTGCCGGACTGGTCGAGCACCGTCTGGATGGTCTGCTTGAGGCTGGTGATGGCGAGGAAAGCCTCGCTGGTCTTGGGAATCCAGCTGACCACGGTGTCGGCCCGCCCCGCGTGCGCGAACGCGTCTCGGGTTGAGGGCGAAAGCTTCGATTGGTCGAGCTTCACCAGCACGTCGGCCAGGACTCCGTTGCCATTCGCCGACACCGTGGCCCCAATTCCCTGCAGCGCGTCGACGTCGTTCATATTTTTCAGCGCCAGGCTGAGGGAGGGCGTCGTGGCTATCTCTTTCTTCACGTTGGCGACCAGCGACTTGCCATTGACATACAGGTAACCGAGCCGATCCGAAGGTAAGCCCGCGAGCGTGGCCTTGTAGTCACTCGAGTCGACCAGGCGGGCCGCGCGACCCTGGTCGGCGTCGATGATCTCGTGAATCTGAGCGCTCGTCGTGGCGAACACCACCACGTGGTCGACGAGGCTATAGGCAGCGGCCTGCCCAGATTGGTCTGTCGGCGTCCCGACAGAAATCGTGATGCCGCTGTATGTGTCGTCCTTCCATTGAAACTTCGTGCCGTACTTGCCCGCACGCAGCTTGGCCAACATGGCCCGCGCCTTCGTATCGTCGCGGGAGACGATATAGACGGCGGCCGGGCTGTTTTTCGCGCTGCTGAGGTCAAGTTTGGCGCTGACCCCAATCTGCGAGCCAAGCCAGGGCTTGATATCGCCGGTGAATGAGAGACCAGAGTCCTTGAACGCCTGGTCGAGCTTGTCGTCGATGGCCTTGTCGGTCTTGGTGTCAGGGAAGCTGTGCACCGCGCGCAGCAGGTTGACCTTCTGCGCAACGGAGGGATCGAGGTTCGCGACGACGATTGCGTCTTGGGTCGCGGGCACCATCTTCTCGACCGTGTTGTTCGGTTTGACCAGCAGCAACACCGCAGCCGCGCTGACGGCGGCAAGAGCGACGACCGCCGCCGCAGGAATCAGCAGACGTCGGTGATCGTGAAACCAGGACTGAGGCGCCTCGGAAGGAACGACGGGGACGGCCGGCGGGACCGCCTGCCCGGGATCGGGCTGGGGAGCCGGCGTCAGGTCGCCTTCGGTGCTCATCCGGGGGATGCCTCACAGCATCAACTCCCCCCGTTCGGGCAACTTGTTAGCTGCGCGCGCTCGTTGCCAGGGTGTTGCCGAAATGCAACCGGGCTAGCGCCTGCATCTCATCGGGAGAGAACCCCGTGCTTCGGCCAGACTGGTATTGCCCTTCTACCTCGCGGTGAATGGCCACCACCCGGGGATCGTCCTTGCGTACCTGGGCGGCGCCCTTCAGTCCCAGGGTGGTATTGACCCAGTACGCGATCCCGGCCAGACCCGACCGGTCGTTGACGGTGATCCCCAGTGGCCG
>WNFG01006795.1_pt1 | contig 10208 bp, 10 predicted proteins | sample 5400431 | NCBI WGS metagenome assembly WNFG01 (sample SAMN13153346, study PRJNA577476) | soil metagenome | isolation source: 120 cm saprolite under Douglas fir tree site 2 hole 3 replicate 2 | place: USA:California | collected 2015-04-18
CTTTGCGCCGCTCGCTCCCGAAACGGCGTCGATGGATGGCAAATCGATAGTGAACCGACCTTGATGCCGAGCCCGAAGGACTATCCGGAGGAGATCTGGGGCATTGAAGATCCTCGCGTCACTTTCGTGCCCGAACTGCAGCAATACGCGGTGACTTACACTTCCTATTCGCGTGGCGGCCCGGGAGTGTCACTGGCTCTCACCAAAGACTTCCGAAGTTTCGAGCGCTACGGCGTAATTATGCCGCCGGATGACAAAGACTCCGCGCTTTTGCCCCGGAGAATCGACGGATACTGGGCGCTGATTCATCGGCCGATGACAGCACTCGGATCGCACATGTGGATTTCCTACTCCCCTGACCTCCGCCATTGGGGAAGACACAGGCTCATGTTAGAAGCGCGCCGCGGCGCCTGGTGGGACGCAAACAAGATTGGGTTGTCGCCGCCTCCCGTCGAGACTTCCAGGGGATGGCTCGTGCTCTACCACGGAGTACGGCACACGCCCTCGGGCTGTCTCTACCGGTTGGGTGTGGCGCTGTTCGATCTCGAAAAGCCGGAAAAGTGTTTGCTGCGTGGAGATTCCTGGATCTTTGGGCCGGAGGCGGACTACGAGCGCCACGGCGACGTCGACGATGTCGTGTTCCCCTGCGGCTACACGGTGGACCCCGACGGCGACACCATTAACATCTACTACGGGGCCGCGGACTGCTCGATTGCTCTGGCTCGCGCAAGTGTGCGCTCTCTGTTGCAGTGGCTGGATACCCATGGAAGTTGCGAACGGCGCCAGCGGGCGCAGGATTTATGAAAATGTTGCTGGGGTTTTTCCTATTTATCTTCGACTGCCGGCACCGTCACCAGAGCCGTGTGTTCACCATCAAACACCGCACATACCGGGTCTGCTTCGATTGTGGACGGGAATTCGAATTGCCCGACGCGCATGCACCAGTACGGTCAGAGGTTTCGCCGAACGCCCGCTTGGGAACGAATCCGAATCCTCATCACGCTAAAGCTTTCGCGATTCGACCGGAACTGCTCAATCGTGCAGAACTACATTCAGCAGTGAACTGTGAAGCTGAAGTCCGCCTTCTTCCCCTCCGGCATAGTGAATGAAGCCCAGTTTCCTGAATCGGTTCATGAAGTAGCTGACGCGCGAACGGGTAGTGCCAATCATCTCGGCCAGGGTCTCTTGGCTGATTTTGGGGATCACACTTTCCGGCAATCCCTCCTTGCCAAATCGGGCGAGCATAAGAAGGACACGGGCCAGTCTCTTTTCACTGGAATTGAACAGTTGGTCGACCAGATCCTCTTCATACCGGATATTGCGGGCCAGCAAGTACGCCACGAACAGATCGGAAAAAGCGTGTTCCCGATGGAGCGCATCCATCATCGCCTTCTTCTCAACCCGCAGAAGCTCGCAATCGGTCATCGCTTCCGCCGATCCCATGCGAACGACCTGACCCGCCAGCGCGCCTTCGCCAAAGAAACTCGCCCCGTTGAGTATCCCGATCGTCGCTTCCTTGCCGGTCTTGGACACAACGGTGAGGCGCACTTTGCCGGTTTGGATATAGAAGACTGCGTCCGCGACCTCGCCTTGCGTGAAGATCGATTGCTTTTTCGGAACAGCCACAATCTTCCTGCCCTCGCCGATGGTTGCGAGGAAAGTGTTGGGGTCGAACTGGCGCTTGTTTTTACCTGTGACTAGAGTCATAGGGTGTCCCCCCGGCGAGCTCCAGGATGATTGCGAAGCGGTCGATTACTTTGGGAGCGTTCCGGGCCACCCATCAGATACTGACCATGATATTCCTGTTCCGGTCATATGGGTGAGTTTTTAGCAGGTCTTAGCACAACGGAAGAGACAGCGTAAGTCAATGACAATGCTACCTTTAGTGTATGCATAGGGAGCGCAGTCACCTTTTGCCTAGATTTTCAGTTGTAGCATACGATTTTTTGCGGTACGATTGCGCGCGTACGGTACGGTACCGATGAAACGGAGGGCCCGAGTAAATGAGACGCAACGGAAACGGGAACGATACCCACTACACGTCTGTGAATCGGTCCGATGTTCCGCAGGGTCGTAAGGGAAAACACCGGAAAGCGGTGGCGGACATTCTGGGCGACCTATCAAAGCTGAACGCCCAGCAAGCGGTCAAGATTCCGCTGAGCAGTTTGAATGGCGAGAAGATGCAGAATCTTCGCTCCGCTTTGAACCGGGTAACGCGCGAGAAAAACATCCCCGTGGAAACGTCAAGCGATGAAAAATACCTGTACGTTTGGCGCGCGGACCCGCGCAAGGTTACGGGAGCAACCGAGTAGCAGGCTAAGAGTTAAGAGTATTGCGGTCGACAATACTGAGTCGCCGAAATCAACCCGCCTTCTAAACCGCCGGAATGAAAGAAACCCAGTTCCAATCTCTACCCGGAGGCCTTGGCAGAGACGATGGGACAAGAACGAAGTTCCCAGTCCGTGACGAGCCAATCACGCAATTGCTGGTTCTGGTCCTGAAAGTGGCGCCATTCTCGTCGCCACCAGCACCTCCAGCAGAGTCGCCGTGTTGCGAATGCTTCCCGAGATCGCGATAAGCGCTTCGGAGACGACAGGATGCAGGTCCGCCAGCGAATCAAGGTTCTCGCTGACACCGTAGAGGCGTTGGACTTGTTGCAGAATTGCAGTCGAAGGCATGGGCCACCCGATTTTCTGAGAGCCTAAGGAAAGAAAACTTCAGATGGGCTGACTTAGTTCAGGGAACCTGAAGAGGAGAAGGTGGAAACCACCTCACTTGGAGTATAGCACCTTGGGAACACGCGCGAGGCTATGTCCGCTTACCTGGTCGTATCTCAACTCTACCGCGCACTTGCGCGTAGTCTGCGACAATTCTCAGCGACCTCCGCGATCTAAGCCTTTATCTTCTGCCGAGGTTGAGACACCGTCAGCGCTCCGTCCTCCGCCCCTATGCCCCAGGAACAAAAAGTTCCGCATCCTCACTTTCGCCTTGTGAAGCTGTGACTTCGACGTGCCCACGGAGCAGCGCAGTAACTGGGCGATCTCGTGATGCTGGTACCCATGAACGGTATGAAGAACAAATATCTTGCGGCAGCCCGCAGGGAGTTCCTCGATCGCCCGGCGGAGCACGATGCGGTCGATGGCGCCGGAGAGATTCGGATCACTCTTTCCATAGTCGCGGCGCAGCGATCCCGAATCGGATGACACGGGCTCGTCTGTCGATAGCATGGGTGGGAGCTTTCGCCGGCGCAGCCCCATGCACGCCGTATTCACCGCGACGCGATGCAGCCATGTCGAAAAAGCCGAATCTCCACGAAAACTCGCGACCGTGCGAAAGACCTGCAGAAACACTTCCTGCGTCAGGTCTTCCGCCTCAGTCATGTCTTTCGCAATTGTCAGGCAAACTGAGTAGACCCGCCTCTTGTGTAACTCAAAGAGCGCTGCGAAGGCGTCTTCCTCTCCCCGTTGTGCTCGTTGAACCAGGATCCGTTCGCTTTCATCCCGCTTGATCGTCATTCCAACCGGAATCGATGTCGCCGCTTCCGAGGAAATTGCACAGGTCCCCACTAGAGTCTCCTTCGTCTTTCTTAGTTCTTGTCCACTGCCTTTTGCCGATCGCTGCCCAACCCCACTGCTCCGGGGGCGATTAGCATTCCTGCAATTGCGCAATCACGGGTAACAACTGGCTGGCCAAATGATGTTTGGCGATGAAAGCGTCTACCGACTTCAAAGCGTTCTCAGGAACATCCACCGCTGCCGACAGCATGATGATCGGCGCTTGTGGCCTGAGCCGCCTCATTTCGATTGCCAGCTGCTGGCCATTCATCTCGGGCATTAGATAATCGACGATTACGACGTCAATCGAATGGAGGGAAGCGAGTTCCAGTCCCTTGCTGCCGTTGGGCGCGGTTAGAACGGAATACCCGACGCTTTCCAGGAAGGCCTTCTCGCATTCCAGTACGTCCTGGTTATCGTCAATGCAAAGGACCGTCTTGGTATTGGACGTTAAAGAGGCGGACGAGATCATGGACTAACAGTGTCAACAATTCACCCTGGCGATGCTGTGCAATATTGCTCAAACTCTTTTTTTTTGTGGAAAGCCGTGCGATTTGCCGAGCAGGTAAAACGCCACTGGTAGTGCCCCGGCGGCTATCTCGGACTGGTGGTAAAAGGACGATCGAGCATGGGCCTCAGCGGTTCACCCAAAGAACCGTTGCGCCCACGAAGCTGAGCAGTGAAACGAGCGAAAACGCTATCGTCCACCAGTCGATTCTGCTGGTGTTGGGGCGCACGAAGAATTCGCGCATCATAGGCCTCCCGAGTGGGCTCGATAGGAGAATCACTGCTACTTGGAACCAAAAATCCTGACGTACTGCAAGAAAAGGCGGTCGTGAGGGTCCGAATGTGTGCCACTACACCAGCCTGTGCCACTACACTAACCCATGACCGCCCCGAAAGGCCTGTCCACCGTCTCAGGGGACTGCCTCGTTACAGCAGCCTCCACAATACAATTTCCCGAAATGGTGTGACTGTACACAATTGACCATGTTTCACAATTTCAGGAATCTTCGAAATGTTGCCGGCCACGCTTATGCACCTGGCCACAGTCACGCAGAAGATTCCATCCCAAACCTGCGCCCTCAATCTCTGCATATGAGCTATCTTGCTCAGACGTGAAAGACCACACCTGTCATTCTTTATTCTGTTGAGTGTGTAGACGGAGCCGCGACTGCTGATTTCGCAGCTTCATTCTTTAGGTCGCACGGTGACCGGGTCCCGATCAAGTCACGGCGAACACATCCAGCCAATCGGCATTCTTCATCCGCGTGCACGCCGTGAAACTTGCGGCGGAACACGATGACCCTAAAAATTCTCGAACATTGACATTAGCGCAACGCCTTCAGCGGATGGGGGCGTTGGATCGCGAAACAAAGGAAGGTCAAAGATCATGCCTTTAATTCAACTCCTGGAAGTTCTGATCGTGGTGGGTGTTCTCCTGTGGCTGGTGAATCGCTTCATTCCAATGCAGGGATCCATCAAGTCAATTTTGAACGGCGTCGTGGTCATTGCTGTCGTTTTGTGGCTGCTGAACATTTTTGGGATGTTTCACTCCCTTTCCGGAATACACGTTGGCAAAGGATGACACGTAGCGATGCTCCTTTGAGAAGACACAGAGTCGCGAGATTCAAACTCTTAGTTGGGGCAAGACGGCAGACATCTGCCAGATGGAGAATCCATTGAAAACGAAGTTGTTGTTAGCCGCCGCAATCGCACTGAGTTTGTCAGCAGTAGCTCAGACCAGTTCTCAAACATCCATTGCTGTCGAACCGATGAGTTCGATGCCCACCTTCCGGGTGACCGTCATCAGCCGCAGCGTACAGGCGGTTAACTACAAGCATCGCGGGGGAGCCTCCAAGGTGGATTTCGCAGGCACGACCCTGATGCCTTCGGCGAACGGCCAAGCCAAAGTAGAGAGCAAGAAGGGCTACATCGAAATTGAAGTGGAATTTGGCAATCTGCAAAAACCTACGACTTTCGGCAACGAGTATCTGACCTACATCCTGTGGGCGATTTCGCCCGAGGGCCGTGCGGTGAACCTGGGCGAAGTGCTGCTGGGCGATAACCATCGCAGCAAGCTGGACGTGACCACGGACCTCCAGGCGTTCGCTCTGATCGTTACTGCGGAGCCTTACTATGCCGTGCGGCAGCCGAGCAACGTGGTTGTGCTTGAGAACGTGGTTCGCGAGGATACCAAGGGCACTACAGAAGCGGTGAACGCGAAGTACGAACTGATGGAGCGGGGCGGCTACATTCCCACGGGCTACAAATTCGATCCTGTGGTTCTGAACGCCAAGTTGCCGTTGGAATTTTTCGAGGCGCGTAACGCGCTCCGCATCGCGCAGTCCGAGGAAGCCGAAACGTATGCCAGCGACAGCTATCAGCATGCCGTGCGGTTGATGAACGATGCGGATGGCTATGCCACCCGAAAGAATATCCCCAGAAAACCGCTGATCGCAGTTTCCCGCGAGGCAGTACAGACTGCTGAAGATGCACGCGCCATCGCGGTGCAAAAGATGGACGATGTGCGCCTGGCCAATGAACGTCAGGATTCTGCGGACGCCCTGGCGAAATCGCAGGGGCAGGCGGACGACGCGAATCGCCAGAAAGAGCGGGCTCAGTACGATACATCGAAAGCTCAGACGGCAAAGGCACAGGCTGAATCCGACGCGGCAAATGCCCAGGCCGCCAAGGCTCAGGCAGAGTCTGATGCTGCAAAAGCCCGGACTGCGGCTGCGGATGCAAGAACTGAGGCCGCGAACGCCAAATCCGATATGGAAAGCAGTCAGGCTGCATCAGCCAATGCACTCTCGGCAGCCCAGGCTGAGGCGGAACGGTCCCGTTTGGCTGCACAGCAGGCCCAGGCGAGCGCGCAACAGGCGGAAGCCGACAAGGCTGCCATGCGCACGCGGTTGTCTGAGCAGTTGAATTCCATCCTCCAGACTCGCGACAGTGCCCGCGGGCTTATCGTCAGCATGTCCGATGTGCTGTTCGACACCGGGAAGTACTCGTTGAAGTCAGGTGCGCGCGAGAAGCTGGCGAAAGTTGCCGGGATTCTTCTCGCCTACCCTGGACTGAACATTGCAGTCGGCGGCTACACAGACAATGTCGGCGGCGACCAAATGAATCAAACACTGTCTGAGAATCGCGCCGGCTCGGTGCGTGATTACCTGGTACAGCAAGGCGTGGCTAACAACTCAGTCAGTGCACGGGGGTTTGGCAACACTTTGCCGGTAGCCTCCAACGATAACTCTGCCGGCCGGCAGCAGAACCGGAGAGTAGAGCTTCTTGTGTCCGGCGAAGCCATCGGCAGCCCGATCAACGCGACGACCGGAAGCTTGCGTTAGAGCACGCATAGCGTAACCAGCAGTAGTGGAGGTAATACCTGTGAAAGTAATTGGAATCACCAGCACAGCCATTCTGGGTTTGCTTCTCGGAATGGCTGCTCCTGCCTACGCGCAGCACGAGCAGCAGGACGAAAAGCAACACCACCCTGAACAGCAGCGAAACAAGCACGAGCAAGCCAACCCTGAGCAGCACGGTCAACCGCAGCGGCAGGACCAGAACCGACACCAGGAGAATGCTCAACAACAGCGACAGGACCAGAACAAACACCAGGAGCATGCTCAGCACCAACAGCGGCAGGATCAGAACAAACATCAAGAGCACGCTCAGCAACCGCAGCAGCAGGACCAGAACCGACACCAGGAGCACGCCCAGCAGCGGCGGGGCAACGAACCAAGGCACGCTGAGGATCGACACCGTGTCCAGCAGAGTGCCTGGCAGCAGCATCGCTCCCAACACTGGGACTCTGACCACCGCAACTGGCAGCAACGTGGCGGTTACCGCGGCTATCGCATCCCTGAAGACCGGTTCCGTGGATACTTTGGGCCGGAGCATGGATTCCGAGTCTACGGCCTGCCCTTCCTCGTTGTAAGCGGATACCCGCGCTTTCAGTATCACGGCTATTGGGTCAGTGCGGTTGACCCCTGGCCGGAATACTGGGGAGAGAACTGGTACGACAACGACGACGTCTATGTCAGCTACGTCGACAACGGCTATTACCTGTACAACCGCAGGTATCCTAACGCCGGCGTTGCGATCAGTATCTCGTTTTAGCAGTTTCTGCAGGTGCAGATTCGGTGAGGCTGCACCTCGTGAGTGTCTGACAAGGAGTAAGCCATGCTGGGAACTATCTTGATCGTGATTTTGGTGTTAGCCCTTCTTGGGGCACTGCCGCGCTGGTCGCATAGTCGCGATTGGGGTTATTACCCGACTGGAGGAGTAAGCGTCATCCTGTTCGTGGTTCTCATCCTCCTGCTTCTTGGGCGCATTTAAGCCATGCGTAACCCAGCAATCTCGTCAGGCGCCATAGCCAAGGGGTGGCGCCTGCTATGTGTCCACGCGTTAGCCGTTCTTCTCGTCGCGCTGATGTGCAGCGGGGGTGCGTCCGCGTACTCTGTTCTGACGCATGAGGAAGTCGTAGACCTGGTCTGGACCGATCAGATCCGGCCCCTCCTGCTTAAACGGTATCCGGGACTGTCCGAAGACCAGATCAGAGAGGCGCACGCCTACGCATATGGAGGCGCCGTCATCCAGGATCTGGGCTACTACCCGTTCGGAAGCAGAGAATTCAGCAACCTGGTGCATTACGTCCGCAGCGGAGACTTTGTTCGTGAGTTGCTGCTCCAAAGCCAGGACGTCAACGAGTACGCCTTCGGGCTGGGCGCCCTCTCGCACTACGTGTCGGATACCGTGGGTCACCCGGCGGTTAACCAGGCTGTGGCACTCGAGTATCCGAAGCTACGGGCGAAGTTTGGCAAATCGGTCCGCTATGCCCAGGACAAGACGGCCCACTTGAAGACGGAATTCGGCTTCGACACGGTGCAGGTTGCGAAGAATCGTTATGCGTCGCAGCAGTACCACGATTTCATCGGATTTCAAGTGTCCAAATCTTTGTTGGAGCGGGTCTTTCCGGTCGTGTATGGAGTGGAGTTGAAAGACGTGCTCACTCACGAGGATCTGGCGGTAGGCTCGTATCGTTTCGCAGTCAGCCGGCTGATTCCGCGAATGACCGAAGTCGCGCTGCAAACCCACAAGAAGGAATTGATACGCGAGACGCCGAATTTCGCGAAACGGAAGTTTCTGTACCGTCTTTCCCGCTCGAATTATGAAAAGGAGTGGGGCAAGGACTACGTGAAGCCGGGTTTGGGCACGCGGATTTTGTCAACGCTCCTGCGATACATGCCGAAAATAGGTCCCTTCAAAGGCCTGGCGTTCAATAATCCGACCCCGCAAACAGAGGATCTGTATATCAAGAGCATCAATACGACGGTCGATCAATACCGCACCCTTCTCGAGGAAGTACGCACCGACACCCTGGTGCTGCCCAACTGCGATTTTGATAGTGGCCAGCCCACCAAGGCAGCGGAATACTCGCTAACTGACGACACCTATGCAAAGTTGTTGGCTCAGTTGTCAGAGCGGAAGTTCGACCTGACCTCCCCGGAGCTGCGCGATAACATCCTGCAGTTTTATGCCGATCTTTCGGCCGCGATCGAGACGAAAAAGGACCAAGTCAGTTGGCAGGGTGTGCTTACATCGTTGGAACAGTTGAAGTCAATGGAGCCAGCGCCGACAGTGGCGGGTGGCTCTGCACAGTGAGCCCAGAAGCAAGACTCAGGCCGACCTAAGCGGACCAATCCCATAACGTTGGTTAGTTTGCCTTGGGCGCGTGCGGTCAGGAGTTCATCTCCTCGCTCCGACCACAAGATTCCGAATAGTTTCAGGGACTTGCGAACCGGCCCATCCCTCCCTTTTGAACCAATCCTGTCAGATAAGTGGTGAACCTTCTTTATGTCGCTTAACCCGTGTTGGTGCTCGTTTCCCTGCGACCCGTCTGCGTTCGAGCCAATGTGAGCAATAAAGAGACCGCCCGCCGCCAAACCCTCCGACACTGACGGCATCCTAAGCGCGGGGGGCGTAGCAACAGTGTCGAACTCTGATCTCACCTCGATTCTCTTCGTACTCTTGCTTCTTGTGGGGTTTGCGCAGTTGCTCGGCTACCTGCTACTGATGTTTTTGTCTGGGGCGGAAACCCGGCAGCTGTTCACCCGCGAGGAGCGCCGCGAAGTCGGCTGGCTGGCCATTGTGGGCACGGGTATACCGTTCGTACTTGCGCTGCTGCTGGGTCCGTGGCTAATTCGTCCGGCGCTTGCGGGTCCTAGTGGCAATCGCATATCTCTGATCATCATTCTCGCCGTGGGCGTCGCGGTGACATCCGTTCCGGTGGTTTCGAAGATTTTTGCCGACTTGAACATCCTCCACACGCGCTTCGCACGACTCGTTCTCGGAGTCGCTGTGCTGGAAGACATTGTGCTATGGCTGGCGCTGGCCTTGGCAACGGCGATGGCTGGGAAGACCGTGCTCAACTCAGGGCAAATCTCGTATCATCTGATCGCCACGATCGGATTCTTCGGGCTGGGGCTGACGATCATTCCCCGGATCGTAAAGCGCATTAACAAGTCACGGTTCAACGTTTTCGTCCAACACTCGCCGGTGGCGTATGCGATTGCGGTGCTCCTCGGGTATTGCGTGGTGGCTGGAGCGCTGGATGTCAGCGTAGTATTTGCGGCCTTTCTTGCCGGGTTC
>WNFG01006004.1_pt1 | contig 10207 bp, 9 predicted proteins | sample 5400431 | NCBI WGS metagenome assembly WNFG01 (sample SAMN13153346, study PRJNA577476) | soil metagenome | isolation source: 120 cm saprolite under Douglas fir tree site 2 hole 3 replicate 2 | place: USA:California | collected 2015-04-18
GAGGACAACCTGTTGGACGTCGGGGGAGTCGGGGAGCATCGTGATCACGATGTCACTGCGTTGGGCGACGCCGCGGGGGGACGCGCCCTCGGAGGCGCCCGCCTTCACCAGTTCGTCCACCCCCGGGCGGCTTCGGTTGTGGACAGTCAGGGGATAGCCCGCCTTCAGCAGGTTGCGAGCCATGGGCTTTCCCATGATCCCCAAGCCGATGAACCCGATGTGTTCCTGTGCCACCGCGTCCCTCCTCAGCTGATGTGCTGTCTCACTAGCAAGCTCACTTTGGTGCGCGCTCAAATCCCATCGCTTCGATCCACCGAAACGACGCATCCGTAGGTCCCGAGGGCCGATATTCCAACCCCACGAAGCCCGCATAGCCCATCCCGTCCAGTTGCCGGAGGACGTAGGGATAGTTAATCTCGCCGGTACCGGGTTCGTGACGATCGGGGGCATCCGCGATTTGCACGTGGGCGATGCGCTCACCCAGCTGACGCATAGTGGCGACCAAATTCCCCTCCATGCGCTGCATGTGATACACGTCATACTGCAGACGGACGTTGCTCGCGCCCACCTCGTCGAGCAGGTGCACGGTGCGGGATGACGTCGAGAGGAAGAACCCCGGCATGTCGTACGTGTTGATAGGTTCGACGAGCAAGGTAATACCGTGGCGATCCAACTGCTGTGCCGCGTAGCGGAGATTGTCCACCAGACACGCCCACTGCGCGGTTTCCGATTGACTGTCCAGCTTCTTGCCCACCAAACAGTTCAGCCGGGTGCACCGATATCTGCGCGCTAACTCCACTGCCTGGGTCACGCCCCGGCGAAACTCCTCCCGGCGGGCGGGATCGAGAGCAATCCCGCGTTCGCCTGCGGCCCAGTTGCCGGCCGGCAGATTGAACAGGGCCTGTTCCAGCTTTAGGCGCTCGAGGGCTCGGGCAATCCCGTCCGTGTCCTCCTGGTACGGAAACAGATATTCCACGGCGCGAAACCCAGCGCGCGCTGCCGACTCGAAACGTTCCAGAAACGGCTGGTCGGTGTAGAGCATCGTGAGATTAACGGCAAACTTCGGCATGCGCTGACTCCTTCAGGTCGGGATCTTCGGAGATGGGAACAGCCGTGCGTAGTCTGGGAGGGCGCCCACCAACGGCCGGATGTAGTCCAGGTAAGCGGCCGTCACGTCGTGCCCCGATGGCGCGATGAATGCATCGGGGAACCGGCGGACGCGGCCGACGATCCGATCGAGAGGCACAGTACCGGTCGTGCTCCGGTAGACGGACCCCACCTCGCGGATCAGGGTGATCATCAGGCCGCTGCCCCCCGCGACAGCCTCACGCACCGCGGCCCGACCCACCTCGTAGGCTTCGTCGGCGTCGATTTCGGATGCCAGCGTGGCCGAGACGCGTTGCACCGTGCCGGGTTTGTCAAACCGCGCCTTGATTTTCAGGTGTGTCATCACCAGGTCGCACAGCGTGGCGCCTACCCCTCCCAGCTGCGGACGGCCAAGCGGATCGGCTTCAACAGCACGCGTGGAGGCGGTGAGGAACTTCCCGTTTTCATCGGTCAATCCTTCGCAGGCCGCGATCACGACGTGGCCGCGCTCCTGGTACACGCGCTCGACGTCCGCCAGAAACCTCGCAGTAGAAAACGGACGCTCGGGCAGGTAGATCAGGTGCGGGGCGTCGCTATCTGATGCGCGGGCCAACGCGGTGCTCGCGGTGACCCACCCGGTGTCGCGCCCCATCGTCTCGATGACCTTCACGGGATCGGCGGTCCCGATCGCTTCCGTATCCAGCCCCGCCTCGCGCACGGAAACCGCTAGCCACCGCGCGACACTGGGGTGCCCCGGGCAGTGGTCGGTCTCAGCCAGGTCATTGTCGATCGTCTTGGGGATCGCGACTACGCGGAGGTCGTAGCCCTGCGCGACGGCGTGGCGGTGCAAGCGCAACGCGGTCTGCGCGGATCCGTTTCCTCCGATGAAGAAAAAGAAGCGGATCTCGCGCGTGCGTAGGATCTGAAAAATCCGGTCCACGTCGCTGTCAGCGAGCATGGTCCGGCTAGACCCCAACGCAGCGGACGGCGTGTGCCGCAGTTGCGCAAGCTCCTGCCCCGACAACCGCCCTAGGTCGACCAAATAATCGTCTCGCCGTAGCCCCAGTACCCCAAACCGGGCTCCATAGAGGGTGCCGATCCCCTCATGGCGTCGGGCCTCGTCAATGACGCCAACGAGACTCGCGTTGATGACGGCCGTCGGGCCTCCTGACTGTCCGACGAGCAGATGGCCGCGGCCGGAACCTCTCCCGCCCCCCGCGGCCCTCACGCGCCTAGCACCCGTTCGTCGGCCCGATGGCCGCCGGGAAAAAGTGGACGAGGAGGTCGCACACCGAGAGGAGGGGACTGGTCTGTGTCGTCATCGCGGGCCTTTCGGCTCATGTCTAGTGCCCATACGGATCGGCGGCGTCGCGTAGCCCATCGCCAACGAGATTGAACGCCACAGCGGCCGTGATCACCACCACTCCGGGGATGAGGAGCCACGGGGCCGCAGCAACGGTCTGGATGTTCTGGGCTTCTTGCAGCAGCACCCCCCAACTGATGGCTGGCGGACGCATGCCTAATCCCAGGTAGCTCAACGAGGTCTCGCTGATGATCAACACCGGGACGGCCAGGGTGCTGGTGGCGATGAGGTGGCTCGTCACCGCCGGCAGCATGTGGTGGGTGATGATCCGGAACCGACTGCACCCTGCCAGTTCGGCCGCAAGGACAAATTCCTCCTCGCGTAGCGACAGGAACCGGCCGCGGACTTCGCGGGCGAGCGTGGTCCAGCCAATCAGCGCCAAGATGACCGTGATCGCAAAGAAGACCTTCTGGGGTGGCCAGTCTTGCGGCAGCGCCGCGCTCATAGCCAGCCAGATGGGAATGGTGGGTAAAGATTGCAACAATTCAATCAGCCGCTGGATCACGAGGTCCACCCATCCGCCCAGGTAGCCGGAGGTCCCCCCGAGCAGGGCTCCCAGCACGATGCTGACCGCGACTGCGACGAGCCCTACGGTCATCGACGTGCGCGTCCCGTGCATTAGGCGAGACCATTCATCGCGCCCCAACCGATCAGATCCCAGCAAGAAGACTTGGGCGCCCTCTGTTGACGTGCCGAGCAAGTGGATGTCCGTGGGAATCAGCCCCAACACACGGTAGGGGTAACCATGGACGAAAAAGCGGACGGGGATGCGCCGAGACGGGTCCACCTGCCACTCCATGCGCAGCGTGACCGGGTTCCGCTTTCCCGAGATTGCGGGGACCGAGGGAGCGATGCGCCCACTCACGATCCACGAGAGATGTTGGACTGGGATGAACGCCTGGCTCGCCGCGCTGGCTTCGGGGTCCCGCGTACTAAAGAAATCCGGGACGAGCACGACAACGTAGAAGAGAATCAGCACCGCCGCGCTCGCCACCGCCAGGCGGTGTTTGCGAAAACGCCACCACACAAGTTTCCAGTTCGCCGCGAGGGATACCCGCTCTTCGGCTACGGACGCCCTTCCTGCCGGGGGGGGAACAAGCGCGTCGTCCGTGTGCACGGATCCCGGCATCACGATTCCATGCGGATCCGTGGATCCACCCAGGCTAGCAAGATGTCGGAGAGCAGCGTACCGATGACCGTCAGAAAGCAGTAAATGAGGAGGATGGCCCCTGCGAGGTACATATCTCGGCTGATCAGCGCGTGCAGCAGCAGCGGCCCGATGTTGGGCAGGTTCATCACCGTCGCGACGATCAGGCTGCCGGAAAAGAGCTGCGGCAGATACCAGCCGATGGTACTCACCAGTGGGTTGATCGCGACGCGAACGGGGTACTTGAGGACCAGGTGCCACTCCGACAGCCCTTTGGCGCGGGCTGTGATGACGTAGGGCTTGTGTAGCTCGTCAAGGAGATTGGCGCGCATGATCCGCGTAAGGCGGGCCGTCCCAGCGATGCCGAGGATGATCATGGGCAGCCAAATGTGGCTGAGCAGATCCGCGAGGCGCGCCACACTCCAGGGAGCCTGCAGGTAGTCGGGTGAGAACAACCCCGTCACGCTGATGCCAAAGCGCGCGAAGGCCACCCACATCAGAATCAGGGCCAGCATGAAGTTTGGGGTGGCCACGCCCACGTAGTTGAGGAGCGTGATCACGTAGTCCAGCGGCGACCGCAGATGGGTCGCGGAGTAAATGCCGGCCGGAATGGCGATGAGCCAGGTGAAGACAAACGACAACAGCGCGAGTAGAACGGTGGGGATGAGGTAGTCGCCGATCAGGTCGAGGTTCGGCAGCTGATACTCCAACGAGAGGCCGAGGTCGCCTCTCAAGAGATTCTGCATCCACCGGAAGTACTGGATGTAGAAGGGCTGGTCGAGCCCAAACTGCCTCCGGAGGGCGTCGACCTGTGCCTGGTCCACACTGGATCCCGATGCGGCCAGCATCGAGAGGTAACTCGTGAGAAAGTCGCCCGGGGGTGCTTGGACCAACGCGAAGACGGCAATCGAGAAGACAAGCAGCAGCACCGGTAACAGCAGTAGGCGGTGGAGGACGACGCGTAGCATGAGTTCTGAGTCTGGTGGACGCTGCAAGCGGCCCAGTTGTCCGCAGGGCCGCCTGCAGCGCGTGACTCTGCTCTATCTAAAGTAGAATTGCTCAGTCCGTGCGTTTCCCGGCGTCCGCAGCGGCCAGTCTTTGGCCAACGTCTGCGGGACGTTGTGCAGACGGGTGCTTACCACAGCCACCCCCTGATCCAGCGGCGTCAGCCCCACGGTCCCGATCTCAAACAGGTTGTCCACCCAGATCTTGAAGATCTCCTGGGCGATTCTCACTTGCTGTTCGGGCTTGGCCGTCTTCCCCCGGTCGATTAGCTCCACTAGACGCTTGGCTTCCGCCGGCGGTTCGACGCCGTCCTTCCCGCCGGAGTCATACCAGAGCTTCCACAACGGGCCCGTGGTAATCGTGCCGTAGAGCAGCGACCGCGGGTCGTACTTGGGCACGCCGGTGAACGGAAACCCCGCGGTGTCCTGATTCCAGATCTCTGCCTGCAGGTCGTTCGACTGCCGCAGTTGGAAGTGGAGCGCCCGCTCGCGGACCTGCACGAGGGTCCGGATGCCCACGCGCTCCCAGTTCTTCGCGATCAACTGCGCGATGTCGGGCCACGGTCCAAAGACGGGGACGACGGACAGTTCGATTGTGACGCGCCGGCTGGTTCCGGGGAACAGACGGAAGCCGTCGCTATCCTTACGGTCTAGCCCAATGCGGTCCAGCAGCCGATTGGCTTCATCGGGCCGGTACTCGGTGAACTTCTTAGCGTAGAGGTCCCCCGGATAGTAGGGATGCCACGGCGCCGCGACGGGCTGGCGCGCCTCGCCGAGGCCGAGGAAGGCCGACTCCTTGATCTCGTTCCGATTGATGGCATACGACATCGCAATGCGAAAGTCCCGGGTCTGGAACAACCGACCGAGATCGGGATCTTTGGCATAGGTCTGGTTGAACGTGACGTCGGCATCCGCGCCGCCAAAACCGGGCCACAGAATCACGCGGTACTTGCCGTCCTTCTCGTGTTCTTTGAGCACGGGGTAGTTAAGCAAGTTGATGTGCCGCTCTTGCTGGTCGAGCTGACCGGCGATCGCCGCGAGGTTGAGGGCCTGGACATCGGCAAAGTACTTGAATTGGACTCGATCGATGTAGGGCAGCTGGTTGCCGGCTTTGTCTACCCCCACGTAGTACGGGTTGCGGCGCAGGATGAACACCTGGTCGGTCACGCGCGAGACGGGCACCCACGCCGCCATGGAGGGTCGGGCGGGGTTGTCCGGAGGGTGCGCTCGAGAAATGAGGAGTTCGACCCAAGTCTTGAACTTCGCATCAGCGACCATCTGATCCAGCTGCGGTTTATCCGCGTACTTGGCGTGGAACTGCTTCAAGTACGCCGCTGGCAGGAACACCGCGAATTGCTTATCCCCGCTGTCCTTGTTCGCGAGCTCCATCAGAAAGGTCGTGGTCGGCTCTTTGTACAGCCACCGGACCGTGATGGCATCGACTTTCTCGACCGTCACCGGGGATCCGTCGCGGTTCTTCATCCACGTCGGGAGGGCGGGAGTGAGGTCTTTGTTCAGGAGGACGTCGGTGTACCAGAACATGATGTCGTCAGAAGTAAAGGGGCTGCCATCCGACCACTTCGCCCCCTTCCGCAACTTGACGGTCCACGTCGCGTAGTCCGCGGACGGCTCCACACTGGAGGCGAGCTTCGGCTCGACCTTCGTGCCATCCGGCGAGTAGCGGACGAGCGCATCGTAGACGATCCGGTGATAGTTGTTGAAATCGCCGGGCCCGAGGAACCCGCGGCGCCACACGCCGCCGTACTGCCCAATGCTCTCCACGGTGTCGACGACGAGGGGGTTCTCGGGCAGCCGCTCGGCCACGGGCGGCAGCTTTCCCGCCTTTACCAGATCGGCGAGCTCGGGGGCCTCGTGATAGGCGCCTTGAGCAAGAACGCGCGACGGCCTGGGAGTATAGAAGCCGACCGCTAAGGTCAGTAGGATAACTAAGAGAGCACAAATACGATGCGACTTCTCCTTCATCGGACCACCTCCGCCTTAGTGGCCTAGGCCTGCGAGGTGCAGCGTCCTAGGTTTCCTGTCAGAAGACTGTGTCTGCTATTAGCCGCGATACCCGGCTTCATCTGTCTGCGTCACAGCGCGATGCGGACTTCACCGTCCATGTTCCAGCTGACGGATCCAGGCGTGAGCCGGGTCGTCGCTCCATGCTCCACTCACGACCCGCGGGCCGGCAATCGCCCAGACATAGTGGAGCTCATAGCCCGCTGCCGCCACCACCGGATGGTAGCCTCGCGGCAACAGAACGAGATCCCCGCCCCTGACTCGGTACATCTCATCCAGTGATTCAGGATCGTCCGGCGCTGAATAGATCAGCTGCAGGCCGAAACCTGAGTCCGGCCGCACCGTGTAGTAGTACACCTCCTCCATCGGCAGTTCACCCGCATCTGTCAGACGATCGTGCTTGTGCGGGGGATAGCTTGACCAATTCCCGGCCGGGTTGACCGTTTCGCCAACGAGCAGGCGTTCAGAGACGCGCTGGTCGACGACGGAGCGCACCCTGCGCGTCCAGTTGTCCGCGCCGACCACGCGCTCAGACGTGTGACTCGGACTGATGAGCTGGACGCGCTTGTGAGCAGTAGCCGGGGCGGTCGCCACGGCAGCCAGCATGGATTCGCGGACACGCACATCCAGCGCCACTCCTGGGGGGATGTAGACGGCCCAGGGCAGGTCGTCAAAGACTGATCCTCGAGGACCCATGTCCCCGCCCTGTTCCCCACCGCGCACGGTCGCCGCACCCTCCAGCAGGAGGATGACCGCTTCCCGGCCGGGGAACGTGAGCGTGATTACGGGATTCGTGGGGGTGAGCCGGAGCACTCCGAACTCTAGAAACGAAAGTGGATGCCCGTCGGCACGGACGGCCGCTACGAATCCCGCCTCAGATACTGGATGGATGCGCAGCGACATGCTACACCTCTCCTACGCCGCCTCCCGCCGCTTCTCCTGGAAGGAGCGCAAGGACGAAAATGGGAGTCTCGGCTCACCCTCCCCAGACAAAACACCCCAGGGACGAGACGCCACAGACTTCATGGGGACACGGATTGACCTGGTCCGCACAACCGGACGAGAAAGGGTAGCGAGGGAAGACCATATGCCGCCGCGCGATAACGTCACTTTCACCAAGGGCCGAGTAAAGAGGAGTACAGCCATGAAAAACGGAAACGCACTTCCATCCCGTAAAATCGCACAGACTCTGTGACAACGGCGACTTCCGTCGCAGGGGAAGCACATCATGGCGACCATCATCGAGCACGAAGCAGAGCAGGTACGGCGGGCGAATGCGACTGAACGGCAACCCGTCGTCTTCGTCCACGGTCTCTGGCTGCTGCCAAACAGTTGGGACCGCTGGGCTAAGCTCTTTGAGGAGGCCGGCTACACGGCGCTCACGCCCGGCTGGCCTGATGACCCGGAAACCGTCAGCGAAGCGAAGGCAAAGCCCGAGGTGTTCGCGCACAAAACCATTGGGCAGGTCGTAGACCATTTCGCCGAGATCGTTCAGGGGCTGGAGAGGAAACCGGCGATCATCGGCCACTCGTTTGGGGGCTTGCTGGCGCAGATGCTTGCCGGGCAGGGCCGCGCCGCCGCGACGGTGGCCATCGACCCAGCTCCTTTTCGTGGTGTGCTTCCGCTTCCGTTCTCAGCCCTGAAGTCCGCGTGGCCAGTCATCGGGAACCCAGCTAATCGCAACCGCGCGATCCCGCTGACGTTCGATCAGTTCCGCTTCGCCTTCGCCAATGCCGTCAGCGAGCAGGAGGCGAAGGAACTCTACGCAACCTTCTCCGTGCCGACCTCAGGTGTGCCGCTCTTCCAAGCCGCGGCCGCCAACCTCAACCCGTGGACTGAGGCCAAGGTCGACACCGAGAACCCCAATCGCGGGCCGCTTCTGATCATCGAAGGCGAGAAGGATAACACGGTGCCGTGGGCAATCGCGGAGGCGTCATTCAAGCTCCAGCAGCGCAATAAGGCCGTGACCGAGATGGTCAAAATCCCCAACCGTGGGCACGCGCTGACGATTGACAGCGGCTGGCGAGAGGTCGCCAACACCGCGCTGGCCTTCGTGAAGCGTTTCGTTTAGCCTAGGCACGCGATACGAAGCGCCGAACCATCGACTGGAGCGGACCGGCCGCGTCGGCCGCTCAGTCGGAGCGTTAGACGGCGGAAGGCTACCAGAAAGGAGACGCTGATGTCGGAGAAAAAAGCTCCGGACAAACTCGCCCACGCGAAGGGCACGCGGAAGTCCGCCAAGAGCACCACCGCGATCGGCAAGACGTTCAAGGGATTCACGGACGAGGAACGAGTCGCGATGAAGGAGCGCGTCCAAGAGCTGAAGGCGGAAGCGCGCCGCGGCCCGCGCGCGAAGAAGGCGGATGGGGAAAGCGACGTGCTCGCGAAAATTGCGAAGATGTCGGAACCGGATCGCGCCATGGCCGAGCGGCTCCATGCCATCATCAAAGCCAGCGCGCCAGCCCTCTCGCCGAGAACCTGGTACGGGATGCCCGCGTACGCCAAGGACGGCAGTGTCGTCTGCTTCTTCCAAAGCGCGCACAAGTTCAAGGCGAGGTACGCGACGTTCGGCTTCAGCGACAAGGCGAACCTCGACGAAGGCACCGTGTGGCCGGTCGCCTTCGCGCTGAAGGAGTTGACCGCCGCCGCCGAGGCAAGGATCGGCGCGCTCGTGAAGAAAGCGGTGAGCTGAGGAGGTCGCTGCACTTCCAGGCGCAGGGCAGCGCGCCGCCTAACACGCGCTTGCTGCTGGCCGAGCGAAACGCGCCGGGGGCCGCACTCGTATCATTGTTCTTATGGTGTGCGGCCCCCGCCGCACGCTCGGCAGCAGAAGCGCAGGGCGTTAGCCTATTTCTCGCCTCTTATCTCAGCGACGAGTTTCTCCAGTCGTTCGAGTCGCGTTCGTAACGCAGCGTTTTCCTGTCGCTGCTCATCGATTGTCCGCTGCTGCCGCTGCAATTCATTGAGCATCAGCGGCGCCAGGAAGTGATAGCGAACTGTCTCGGGCTGTCCGGTTGAGGAGAACTGCACCAGCTCCGGCATCACCTCGGCTACCTCCTCGGCGATCAAGCCGTACTGACGGATGCCAACCGTATCGTTGCAGTAGAAGAACGAGACCGGCCGAAGCTTCTGGAGCGTCGTGCTGACGTCGCCCATATCGATGATCTCCCTCTTCACTCGCGCCGAGGAGGAAGTGGTGCCGAGCTGTCCGGAGGAATCGATCAGGACCGCCAGTCCGTCGGCCACGCCGGTGGTCACGTTCCGCACGCCCGCCAGAAATGCGCGCGTCTGCGTATTGCCGATCCGGATCGTATCGGACTCCCCCGCCACTCCGACATTGCCAATGTCGATGTTGTTCGAACCAGTGGTGAGCTTGTCGCCCGCCCGAGCCCCCAATGCGATGTTGAAACTTCCGGTCGTGCCGATGAGCGCCCCTTCGCCGATGCCTGCGTTTCGATCGCCGGTCTGGTTCGCGAGCAGCGAGCCTTCACCGAGAGCAGTGTTGAACATGCCGCTGATGTTGTCGCGCTGCGCGCCGGTTCCGACGGCGGTGTTGCCGGTTCCGCTGTTGAGTCCCGAGAGCGC
>WNFG01008111.1_pt1 | contig 10207 bp, 8 predicted proteins | sample 5400431 | NCBI WGS metagenome assembly WNFG01 (sample SAMN13153346, study PRJNA577476) | soil metagenome | isolation source: 120 cm saprolite under Douglas fir tree site 2 hole 3 replicate 2 | place: USA:California | collected 2015-04-18
TCAAAGGCGTGCTCACCGATACCGGCTTCGCCAACGCAGTGATGGCGCAGCAGGTGTTCGGGGGCCACGGCTACATCCGGGAATCCGGCATGGAGCAATTCGTGCGCGACGCGCGCATCGCCATGATCTACGAGGGCGCGAACGGGATTCAGGCGCTCGATCTGGTCGGACGCAAGCTCGGCAAGGACGGCGGCCGTGCCGTCATGGCGTTTTTCGCCGAGGTAAAAGGCTTTCTCGACGAGCACGCGGAGGTCCAAGCTTTGCAGCCCCACCTCGGTCCGCTCGGCGAATCCTTTGGCCATCTACAGCAGGCGACGATGTGGTTCATGCAGAACGCGTTGAGCAACCCCGATAACGCCGGGGCCGGTGCAACCGACTACATGCATCTGTTCGGCCTCGTCGTGCTGGGCTATATGTGGGTACGCATGGTCGCGGCGGCGCAGCAAAAGCTTGCCGCCGGCGCCGACGGCGCGACGCAGCGCCTCGATGCCAAGCTTGTCGCCGCCCGTTTCTACATGGACCGCATGCTGCCGGAGACCGCGGCGCAGCTTGCCCGCATCCAATCCGGCGCCGCGAGCACGATGGCGCTCCCGGCGGAGGCGTTCTAACCCGAGCCGCGCCCTCAGGGCGGGCCAGCCTGCCGGGAAACTGATTTTGCCGATCTGGAAAGCAACCGCGACGCTCGTCGCTGTGGAGGAAGCAAATGGCCGATGCATTCATTTATGACCACGTCCGCACCCCGCGCGGCCGCGGCAAGGCCGACGGGTCGCTGCACGAAGTCACTGCGCTCAATCTCGCCAGCCAGGCGCTTGCCGCGATCCGCGACCGCAACGGGCTCGACACTTCCCTGGTCGAAGACGTGGTGCTCGGCTGCGTCGATCCGATCGGCGAGGCGGGCGGCGATATTGCCCGCGCCGCCGCGCTTCACGCGGGCTACGGCGACGGCGTGCCGGGCATTCAAATCAACCGATTCTGCGCCTCCGGGCTCGATGCCGTCAATTTCGCTTCCGCCCAGATCATGGCGGGCCAGCACGACATGGCGATCGGCGGCGGGGTGGAATCCATGAGCCGGGTCGGCATCGGCGCTTCCGGTGGCGCCTGGCCGATGGATCCTTCGCTGGCGGTTCCCGCCTATTTCATGCCGCAGGGAATTTCCGCGGATCTGATCGCGACCAAATACGGATTCTCCCGCGACGACGTCGATGCCTATGCGGTCGAGAGCCAGAAGCGCGCGGCGCAGGCCTGGGACGAAGGCCGGTTCAAGCGATCGGTCGCCCCGGTCAAGGACGTCAACGGGCTCACGATCCTAGCCAAGGACGAGCACATGCGGCCGTCGACGACCATGCAGTCGCTGGCGCAGCTGCAACCCGCGTTCGTGCAGATCGGCGAGTTCGGCGGGTTCGACGCCGTGGCGATCCAGGCGCATCCCGAGGTGGAGACGGTCAATCACGTGCATCATGCCGGCAATTCGTCCGGCATCGTCGACGGCGCCGCCGCGATTCTGATCGGCAGCAAGCGCGCGGGCCGCCGCGCCGGGATCGAGCCGCGTGCGCGAATCAAGGCGTTCGCCAACATCGGCTCCGAGCCCGGCATCATGCTCACCGGGCCGGTCGACGTGACGAAGAAGCTGCTCAAGAAAGCCGGCATGACGCTCGCCGACATCGATCTGATCGAGATCAACGAGGCGTTCGCGTCCGTGGTGCTGCGCTACATGCAGGCGTTCGATCTCGACGCCGAAAAAGTCAACGTCAACGGCGGAGCCATCGCCTTGGGGCATCCGCTCGGTGCCACCGGCGCCATGATCCTCGGCACCGCGCTCGACGAGCTCGAGCGCCGGGATCTCGCGACCGCGCTGGTGACGCTGTGCATCGGCGCCGGCATGGGAACCGCGACGATCATCGAGCGGGTGTGAAATATTCGACCGCGCCGTTACGCACGGCACGGACCGCAATGCGAGAATTCGCGCAATTATCGAACGAGAGAGCTCACGATGTCCTTCACCAATTTCAAGTTCGACGTCGACGCCGACGGCATCGCGCTGGTCACCTGGGACATGCCGGGCCGCTCGATGAACGTGATCGACGCAAAAGTCGGTCAGGAGCTCGATGCCATCATCGAGCGGGTCAAGAGCGATGCCGGCATCAAAGGCGCGGTCGTCACCTCGGGCAAGGACAGCTTCAGCGCCGGCGCCGATCTGAGCTTCTTGGAATCGCTGAACCAGGTTTTCAGCGAGATCGCCAAGCGCGACGGCGAGGAGGCGGCGACTGCGCGGCTGTTCGAGCAGGTCCGGAACCTCTCGCTCTTGTTCCGGCGGCTCGAAACCTGCGGCAAGCCGTGGGCCGCCGCCATCAACGGTACCGCGCTCGGCGGCGGGTTCGAGCTTTGCCTCGCCTGTCATTACCGGGTCGCGGCGGACAATCCCAAGACCCGCGTCGGGCTGCCCGAGATCAAGGTCGGGCTGTTCCCGGGCGGCGGCGGCACGCAGCGCCTTGCTCGCATGCTGGCGCCCGCCGACGCGCTGCAGCTGCTGCTCAAGGGAGATCAGATCCGGCTCGATCGCGCCAAGCAGATGAAGCTCGTCGACGCCATCGTGCCCGCCGCGGATCTCATCAAGACCGCCAAGGACTGGGTCAAGGCGGGCGGCAAGGCCAAGGCGCCGTGGGACGTCGAGGGCTTCCGGCTGCCGGGCGGACCGGTGTTCTCCAAGGCCGGGATGATGACGTTCCCGGCCGCGAACGCCATCTACCGGCGCGAGACCCACGACAATTATCCGGCGGCACGGGCCGTCCTGCAGTGCGTCTACGAGGGCCTGCAGCTCCCCATGGACTTGGCGCTGCGCGTCGAGTCGCGCTATTTCGCGAAGATCCTGCGCTCGCCCGAGGCTGCGGCGATGATCCGTTCCCTCTTTCTGTCGATGCAGGAGCTCAACAAGGGCGCGCGTCGGCCGGCGCATGTGCGAAAAACCAAGCTCGACCGCGTCGGCGTCATCGGCGCCGGTTTCATGGGCGCGGGCATCGCCTATGTGACCGCCCAGGCCGGGATCGAGGTCGTGCTGATCGATCGCGATCAGCAGACCGCGGAAAAAGGCAAGGCCTATTCCGAGAAGCTGATCGGCGACCAGGTCGCCAAGGGCCGCGTCAGCGCCGCGGATCGCGACGCGCTGCTTTCCCGCATCAAGCCGACCGCCGATTACGGCGAGCTCGCCGGCTGTGATCTCGTGGTCGAAGCGGTGTTCGAGGACCGCGCCGTCAAGGCCGAGACCATCGCCCGGGCCGAGGCCGCGATCGGCGCCGGCGTGGTGTTCGGGTCCAATACGTCGACCTTGCCGATCACCTCGCTCGCCAAGGAATCCAAGCGGCCGGCGCAGTTCATCGGCGTTCACTTCTTCTCGCCGGTCGAGAAGATGATGCTGGTCGAGATCATTTTGGGCAAGAAGACCGGCGAGGAGGCGCTTGCGGTGGCGCTCGACTACGTGCGCGCGATCCGCAAGACGCCGATCGTGGTCAACGATTCGCGCGGGTTCTTCACCTCGCGTGTGGTCGGCACCTACATCCGTGAAGGCCATCTGATGCTCGCCGAAGGCGTGCCGGCGGCGATGATCGAGAACGTCGGGCGCATGGCCGGCATGCCGGTCGGTCCGCTGTCGCTCAACGACGAGGTTGCGGTCGATCTCGCCTGGAAGATCCTCAAGGCGACGGAGGCCGATCTCGGGGAGAAGGCGATCGACCCGCGGCAGAAGGCGCTGCTCGAGGCGATGGTCGAGAAGCGCGGCCGGTTCGGGCGCAAGAACCGCAAGGGCTTCTACGATTATCCCGAGAAGGGGCCCAAGCGATTGTGGCCGGGCCTGGCCGATCTGCAGGCCGAGAAGCTCGATCCCGACACGATCGACATCACTGAGCTCAAGCACCGGCTGCTGGCGATCCAGGCGCTGGAGACGGCGCGCTGTTTCGAGGAAGGCGTGCTCACCGACGTGCGCGAAGCCGACGTCGGCGCCATCCTGGGCTTCGGCTTTGCTCCCTATACGGGCGGCCCGTTGTCGTGGGTCGACACGATGGGAGCCAAGAAATTCGTCGAGCTCTGCAAGGCGCTGGAGAAGAAATACGGCGCCCGGTTCAAGCCGGCGAAGCTGCTCGTCGAAATGGCCGGCAAGGGCGAGAGTTTTTATCGCCGCTTTGCGCCCGGGAGCAAACGCGCGGCGGCGTGAGCCGACGACGGATTATGGACGACCGACGGCACATCGTCTGTCGTTCTTCCGTCTGGCTTCCGCTTTTGCCGACCCGCGTGTAAGGTCGCGGCCCTTTTTGGCCGGAACTCCTGCATGGCTCGCGATCAGGTCGACATGACGCCGGTCGAGAGGCGCGACGATCTCGTGCGCTGGCTCGAACAAGGCGTCAAGCCGAAGGCGGGCTTCCGGGTTGGAACCGAGCACGAGAAATTCGCCTTCACTAAGGATCGGCATGCACCCGTTCCCTATGACGGCGCGCGCAGCATCCGGGCCTTGCTCGAGGGCATGCAGATGCTGCTCGGCTGGGAACCGATCATCGAAGCCGGAAAAATCATCGGGCTTTTCGACGTCACCGGAGGCGGCGCGATCACGCTGGAGCCCGGCGGGCAGTTCGAACTGTCGGGCGCCGCGGTCGAGACCGTGCACGAGACCTCCACCGAGCTCATGGCGCATCTGGCGCAGCTGCGCGAAGTGGCACGGCCGCTCGGCATCGGATTTCTCGGCATGGGCATGACGCCGAAATGGTCGCGCGCCGAGATGCCGGTCATGCCCAAGGGCCGCTATCGCATCATGACCGCCTACATGCCCAAAGTCGGCGGTCACGGCCTCGACATGATGTACCGCACCTCAACGGTGCAGGCGAACCTCGATTTCTCTTCCGAAGCCGACATGGTCAGGAAGCTGCGCGTCGGGCTCGCGCTGCAGCCGGTCGCGACCGCGATGTTCGCCAACTCGCCGTTCACCGAGGGCAAGCCCAACGGCTTGCTCTCGTTCCGCTCGCAGATCTGGCTCGACACCGATAAGGACCGCACCGGCATGCTGCCCTGGGCCTTCGAGCCCGGCATGGGCTTCGAGCGCTGGGTCGATTATGCGCTCGACGTGCCGATGTATTTCGTCAAGCGCGGCGATCGCTATATCGACGCCGCCGGTCAATCGTTCCGCGATCTGCTCGCCGGCAAGCTGCCGGCGCTGCCCGGCGAGCGCGCCACGCTGTCGGACTGGGCGAACCATTTGAGCAGCATTTTTCCGGAGGTGCGGCTCAAGCGCTATCTGGAGATGCGCGGCGCCGACAGCGGGCCGTGGCACCGGCTGCCGGCGCTACCGGCGTTCTGGGTCGGCCTGCTGTACGACGATCGCTCGCTCGATGCCGCGTGGGACCGGGTCAAGCGCTGGTCGGCCGAACAGCGCCAGCAGTTGCGCGAGGACGTGCCGCGGCTCGGCTTCAGGGCGGCGATCGGCGGCCGGACCGCGCTCGATCTCGCGCGGGAATGTCTCGCGCTTGCGCGTGCCGGGCTCGAGCGCCGCGCCCGGCGCGATGCCGAGGGCAGCGATGAGACCCGCTATCTCGAGCCGATCCGATCCTTCGTCGAGCGCGGCGTCACCCCGGCCGAGGAGCTGCTGCAAAATTATGACGGTCCCTGGCACGGCTCGGTCGAGCCGGCGTTCGAGGAACAGGAGGCGGGGGTCGGTAAATAATTCGCAGCGCCGGTGCTGCTCGTCGCCAAAATTTGGGAGCGACGGCCTGATAGCAACGCGCGCGTGATCGTAGAGTCCACAGCGCATGATTCGAGGCTCCGATTACGGAGCTTGAATCACGTTCACGCCAGCGCGATCAACACCGAACTGATTTCCGAAATTACCCGCGAACCGGACATGCTGCAGACATGGCGCAACCGACGCGAATGACCCCAAGCCGACATGAGACGAGTTGTAATTCGGCAGCGCAGCGACGACCTATCTGACCCTCACCAAATCCGTTATGCTGGGCCTTCCTGCTCTAAAGACCGTCACGTTGCGCGAGAGGCCCGCCATGTCCGTTCGTCTCATCAACCGATCGCTCACCACATTGATCGTCGCGGCCGCAACCCTCCTTACCTTGCTCGTCGCTCCGGCCGCGGCGCAGACACCACCGCTGACCCGCGACGTAATCTCTCCGCCTGCCGCAGCAACGCGCGTCCCCTTGCCGCTCTCGCCGGGCGTGCGCGTCGGCGACGTCATCTACGTGTCCGGGCAGGTCGAGCTCGATGCCCCAGACATCACCGGCCAGGCGACGAGTGTGCTCAAGAAGGTTCAGGCCGTGGTCGAGGCGGCCGGCACGACCATGGCCAAGGTGGACAAGTGCACCGTGTTCCTCACGCGCCAGGCAGATTTTGCGCCGATGAACGAGGTGTGGCGCACGTTCTTCCCGAAAGACCCGCCCGCACGCACGACGGTGATCGTCGCGGCGCTTGCGCGCGCGGAGTTTCTGATCGAGATCGAATGCATCGCGCACCGTTAGGACGCGTTGACTCGATTTTTGCGACCGACTGGGCAGGCTGGATGTCGGCTGTTGGCACTACTGCGACGTCGTACTGTGGCGCTGGGAATTCCGCTTACGGCGCCTAAGCGGACGTGGCGCGGAAACACCCCTCAGGGCGGAATGACGTCACGCCATTCGATCACCTTGTCGACGCTCGCCACCCCAGCGCGACCCTAGTCAGCGGCGAAACAATAAAATAGGCCGTCGCCGCCAGTACTGCGCAGATCGGCTTGGCTGCAACCGCCGTCAGGTCCACGCGAGGGGTGGGACGAATTCCAGGATTTTGACGCATCGTCGTCCCGCAACCCCTGCCGGTCGGTATGTCCGACGATCGCCGTCCCCTGGGTGCTGCTCGTCCAATTGCGGCAGGTTTTGTCCTCCCCGGGCGGGAACGCTCTGCCATCCGGCTGCGTGCCAGTGAGCGCATCGTGCTTATTGGGATTGTCGCCGCGGCCATTAACGACGTCGCCCCGCTCGGTCAGCGCTGTCTGCTTGGTGAGATGGTTGTTCCCGTGCAGCTCGTCGCTATCCCGGGCGATGACGGTGCCTTTGGCGTTCTGCCAGGGGCCGCGGCCTATGCGGTCGCGCGCGTTGACGGCCGGCTGCCCATCGGCCGCTTGAGTGCTGAGATACGCATGCCAACTGCGATTACCGGCTCCCGTCGCCTGGGCGAGCTGCTGGCAGTGCCGATCCGCGCCTTCGAGACCGCCGAGATCCGCGCCCTTTCCGAGGCCGGAGCTGGTCACAAAAAAGCCCAGCTCGCCTTGCTGCGCTTGCGCGCCGCCGCCATCGAGCGGCAGCAGTGTCGCGATTGCTAACAGGTACAAACGGTTATTCACCTTCATGTCATGCTCCCGTTGCAACAGGTCGCAGATTGATCAGTGTGATCCTGATTGCTTCTGGGACCCTGAAGCCATTGATTCAGATTTCGCCTTTCTTCGACGTAGCGGTCCACTGCTTCGATCTTGCAAGGTGCATTACGCAAGCCTGAGCGCCGTCTCTGATTTCTAAAGGCCGCTAAACCAGTTGTAACCCTGATCCTCCCAGTAACCGCCGGTGTAGTTGTTGAGGACAGCGAGCCCGATGACGTGCTTGGGGTTCTTGAAGCCGAGCTTGGTCGGAATGCGCACGCGCATGGGAAAGCCGTATTTCGGCGGCAGGATTTCTCCGTCGTACTTGAAGGTCAGCTGCGTCTGCGGATGCAGCGCCGTCGCCATATCGATGGAGCTGGAATAGCCCTCGGCGCAGACGAAATGCACGTACTTGGCCCGCGTGTCGGCGCCGATCCGTCGTAGGAATTCACGGAGCGGCGTTCCAGTCCATTTCCCGATCGCGCTCCAGCCCTCGACGCAGACGAGCCGGGTGATCTGCGTCTCCTGGGGCAGTACGTAGAGCCGATCGAGCGCCCACGGCCGCTTATCGTCGACCAGGCCGTCGATCAAGAGCTTGTAATTGTCCTCGTCGATGTCGGGCGCCTCCTCTTCGCGGTAATATGCATTGAACGGAAAGGGGCGCGTGATCGCGCTTTCGGGATAGGTCGGCGCGAGCCGGTTCGGATTGAACAGCCAGGCCTGCACGCGGTCATTGAAGCGGGATACGATGCGCAGCGCGTTCTCCGCCGACGGGCCATCGATGATATCGCAGCCGCTGAGAAAGGCGAGCGCACCGACGCTTGCACCGGCCCGTAGAAAGTGGCGTCGCGTCGGCTCGCGCAGGAGTTTGGCGGCGTCCTTGGCGAGGAGCCCGGCGTCGACGCCGGGAACCGACGTTCTCGAACGAGACCTCCCTGGTCTCCTCAGCGGACGCGGATCATCGCCCATAGGCTCTTCGGCACGATAATCGCCATCACGACATGGATGGCGAGGAAGACCACGATTGCGGCCATGGTGAAGAAGTGGACGAACCGCGCGGTGTCATATCCACCGAACAGGGCGGTGAGCTCGCGTAATTGCACCGGTTTCCAAATGGAAAGCCCGGAGACAACGATGAGAATGCCGGCGAGAATGACACCGATGTAGAGCGCCTTCTGCACGGCGTTGTAGACCGAGAGATCGTCGTAAGCGAGCCGACCGGAGAGCGCCGCGCGCAGATCGCGAATGAAATCGGCCGGCCTGAGCGGCAGCAGCCTGCGCCGAAAGCGACCCGTCACCAGACCCAGTATCACATAGACGAGCCCATTCGCGACCAAGAGCCACATCGCGGCGAAATGCCAGAGCAGCGCTCCGGCCAACCAGCCGCCGAGCGTGATGCTCTTGGGAAAGACGAATGGGAACAACGGCGAGGCGTTGTAGATCTCCCATCCTGAGCCGATCATCGCCACGATGGCCAACGGCGAGGCGTTGTAGATCTCCCATCCTGAGCCGATCATCGCCACGATGGCGACGGCGTTGATCCAATGGGTCACCCGGACGTAGGCCGGATGAACCGGCTCCTTCGGCCGCGCGATAGCCGCCCCGCCGTGGGTCGCGTTCGCCATGGTTCCTGGTTCCGGCATGGCAACCGCGGTAATCTATCTCCTGGGAGGTATCAAGGCTGTAGAGGCTGGTCGCGATCCATCGAAACCCTGGAGCCCGATGGAATGGACCCGGTCTTCCAGGGTTCTAGATGCTGACGTCCCGAACGAATACTAGAAACCATCAGGGAGGAAGCGATGTTTCGCACGATACTAGCGCGTTCGCTGGGAATGATCGGTCTTACCGCGATTCTGGCAGCGCCCATGGCATGGGCCCAAGACGCCCCGCCCGTCCGCGTGCGCGGCACCATCGAACGCGTCGATGGCTCGATCTATGTGGTCAAGGCACGCGATGGCGCCGAGCTGAAGCTGACACTCGCCGACAACCCGCAGATCGCCGGCATTGTCAAGGCGTCGCTTTCCGACATCAAGCAAGGCGTGTTCGTGGGCGTCACCGCCATGCCGCAGGCCGACGGCAGCCTGAGTGCACTCGAAGTGCACATCTTTACTGAGGCAATGCGCGGAACCGGCGAAGGACACTACCCATGGGATCTTCGGCCCCAGAGCACAATGACCAACGGGAATGTTGAACAGATCGCCACCGCCGTTGATGGGCGAACGCTGACCATGAAATACAAGGACGGAGAAAAGAAAATCTTTGTCCCCGCCGACACCCCCATTGTTGCTTACGTGCAGGGGGACAAGAGCGACCTCAAGCCCGGCGCGAAAGTCTTCATCGTCGCGGCCAAGCAGCCCGATGGAACGCTGCAAGGTCGCGCGTGGCGGGTCGGTCGGGAGGGAGTAACGCCGCCGATGTGACTGCGGCGCGAGCGAGAAGCTCGGAGTGAATTAGCGTCGCGTTGCTGGTTGCAAGGCCGGCGACGGCTGTTGCGCAGCGAGCGTGCGCGGAGCAGGCGGCACTGCCGGCATGCGGCGAGTCGGCATGTCCGGATGTGGCACGAAGCGGCCCTGCGCCGATCGGCACTTCGGGTCAGCTTTGAGAGCGAGAAGGGTGGGCGGTATGTTTAGCCCTCTATGCGACAAGCCCCGGCCCGGCCGAAGCCGAGCGGGGCCCGTCGCAGGTAGTGCTTAATGGGTTCGTTCCACACTCGACGAGTAATGGACGGCCACCCGGCGGCAAACCAGAATTAGTGCCTTCACTGGGTCTTCTTGCGCGGATCGTCAGCCGGGTCGATGTAGTCGATGCCTCCCGGCCCGGTGAACTGAACTT
>WNFG01041124.1_pt1 | contig 10207 bp, 7 predicted proteins | sample 5400431 | NCBI WGS metagenome assembly WNFG01 (sample SAMN13153346, study PRJNA577476) | soil metagenome | isolation source: 120 cm saprolite under Douglas fir tree site 2 hole 3 replicate 2 | place: USA:California | collected 2015-04-18
GTATTGGGGTTGTTCCTTTCGAAATACCAAGCAGTATTGGTGCGACCGGTTCCCTACCCACGCGTTGTATATTCCGAGCGGGAGAAGTCGCTTATCATCATGCAACCAGACTCTCTCGTCTTTTGGAATCCATGTCTTGGCCAGGCTTCTCAACGTGTCAAACGCAAGGGGGAACAGTCGGCCCTCTGAGAAGACGTTGTTCGTCACGACGACCAAGTACCCTCCGGCCTTCATGACTCCGTATACCTCGTCAAAGATTCGTTCTTGGGTGTCGAGAAACTCGTCGTAGTCGCTAATGTTTCCAATATCCTCCGGATCGTCGCTGTATTTAGTGTCGAGACCGTTCTGCTTGCGTTGGCGTTGCCGAAGGCTAGCGCGCTTCAGCTGATTCCAGTATGGTGGTGAGGTGATACAGAAGTCTACCTCACGAACGTCATCCTTCTCTAGGATATTTCTTAGGTCTCGGGAATTCCCTTGGATTATGAGTTGTCGGGTTCCGTTGTATGGGGGAGCCTCTTCGAGCCTCTCTCGACTCCAACCGCATTACGCCCTGCAGCTCTTGCTGCAAGAAGTGTACTCCCGGTTCCGAGGAAAGGATCAAGGACCCACATGTATCGTTTAGTGAAGAATTCAACGAACTCTCGGACAAGCGTTTCCGGAAAGCCGGCGGGATGAATGAGTTTCGTCCGATCTCGAGGTGGAGGGCTGTGTTTGAACCAAGATTTTGTGAACTTGATCCATTCTTTTCCCGAGAGATCGTTTAGCCGGTTTACGGGTCTACGTTTCTTGGGATTTTCATCTTTTGACGACAAGAGTTTTATCCGCGTCCAGATGTTAGAAACTAGGTTTATTAACGGGTTTCCGGCTGGCGTACTTTTCACCTGTGGTAGGTCGGACTCTAAGCCGTCCCCCGCTCCCGAGGTAGCTACTAATAATTGGTAAAGAAGCAAGACAAGGAGAAGGAACTCTCTTACGACGTATTCAAGCACGATCTTGTCCCAAAACACATCCTCCTCAAGCCTGAAGAAGCGAAGGACGTTCTAGGCCGCTTTCACATCAAACCGTTCCAGCTACCATACATCAAGTCAAGCGACCCCGCCGCTAGAACAGTTGGTGCGAAACCAGGCGATATCATCAAGGTCATCCGGAGGAGCGCGACCGCGGGAGAATCCGACTTTTACAGATATGTCGTGGAAGATTTTTGAAAAATATTGTTTTGAGGAAAATTGAATGGCAGTAACAACCCAACAACTCTGGAACCTATCTAAAGAGTTCATCAAGGACAGCGGACTCGTTCGCCAACACATCGACTCCTACGACGATTTTGTCGATAGAGGACTTCAGGCAATTGTTGATGAGGTTGGGGAACTGCCAATCGAAATCGGAGACTATCCACTAAGGATCAAACTTGGCAAGATAGAGATCGGAGCACCTCGAGTAATAGAAGTAGACGGTACGGAGAGATCGATCTATCCCGCTGAGGCAAGAATTCGGAATCTGACTTATGCAGCACCCCTCCACATGGAAATGATCCCTGTGATCGGGGAACGTGAGGGGCAACCCGAAATGGTCTACATCGGAGACCTGCCTGTAATGCTCAAATCAAAAATCTGCTTACTCTCCAAACTTTCACCTGATGATCTCAATGTCGAACACACCGGCGTTAATCCGACCTACAAGGCCAAGATATTTTCCACAACAGTCGGTTTCCGAGCCCGAATTGAGGTCGCTCTAAAAGGTGATGGAGGAATCTACGTGACAATGCCTGGGATTCCAAGCGATATTCCTCTGATGATCCTCATGAGGGCTCTTGGCTTCGAAGAAGATGCCAAGATTGCCGAGCTCGTCAGCACGGATCCAGACATACAGGACGAGCTCGAAGTATCCTACGAAAAGTCACTAGAAGCTAACAACGTCCATGACGCGCTTCTCTATCTCGGTAACCGTCTAGCTCCGGGACAAGTGGACGAGTACCGACTCAAGAAAGCCGAGTCAGTGTTGGACCGGAATTTCCTACCGCACTTGGGTAGACTACCGTCCGAGAGAAGAGAAAAGGGCCTCTTCTTAACAGAAATCGCTGCTCGAATAATAGAGGTAAAGCATGAAAGGAGAACCCCCGATGACAAAGACCACTACGCAAACAAACGACTGAAACTGGCCGGCTCTCTTCTGGCAGAGCTTTTCCGAATATCCTTCCGAAACCTCACACGCGATCTCAAGTACCAACTTGAGAGGATAACAATCAGACGACACATAGAATTCTCAATCGCTAACGCCATCAGGCCAGGCATAATCACCGAAAGAGTTCAGCATGCAATAGCAACGGGGAACTGGGTAAGGGGAAGAATCGGAGTAACACAGCTACTGGATCGCACAAACTTCGTTAGCACCCTCAGCCACCTCAGAAGGCTACAGTCACCGCTCAGCCGCAGCCAACCTAACCTCGAAGCTAGAGATCTACACCCAACGCATTATGGAAGACTCTGTCCTGATGAGACGCCCGAAGGATCGAACTGCGGGCTTGTCAAGAACCTAGCCCTTTCCAGCAGCATCTCAGTTGGAGTCGAACCGCGAGAAATGGTCGACAAACTACGCAGAATGGGCGTAGTCTTGATTGAAGAATCCGACAAGAAGCTCAGAGCCACAGGAGGTAAGGCCATTGTCGACGGAATATTGGCGGGATATTCCAAAGATCCCGAGGCCCTGGCGGGAGAGCTCAGAGAGCTCCGGCGTGAAGGAAAACTAAGCTCTGAAGTGAACGTCTCATTCCACCCTCCAGAAGCGCAAGGCGGCCGCCCAGATCTGCATGTCAACTGTGACGCGGGAAGAGTCCGACGCCCAGTGATCATAGTTGAGGGCGGCAGACCACGGCTGACCGAGGATCATCTCATCCAACTCGAACAGGGACGAATCACCTGGCAGGACCTCGTTAGGTCAGGCGTGGTAGAGATGCTTGATGCAGACGAAGAACACGACCTCAAAAAAGATCACACCCATCTCGAAATCGCCCCCTATGTAATGCTCGGAATCGCTGCAAGCATGATCCCGTTCCCAGAACACAACCAGTCTCCAAGAAACGCGTACGAATCAGCCATGGCAAAACAGGCCCTCGGTGTATTCTCCACCAACTTCTTCACTAGAGTGGACTCGCGTTCGCATCTCTTGCATTATGCACAGACCCCGATCGTCCAGACGAAGCCGATGGAAATCTTCAACGCTCTTGAACGCCCTTCCGGACAAAACGTCGTCGTAGCCATTCTCTCCTTCCAAGGCTACAACATGGAGGACGCGATTATCATCAACAAATCCTCCGTTGACAGAGGCCTCTTCCGCTCCACATTCTACCGAATATACGAGGCTGAAAGCAGACAGTACCTCGGAGGACTACGAGACAAGTTCGAGATTCCAGAAGCAGGAATCAGAGGATACCGAGGCGACCGCTACTACCGACTCATAGAGGAAGACGGAATCATCTCCCCTGAAGCAGAAGCCACAGGCAACACGGTCCTCGTAGGAAGAACAAGCCCGCCGAGATTCATGGAAGAATACCGCGAGTTCGAAGCAAAGGGCCCGACGAAACGCGACTCTTCCGTAACGATGAGACCCTCGGAACAGGGAACCATCGATCAAGTCTTCGTAACTGAATCCATCGAAGGAAGCAAACTCGTCAAGGTCAAAGTAAGAGACCTCCGTGTCCCCGAACTTGGCGACAAGTTCGCATCACGCCACGGACAAAAAGGAGTGATCGGACTCCTCGTACCACAAGAAGACATGCCCTTCACAGTCGACGGAGTTGTCCCTGACGTTATCATCAATCCACATGCTATCCCATCCAGAATGACGATCGGACAGTTCGTAGAGACACTTGGCGGAAAACTAGCGTCGCAAATGGGAGAGGTCATGGATGGTACTGCCTTCGAAAACATAGGACCACAAGCCATAGGCGACATGTTGACCAAGCTCGGCTTCGCGAAGAGCGGGCGAGAACCCCTATACAACGGGATCACCGGAGAACGGCTTGCAGCAGACCTATTCATCGGAGTTGTCTACTACCAGAAACTCCACCACATGGTAGCCGACAAGATGCACGCCCGCGCCAGAGGCCAAGTTCAGATGCTCACCCGACAACCCACTGAAGGGAGAGCCAGAGGAGGAGGATTACGATTCGGAGAAATGGAAAGAGACTGCCTCATAGGACACGGAGCATCAGCCCTACTCCGCGACAGACTGCTAGAAGAATCTGACAAGTACATCGCCTACATCTGCGAAACATGCGGCACTCTCGCATACCACGATATCAAACAGAACAAGTACATCTGCAGGATCGACGCTGAGAAAGCGGTCATTTCTCCCGTGGCAATATCCTACGCATTCAAACTTCTGGTTCAAGAGCTCATGTCACTTGGAATCGCTCCCCGACTGAACTTGGAGGAGAGAGCATAACCATGGCACTCGCAACAATGGAAGAAGCTCACAAGATCATCCAGAGCATACGATTCACTCTATTATCCCCATCAGAACTTCGAAAACTGTCAGCCGTAGAAGTTCAAGCCGCTGATACGTACGATGAGGACGGCGTCCCAATCGTATCCGGTCTAATGGACGGCAGACTCGGAACCCTCGAACCGCGTCAAAAATGCAAGACCTGCGGTAACACTGCCTCCGCTTGCCCAGGACACTTCGGACACATAGAACTCGCCGAGCCAGTAATCCACGTGAGCTTCGCCAAGCTCATTCACAGACTCCTCTCAATTACCTGCAGAAACTGCGGCAGAATACTTCTGAGCGAGGAGAAGATCGAGAAGTTCAAAGTACGCCACGCAGACCTCAAGCAACGACTCAACACTGTTCCGGATGCTTTTCTCGATGAGATCATCAAAGATGCCAAGAAGGCCCAGCAGTGTCCTCACTGCGGACAGAAACAGTACCCCATCGAGCACGGCAAACCTACAACCTTCCACGAGATAGTGGCAGAGGGAGGCGCCGTACGGCTAACACCAAGCACAGTCCGCGAAAGGCTTGAGAGAATTCCTGACGACGACCTGATCCTTCTAGGAATGGATCCTAAAGCGGCAAGGCCAGAGTGGGCTGTCCTCCAAGTCATGCCTGTCCCACCTGTCTCGGTCAGACCCTCCATCACTCTCGAGTCCGGCATCAGATCGGAAGACGATCTGACCCACAAACTCGTCGACATCATAAGGATCAACCAGAAACTACGCGAGGCCCTTGAATCCGGAGTTCCCATCAACATCATCCAAGAACTACACGAGCTGCTACAATATCACGTAACAACATACTTCGACAACGAAGTCTCAGGTTTACCCCCTGCAAGACACCGATCAGGACGAGCTTTGAAGACACTTGTCCAACGATTGAAAGGAAAAGAGGGAAGATTCAGAGGCAATCTGTCAGGCAAGAGAGTTGACTTCTCGGCCCGAACAGTCGTATCCCCTGACCCGAACCTAGACATCAACGAAGTAGGAGTACCCCTCGACGTCGCTAGCCGACTAACCATTCCGGAAAAGGCCACCGATTACAATCTCGACGAGATGAAGAAGCTCATCGCCAACGGCCCCGACACCTATCCTGGATCATTGTATATCGTTCGTCCCGATGGCCGAAGAGTCAGGCTAGAATTCGTCACCGACAGGAAGGTTGTCGCCGAAGCTCTGCAGCCAGGCTTCATCGTCGAGCGACATCTCCGAGACGGCGATATTGTGCTCTTCAACCGGCAACCAAGTCTACACAGAATGTCCATAATGGCACACCGCGTCCGAGTCCTCCCGTACAAGACCTTCAGGCTCAACCCGACCGTCTGTCCTCCTTACAATGCGGACTTTGACGGCGACGAGATGAACCTACATGTCCCACAAGGAGAAGAGGCCCGCACCGAGGCTCGTCTCCTCATGCAGGTGCAAGACCAGATTCTCTCCCCCAGATACGGCGGACCAATCATAGGAGCCATTCGAGACTCTCTGACTGCGGCTTTCCTCCTTACCCAGAAATCGACGCTTCTAGACCGCGCAGATGTGTCGAAGCTACTGGCGGCCGCGGGCTTCGAAGGACCTATGCCAGAACCGGCAGTGACGAAACCCGAAGAGAAGTGGACAGGAAAACAGATTTTCAGCATCGTCATGCCGAAAGGGTTTAACTTCGTGTCGAAATCCAACCTTTCAGCCTACTACAAGTGCGCGGACTGCGACAAAGGAGTTCTCCACGACTGCCCATATGACGCGTTCATCGTGGTCAAAGACGGCGTTCTCGAGCAAGGCGTTATCGACAAAGCCTCAATCGGTGCCGAAAAATCGGAGAGCCTTTTCCACCGCATAGTCAAAGACTATGGTGCAGAGGAAGCAAGGACATTCCTCAACGCAGTTACAAAACTTCTCGATCGGTACATGGTGCTCCGAGGATTCACATACGCGTTCGACGAACTCGAAATCCCTCCTGCAACCAAGGAAAAGATCGCGAAGGCGATCGCCAAGGCGGAAGAGAAAGTCAACGAATACATCGACAGCTATCGAAAAGAAACCTTGGAACGGTTGCCAGGGCAGTCATTGGAAGAATCATTGGAGCTCTACATCATGAACGAGCTCTCGAGAGCTCGAGACGTAGCAGGCGAATTCGCCGACCAGTACTTCCAGATGGACAACAGCGGCGTAATCATGAGCAGGGCAGGAGCCCGAGGCTCAACCCTCAACATATCACAGATGACCGCAAGCGTCGGCCAACAATCGATCCGAGGAAAAAGAATCCTCAGAGGATACCGCGGCAGAGCACTCTCATTCTTCAAACCCGGAGACGCTGGAGCAGCAGCGCGAGGCTTCGTCTACAACTCCTACCGAGACGGGCTTGAACCCATCGAATCAACATAATCCAGGTCCGCTACGGAGAAGACGGTGTCGACACAGCGAAGAGCGATCACGGTAAGGCTGTCAACATTGACCGACTCATAGAACGCATCCGGCTTACGATGAAGAAAGGAGTCGCCGCGACCAAGGAATACGTTGAGGACGAAGTAGACAAGGCGAACAACACTCTATCGCCGTTAATACTCAACAAGCTGCGCCAGAGCCTAGTAAACGCGAAGCTGCCTAAGACCGCTGTTGACGAGACTGTATTGGAGGCGATCGAGAACTACAAGCGCGCTCTGGTGGAACCCGGCGAGGCTGCAGGAATAGTCTCCGCCCAGTCCATCGGCGAACCGGGTACGCAGATGACACTTCGAACATTCCACTTCGCAGGAGTGAAAGAGCAAAACGTCACCCTGGGTCTCCCTAGACTCATCGAGATCGTGGACGCACGCAAGATACCCTCGACACCAAACATGACCGTATACTTGGACGCGAAGCACCGCGCTAGCAGAGAGAAGGCTCAGGAAGTAGCCACCTTGCTCACCCATGCTACGTTAGGAGACATCGCCAGCTCGTTCGAGTCTGATGTCACAAGGATGAGGATTGATGTGAAACTCAACCCGCAAGCGATGAAAGAAAGAGAGATCACGGTTCAAGACGTACGGGAGGCGGTGAAACCGCCGAACACCGAAGTCAAAGTCGAAGGATACCATGTAGAGATCAAGTCGAAAGAGCTTGAGATCCCCCAGTTCAGGAGACTGGCGAGCAAGCTGCTGGTCCATCATGTCAAAGGCTTGCCGGCCGTCCGAAGAGCTCTCGTTATCGAGGAGAAGGGTGAATGGATAGTCAGAACAGAAGGATCAAGTCTCGCCTTGGCCTTCGAAGTCCCAGGCGTTGACACAAGCCGGACAGTCAGCAACAACATAAACGAAACAGCTGTCGTCCTTGGGATCGAGGCAGCCCGCAACGTGATAATCAAAGAAGCGGTAGGAGTACTGGAGGAACAGGGTCTAGACGTGGACATTCGACACGTGATGCTTGTGGCCGACATGATGACCTCGTCAGGCGAAGTTCTCCAAGTCGGACGTCACGGTGTCAGCGGAGAGAAAGCGAGCACGCTCGCAAAAGCAGCCTTCGAGATCACCATCCCCACAATCGTGGACGCAGCAGTCAAAGGCATCGTTGACACACTGAGAGGCGTGGCCGAGAACGTGATCGTTGGACAACAAGTGCCGATGGGCACCGGACTCATAGAAGTCTCGATGTCCATGTCCCGGAAAGGGAGCAAGTAGAACCAGTTGGACGTGAACAAACAGATCCGCATGGCGGTCAAGACCGGCAAGGTCGAGTTCGGAAGCAAAGTCGCTCTCTCCAGCGCCTCCCTCGGAAGAGCCAAGCTCTTGATACTTGCAAGCAATTGTCCAGTGGACTTTCGCGAGAATATTGTCTATGATGCGGAGCAGTCAGAAGTTCCCGTCTACGTCTTTCAAGGCAGCAGCCTTGACCTAGGCGCTCTCTGCGAGAAACCCTTCCCCGTCGCATCAATGGTGGTTAGAGAACCTGGTGACTCTGAGGTCTTGAAGCTGGCTGAGAACAAGTGATGCTTCAGCCCAAGATCAAGCTAACGAGTGAAGAAATGAAGTACATGGCGCTCTTCGAGAGCACCACAGGCGCGACCACACAAGACTGCGTGATCGACGAGAAACTTGGACGGATCATTTTCGTAGCAAAGCCAGGCGACATGGGACTCGCGATAGGCAAGGGCGGAAAAAACATCAACCAGTTACGCCGCATGACAAGCCGCCAGATCGAAGTCGTCGAGTACGCGGAGACCCCTGAAGGCCTGATCCGGAACAGCCTCTCCCCAGCGAGGATCAAAGAGATCCGAGTAACAGAAAGGCCTGACAAGAAGATCGTGGTCGTTGAAGTTGACCCCCAGGACAAAGCGATCGCGATAGGCAAGAACGGCCGGACAATTGACAAGACCCGGTTACTCGTGAAGAGATACTTCGACATCGACCACGTAGTCGTCCAATAAACAAACCCGTTTTCTCAGTAAAACCGAAACTCTAGCACACCCGGGTGTCACAGTTTGAAGACTGCTCTCGCCCAGTTGGGTTGAAGAAAGGAATTCTAGAAATTGCCCATTATCAGCCCTGATCTCGAATCTGGGATACTGTTTCAAGATCACCGCTAGATTCACTGGGCCAGGCGCGTTTTTCGCCGAGCCACCTAACCCCAGATTACGCCTTGAATCGCCCGTCTCGCCCATAATCGCTGCTAATCAGCAGGTGTTCCAGAAACAAGGGGGTCTTAGCGACCGAGCCTCGCGTCGCATGAGTGGTCTCCACGGGCCCTTGTAAAAGTAAACGGATGCCAATCGTCAATCTAAAAAGCAACCCAGCGAGCTAGCTGTCTTCCCAGTAAACGGTGAATGTATGGCCAAGGCATCGCGAGGGCTGTTCGCAGCCCAAAAGCTCCGCAAGAGACGTAAAGAGTTCAGGTGGGCCTACGCACCGTACAAGCGACGAATGCTTGGACTGGACTACAAGTCCGACCCGCTCCAAGGAGCGCCACAAGGCAAAGCTATCGTTCTCGAGAAGGTCGGCGTGGAATGCCGACAGCCCAACAGCGCTGTCCGTAAATGCGTTAGAGCCCAGATTATCAAGAACGGAAAGACCGTCACCGCGTTCCTCCCAGGCGACGGAGCATTGAACTTCATAGACGAACACGACGAGGTTGAGATCGAGGGAATTGGTGGTGCCGAGGGAAAAGCGTACGGTGACCTTCCGGGAACACGCTACCGTGTTTTCACTGTCAATGGTGTAAGTCTTGACGCCTTATTGAAGGGCAAGAAAGAGAAGCCTCGCCGCTAGTTCTATTGATACTGAAAGGTTACAGCCGGGTCTTTGTTTCGATATACGCATCCGTGTAGGTTCGGTACCAGCTTACTTATCTTTTTGAGTAAGAAATGTCCAAACGGCTTTAGTAACCAATGCTAATAGGCTGAGAATTCCCGGAGACATGAAACAAGAAATGGAACTCGTTTGGGGAACGGTATGCACCGACTGCCAAATACTCGCAGTAGAGAACTGCCCCCACTGCAGCAGAGACATGTGCGAAAAGCACAGCACACAGCACGAATGCGACCGGCTCAAAGCCCGAAGCTTCGAAGTAGCCGGCTAACCAAGTATCGCACACTCATTGCCCCGAACTAAGATTCTTCGTCCTTGAGAATAGCTCGCGCCATTTACTCAATGAGTCGCATTTGCTACCTTGGGCTGGCTTGACGGGCTGTATTTCATCCTGAAAGCCTTCAACCCCATCTCCTCCCCGAACACCACAACCTGACT
>WNFG01006007.1_pt1 | contig 10206 bp, 9 predicted proteins | sample 5400431 | NCBI WGS metagenome assembly WNFG01 (sample SAMN13153346, study PRJNA577476) | soil metagenome | isolation source: 120 cm saprolite under Douglas fir tree site 2 hole 3 replicate 2 | place: USA:California | collected 2015-04-18
TTTGCCTTTAACCACAAAGGACACGAAGAAACACAAAGGGCAGGATTTTAAATTTTAAATTTCAAATTTCAAATCTTCCCTGTTACTGGTGCTCGAACGTTCCTTCTGACACCAGGTTGGAATCCGTTTCGAGGAACACCAGGCGGGTGGTGCCGGCCGCGTAGATTACGAAGTTCTGCGTGCCGAATGAACTCCTGATCTGCATCGTTCCCCTGCCGCTGGAGGCCATGGTGTAGGTGCCGGTTACCGCCAGGCTCTGCGAAAGCACGCCGACGTTGTTCACATCGAGAACCCCGGTTACATTCCCGCCGCCATCGAGAGTGATTTGAGCGATGGCATCCACTTCCCCGGAAGGCGTCGCTCCCGTCAGGTTAAAGCTGAACGGGCCCTGAATGGATGCGACCGAGAAAGAACCGGTCTGGCTCAGCGCCTGTCCGCCATTCACCAAAGCCACGTCGAGTTCGATCATCTGCAGACCGCCGGTCGAAGGATAAATCGCGTAATTGGTCGTGCCGGCGGTGCCGTTCAGGGTCATGGTGCCGCGCCCAGTGGCGGCCACGGAGTAGGCGCCGGTGGTGGAGATACCCTGGGTCATCACTCCGCCGTTGTTGAGGTCCTGCAGGCCGGAGGTAATATTGCCCGCGCCATCCGCGAACAGAACGCCGCCTTCGCCATAAGGAAGGTTGCCGCGCGCGCCGCCCACGGTAAATACCAGCTGCCCGGTAACCGACGCATTGCTGAACGGTCCAACCTGGCGGAAAGCGTCGCCGCTTTGTACCGGGAAGGTATCAGTCTCCTGGACCTTCAGGTGGTTGGCGTCGACGATGTAGAAAGCAAAATGGGTTGTGCCGGCGGTGGTGGAGAGCGTTGCCGTGCCGCGCCCGTTGGCGGTGTTCAGAGTATAGGTGCCGGTGACCGCGAGGCTGGTGGTGATAATGCCGTTATCGTCGGAATCCTCAATGCCCGAGGTAATCGCGCCCGCGCCATTGGCGGTCAGGGTCGCCGCGGTTTGCAGCGCCAGAGCGCTGCCATCGACGCCCGAGACGTTGAAGGCGAAACTTCCGTTGAGCGTCGCGTTGGTAAACGCGGTGGCATCCTGCCGGTCGAGGGTCCCGCTGGCGGTAGCCCCGTTCTCAAAGCGCGTTACCAGAGCGCGCTGACCGGAAACCACGCAGAAATCGAGAACGAAACTGCCCGCCGGAGTGGTAATGGTCGATATCCCCTGGCCGTCGGTGCGGATGGTGTAGCTGCCGGTCGCGTTCTGATTGACGAACACGCCGCTGGCGGTATTGATGTCAACCACGCCGCCGGTAACGTTGCCGGCCCCGTTGAAGGCAAGGCTGCCGACAATGCTGAAAAAGCCGCCGGAGTTGGTCCCGGAGATGGCCAGAGCGTAAGTCCCGTTCAGGCTTGCGTTGCTGAAGGGCCCGGCCGGTATGGGCGCAGGTTTCAGAGAACTCGAACCGCAGCCGCTGATCCCGGCCACGATCACGGACAAAATCAGAGCCACCATGAGAAAACGCAAACGCATCGGCATTTTTTATTTCTCCTGAAACCGGCGGCCGGCCGGGAAATAGGAATTCGGACATCTGCGCTTCGAGGCAGAATGCCAAGTCGGATAATGTGAATAGAAGACCGTGAGGTTAGAACCCGAATTGCGGAATATCGTTGCATGAAAAGGCTTATCTATAGAATTCTTAACAACATTACGATTTTTTAAGGGATGCGGTGAATGCCGGTACAACCCCGTAGAGACGTAGCTTGCTACGTCTAAAAGCTGCGGGCTTGAATAGCCTGGAGGTCACAGAATGTGGCTGCGTTCCATCGACGCTTCGTGTCGGCCCCCATATTCCATTGATGATTCCGGCTTTTAGACGTAGCAAGCTACGTCTCTACGGGTTGTGCCGGCATTTTTCGCCCTACGCCTGATACCTCGCGCGAATCCTGAATTCCCGCACCAGCAATTCAAGAAAGGCCTCATCCTGCACCGGGCGAGATTCCGGAGGAACTCCCAGCCGGGCTGCAATCATCCCGGCGATCTGGCGGGCGTTGTAGACGCGCACCTGGGGAGTGAGATCGAGGCGGCGGGCCAGAAAGGTTTCAATCAGTTCGGCTTCCTGAAGGCTTAGATGGGCGGCCTGAGGGAGCGGAAACTCCGGAGAGGACGAATAGTTGAAGAACATCTGCGATTCGCGGTCGGAACTCTCATGGACCACCAGGGTGCCCGCAACAAAGTCCCCGAGACGCTGGTGTTTGGCATTGAGCAGCATGGTGAGCACTCCGACTCCGTAAAAGCCGGGAAAGTAATCGACGACACGCACCAGATTGCGCGAGATGGCCTCGAACGCGTTGATGGGGCGTCCGGTATCTTTGATGACCCGAATGCCGGCCCAGCGCTTTCCCGGGGTCTGGCCTTTCCACAGAATCTCAAAGACCGCGAAGTAACCCCAGTACACGCAAAAAAAGATGAAGACGGCGATCGTAAGAACCCAGACGGGCGCGCCGGCCCAGCCCGCGGTTCCGGCTGCCACGGTAAGGCTCCCGAGGAACAGGGCAAAATAGATGATGATCTGAATCAGACTATCCAGAAAGACGGCCATGAAGCGGCTGCCGATGCCGGCCACCATGAATTCCAGATGGACCTGCTCGGGTGTATCGATGATAAGCTTATCCACGATGATCTCCGCTTACTGGCTGGAAAAGCGTCAAAGCCACTGGACCCGCCTGGAGCAGCTTCTCGACCAGGCCCGGCAACAGGGACTTAAATCGCTGACCCGAATGGAGCTTCAGGAGCTGGGCCTGCTCTATCGTCAGGCGGCAGCCGACCTTTCCGCGCTGCGTGAGGACCGCAGCGGCAAAGCCTATGCGCGGTCCCTGAACCTTCTTCTCGCCCGCGCTCACAATACCATTTATTCCGGACAGAAATCGAGTCCCTGGAGCATCGTCCATTTTTATCGCGATACCTATCCCCGGATCTTTCGCCGCAATATAGGGCTGATCGGTACGGCGTTCCTGCTGTTCGTCGCCGGAGGGCTGGCCGGCATGACTCTGTCGGCGACCCATCCCGCGTTCATGCATGCGCTTCTGGGGCCGCGCATGATGGAGTCCATTGAACATCACAAGATGTGGACCGACTCGGTGGTGGCCGTCAAACCGCTGGCGTCAAGCGCCATCATGACCAATAACCTCACGGTGTCGTTCATGGCGTTCGCCGGAGGCATCTCCGCGGGCGTGTTCACGGTCTATTCCATGGTTTTCAACGGCGTGCTGATCGGCGCGGTGGGCGTGGCCTGCTGGATCGGCGGAATGAGCCTTTCACTGTGGAGTTTCGTGGCGCCCCACGGGGTGCTGGAACTGCCCGCGATCTTCATCGCGGGCGGCGGAGGATTGCGCATCGCCCAGGGCATGCTCTTCCCCGGCTGGCTGCCCCGGCGCGACTCCCTGGCAAAAGCCAGCGGCGAGGCCGCCCGTCTTCTGATGGGCGTCATCCCCATGCTGGTGGTGGCGGGTCTGCTCGAAGGGTTCTTTTCGCCCATGCCGTATCGGCCGGCGGTGAAGTTCACCGTGGCCAGCGTGATTGCCGTGGTGTTTTACAGCTACCTGATCTTCTGCGCGCGGGGGCCGGAAGAAAAAGATCGGGACATCGGGACATCGCCGTAATCGGGTGATCGCCGTGATCAGGTGATTGAAAACCTGCGCGGTCAACAGTGCTCTCAGGAGCGCAGACCTTCAATCACCTGATCACGGCGATCACCCGATTACGGCGATGTCCCGATTTTCCGATGTCCCGATCTTTAAATCAGATTTCTTTCCTTCACTCTCAGATACTGATTCACCAGGGCTGTGGTCAGATGGTCCGGAGAGACTTCCATGGCCATGGCGCCGCGGTTACGCACGCGGCTGATCAGTTTCTCGCGGCGCTGGATGAGTTCCTGGGCGGCGATGATCTCGAACATCTTCTCCGCATCCTGAGGATACTGCCCCGCGAATTCCTGAAGATCGGTCTGGGCGATCACCGTGAACAGCAGCAGATGCCGCGCAAGAATCCGCGAAGCGCTCTCCACCACTTCCGGAGTCATGGATGTATCGGCGAGATCGGTGACCCAGATGATCAGGGACCGCTGCCTTTGCGACTGCATCAGCGCCGAGGCGGCGCGCAGGTGGTCGGCTTCCCCCGGTTCTTCACGGGCCGAGGCCAGGGCTTCGAGAATGGCGCGCATGTGCGACATGCCGCGTCCTGCCGGGACACGCTGCTGTATCTCGCGTCCGTAGACGATCAGGCCCAGGCGGTCGCCGGAATAGAGCGCGATCTGGGCCAGCGACAACGCGGCGTTGACGGCCAGATCGAGTTTGCTGAGGTCGCCGACACGGGCGCGCAGCAGTCGGCCGGCATCCATGATCAGCCACACGGCCTGGCTGCGCTCCACCTGAAAGAGCCGGGTGACGTGTTTGCCGCGGCGGGCGGTGGCTGTCCAGCAGATGGATCGGAATTCATCGCCGGGCTGGTACTCGCGCAGACTTTCGAATTCCCTGCCGATGCCGCGCTGGCGGACCAGGCGTTTTTCCACCTCAATCTGGCGGGCGCGCACCAAATAGATGTTATGGCGGCGCGCCTCTTCGAAGTCGGGAAAGACGCGAATCTGCTGCGCCAGACCTGCTACGGCCCAGCGCTCGGCAAAACGCGCCGCGCCGCGGTAACGCACCCACGCCGATCCGATAGAGATATCGCCCCGCTCCAGCGGACGGACCAAATACGTTGCCGAGTCGGAACTTCGTCCGCGCGCTTTGGCATCGACCGCCGGCGGTTCCCGGCGAAGAGATTTAGGAACGTCGTCCACGATCTGACATTCCACCCACGACCGGCTCATGTTCCGCAATTCGAGAGTGACTTCAACCTGATTGCTGAGCGATGGCGGACCGCCCCAGGTCCTTTCCAGCATCAGCGCATCGGGCCGGGGCAGAAGGGCCAGATCGATGGCCCAGGCGGCCACGGCACAGATATCCCAGGCGGCCATGACCAGCAGAAAGCGGCTGTCCCAGAATGCGGGCACCACCCACAGAGCGCCCAGCAGAGTGACCAGAAAGAAACGCGGGCCAAAGCCGAAGCCGAGGCGTTTGCTGCGCTGAAGCCGGGCGCTTACCGGCGCCGGAACCAGCGAGGTGGTGATCATTACTTAGGCACCTCAACGGAGCCGAGGATTTCCGCCAGCACGCGGTCGCTGTCGAGGCCTTCGAGTTCGGCCTCGGGCTTCATCATCACGCGATGGCGCAGTACCGGCAGCACGGCGCTTTTCACGTCGTCGGGAACCATATAGTTGCGGTCCTCCAGCGCGGCCATGGCCTTGGCGGTCATCATGAGGCTGATGGCCGCGCGCGGCGAAGCGCCCATGGCCAGGGCCGGCCAGTCGCGCGTCCGCCGGATGATTTCAACCATGTAGCGAAACAGCGCCGGCTCCACGGTGGTCTGCCGCACTTCGCTGCGCGCCTGGGCCAGGTCTTCCGCGGAGATGGGGAGGATTTCCATGGCCTCCAGATGACGAGCGTCGAAGCCCTTGTGATGTTTTTCGAGAATCGCGATTTCGTGTTCGGCCTGGGGGTAGCTGATTTTAATCTTCAGCAGGAAGCGATCGAGCTGAGCTTCGGGCAGCGGATAGGTGCCTTCAAACTCGACCGGATTCTGGGTGGCAAAGACGGTGAAGAAGTCGGTCAGCCGGTGCGTGGTGTCGTCCACGGTGATCTGGCGTTCCTCCATGGCTTCCAGCAAAGCGGCCTGGGTGCGCGGAGGCATGCGATTGATCTCATCGGCCAGCAGCAGGTCGGTGAACAGCGGCCCGCGATGCAGAGAAAAAGCGCCGGTGGAAAGGTTCAGCACGTTGCTGCCGATGATGTCGGCGGGCATCAGGTCCGAGGTGCACTGCACCCGGCGAAAATCGAGTTTGAGCAGCCGGGCGAAGCACTTGACCACCAGCGTCTTGGCGATGCCGGGCACTCCTTCGAGCAGCGCGTGGCCGCCGCAAAGAATCGTGAGCAGACATTGATTGATCATTTCCTCCTGGCCGACAATGACTTTGGCCAGTTCGTTTCTTCCGTGCCTGAGCACCCGCGAAGAGGTCTGCATGAGCGATGTTCTCCTGTCGGTCCTAATCCAGCTTTAGATTGCGTGTGTGGCGGCTGAGCTGTTGCAGCATTTCCAGAGCGTCTTTTTCATCGAGGTCTGAACGGCCCACACTGGCCTCGATGCGCGCCAGCAGCGGCGCCAGCCCCTGGTCCTTATAACCCAGGCGGTCGTGCACCGCCCGGGCCAGTTCCTTTGCGGACAAACCGCCGGGCAGGCCCAGGCGGCGGGTCACGAAGAGTTTAAACCGAGTATAGGGCACCTCAATGCCGTCACCGGCGAAGCGAGCGCGCCGGTACAGATTGCCCAGGGTCTCCACAAATTCGAGAGGCGAAAGCCGGGGAGTTTCATACGCGCGCCGGACCGGCCCGTTGCGCCGGGAAAAAGTCATGATCACCGCCAGAAAAACCGCGAGCCCCTGCCACAGTCCCCATCGGAGCGACGTTTCACCGATGTAGGCGGTCAGCGACCGGCGCTCGCCGTGGAAATACTCATCCCACAGAACGCGTACCTGGCCCGCCTGCCCCAGAGAGTTCAAAAGCAAATTGAGATTGCCGGACTGGGCGATCCCCCCGTTACTGAGCGGAAAGCTTCCCGCCCACCAGATTACCTGGCCTCTTCCCACACCGTAGGAAATCACGATGGGGCGGCCTTCATCTTCATAGTGGACCAGAACCGACGTCGAGCGCTTTTTCCAGTACGAGCCGGGCGCCATCTCAATCGGTCCGCCGCGGGTGATCGCGGTCACGAGGCGGGGCACATAGATTTTGCTGATCGGCGAAGGCAGGGGTTCGGATTCCGTGTCCGCATCGGGAAGATACATGTCCGCGGTTGAGCCGGTGATCAGCACGTTCCCTCCGCGCACCAGATAGTTTCGAAGAGCCTCCCGCTCTTCAGGCTGAGGCGGGGCGATGGGCAGGGCCATCACCAGGACGGTTCCTTCGACTTCCATGGGAAGGTTGGCCGGAGTGTCATCCCAGCGCTCCACCGCATAGCCCAGTTCACCCAGCAGCAGATAGGCGGCCTTCGCGCCCCCTGATTTTGCCGACCAGGTGCTCGGCAGTACCGATCCTTCTTCTTCTTTCGAAGAAAGAAAAGCCAGAGCAAGAATCAAAGGAAGAGAGATGGCGCCGATCCAGATAAAGAGGCGGCGGTCGCTCGGGGCGATATTCAGCGGCATCCGAGTCTCTCCAGTTCGCCCATCGTCTCCTGAAAATCGGCTTCGCCGGCGGGAAGGTTGCCGTACCAAACCCTTTCAAACTTCCGCGTCAGCTCCGCCAGCGGGGGATGCTGCGGCGTCCAGACGCCGACCAGTCGCAGATATTCGCGGGGCGTGCGCGCGCGATTGGGCTTCCACGCGCCCTGTTCCTCCAGAAAAGCAATGCCGGCCCAGTAGGCAAGATGGATGGCCTCGCGCCAGTCCTGCCCCCTGGCCCGCGCGCGGGCATCTCCCAGCCAGGCGCGCCAGCCTCTCGCCGAAGGAGAGAATGGAATAATCTCGCGCTGCCTGGGCTCTTCTTCCCGGCGGCGCAGACGCCTGATCGTCCAGATCAGGACGGTCAAAATCGCCGCGCCCGCCGCTCCGTAAATCAGAATCTGCACGACGCCGAAGCGGCTGCCCAGGGAGATACGGAACAGCCTTCCCAGAGCGCGCGACAGCCAGCCATAGATTCGCGCCTTGAGGCGATCGAGAAACCCGGCCTTGCGCTGCACCGCTTTGAATTCGCGCTGTTCAAGAATCTCCTGAAGCCGGCTGCGGGCCCGGCCATCGCTTACCCCGGCCTTGTCATAGGCGGCCGCTTCCGCGTTGAGCGTCCTGACATAATTCTGAATCTGCGCGACCAACGTTTTACGCCTGACCGGATCGGCGACGACGATAAGCGCCAGATCGCCTTTCAACTCGTGCCATGAAACCGTAATTTCACGTCCGCCTGTATCAATGATTTCGCTTTCAGGAAGCCCGTTCTGGAGTGCCGCCGCGCGCTCGGGATGATCCGGCAGCTCATCAAAGCCGCTCCGGAGTTCGGCGAGCCGCTGCCGATATTGCTCCAGGGAGACGGTCTGCGATAACGCCGGCAGGGCCGAGCAGGCCAGGAAGACGCCCATGCCGAGAATTGCGTTTGATACCAGGCGGAATTTCATCCGGGGACTTTCATCCGAGAGCGGGGGGAGTGACAGCCGATCCCTCGGGCGGCGGAGGTTCCTGCGCGGGCGGTTGTGGCTGAGCCGGCGGCTGCGACTGGCCGCCCATCAGCACCATCATCCATTGCAGATCGAAGGCCTCTTTGCGAACGCGCTCATCGTAATACATCAGCGTAGCCGCAATGGCCGCAAGGGGCGAGGCAAAGCTGGAAGCAATAAATTCGCCCAGATATTGAAACACCAGATAAGGCGTCAGCCCCGCGAAGTTTTTAGTGCTGAACATGCGTATTATGGCGAACACATACGGAATTGAAAATACCGCCAGGAATAAATAGTAAACCGTCGCCGTCAGAATAATCGCGAGCGCCAGCCGCAACGCCGAACCCTGGGTGAGCGCGAGGCTGCGCCGAATCGCATCCACCGGCCCCAGTCTTTCGAGGACACAAGCCGGAATGGCGAGCGCAAGCCTGGCGGACGCATAGAGAAGCGCCACGATGAGTCCCACGCCGCCAAGCAGCATGACGATCACCAGGCCGATCGAACCCGCCACTCCCCCGCCCGCGATCCCGGCGACCGCGACAAAAACAACCATCAGAACGATAAGAATGAAGAAGATGACGCCGATTCCGAACGACACTATCAGAACCACACCCAGGGCATTGAGTATGTATGGCTTGATCTGCGTATAGGCTTCCCTGATAGTAATGGCATAGCCCAGATGCGTGCAGGAAACGGCATAGACCGAGGCAGCCGAAGCCACGGCATAACAGAGAACCGCCAGCAGCCCCAAAATCATGGCGCCCACAAAAGAAGCCAGAGCTGCCGTAAGAGCTTCGGTGGGGTTAAGGGAAGGATTGGTGGAGGGCCCGAGGCCGACCAGCAGCAATCCCATCCGCCCGACGAGCAAACACACCTGCGGTAGCATGGCAACGCCGACAAACAGCAGAAAGTTCCGTTGGTACAGGCTGAATGTCTGATCAAGCACCAGAGAGGTGCTCATCGGGCGCAGGGTGGTTTCCATTTTGCTCCTGTCTCCAGGCATCGTAACATACCCGGCTTATGACAAATCCGTAATAAAGAAAGCCGGAGACGCGCCTCAGACCGCGGCGGTTTTCAGGTCGGCAGTCACCGATTCCATCATCATCTGAATATCCAATGCCTCTTTGCGAACACGCAGATCGTAGTAAAGAAGAGCCGTGGCTATGGTTGCCACCGGTCCGCTCACAATCGTGGCCAGGGATTCGGAGATCTCGCTCCAGTGCCGCACCGGGAACCCGTGCGGAAGGCGATAGCCAAAGGACCCGGACATGGAGACGGGCGCTCTCAGAACTGCCGTTAGCGCCATCCCCACCACGCCGGCCAGAAGGCCGATCAGAAAAACGCGCCCGAGCGCCCCACCGGTAAGAAACTTGCTTCGCACCAGCGACTGTTTCCCCGGAATTCCCTCAACCACGCAGGCCGGTACAGCCAGCGAATACGTGAGCAGCACAAAGATGGCAACCGGAATGCCTCCCAGGAAACACGGGAGGGCCAGAGCCATCAGAACAGGGACACCTATAGCCGTCGCCAGAATAAGGATCGCGATGCCCGCTCCCAGGAGAGCATAGGCCCTGAAGCTGACCAGTACTTCTGCCCACAGAATGGCGGAGAGAGAAACCCTGAGACTGGACCACGCCTGGCCGATGGAAACGGTTCGTCCCAGATGAATCGCGGAAATGGCGTACACCGTTGCACCGGCCGCCAGTGCCTGGCTTACGGTCTCCACCGGGAGCGGAATCAACGATTTCATCCAATCGGCAATGGCCGCGCTTTTATTGACATCTGCATAAATAATGTAAAGCATCTTACTTCAGAAACCGCGGGAGATCGGATTGCATAATGCAGCCGCGTAGCTTGCTGGGCGATGTGCGGATGCCGTCGATGGAACGAATGATATCTTCCGTCAACTC
>WNFG01011944.1_pt1 | contig 10206 bp, 13 predicted proteins | sample 5400431 | NCBI WGS metagenome assembly WNFG01 (sample SAMN13153346, study PRJNA577476) | soil metagenome | isolation source: 120 cm saprolite under Douglas fir tree site 2 hole 3 replicate 2 | place: USA:California | collected 2015-04-18
CATCGGCGGCAGCACCGGGGCCGTTCTTACCCGAAGCCTCGAGCGTTTGCGCAACATCAATGCTCGCTCGCTCGCGCAGGTCCTTTTCTCTTCAACGGCCCGGACGCGGCGCCGCCGCATCATGCTCGCGGAGTTCATCGAAGAGGAGGAGGTCGCGGCCTCGATGGATGCAACGGCGCGCGGCCTCCGCCTCATCGTCGTGCGCCCCGAGGACGGGTTGTTGGCGGTCGAAGCCGACGAGATGAGTCTGAGTCTGGCGCTGGCGAACATCGTGCAGAACGCGTTCAAGTTCACGCGCCCGTCTGGGAACGTCTTCGTGCGGGTACTGGCAGCCGAGGGACGCGTCACCATCGAGGTCGAGGATGAATGCGGTGGCCTGCCGCCGGGGAAGGCGGAGGAGTTGTTTGCTCCGTTCAGCCGGCGAGGGGCGGATGGAGGCAGGCTGCGTCTCGGACTTTCCATTGCCCGCAAGGCGGTGGAGGCGAGCGGCGGCAAGCTCACGGTGCGCGACTTCCCGGGCCGAGGCTGCGCGTTTTCCATCGATCTCCCTGCGGCCGCGCAGCTGAATTCCAGCGTCCCACGACGGTAGGGCTCCCTTACCGCCCAGGACGGATGCACTCTCCCTTCGCGGCGCCGTTGCATTATCATGCCAGATGTGGCATACTAGCTCTGTGCACGCTCGGCCCAAGCCACTGCTGTGGGTCGGACGGGCGAAGGAGGACTTGAAGAGTTTCCCGGAAGAGGTGAGGCGAGTGATGGGGTACGCGCTCTTTCTCGCTCAAACCGGCGGAAAGCACCCCGACGCGAAGCCTCTGAAGGGCCTGGGTGGTGGTGGAGTGCTGGAGGTCGTGGACAACTATGAGGGCAATGCCTACCGCGCCGTCTACACCGTCAGGTTCGAGGGCGCTGTCTACGTCCTGCATGCGTTCCAGAAGAAATCCAGGAAGGGAATCAAGACGCCGAAGCATGAGATCGACATCGTGAGGCAACGGCTCGTTCGTGCGAGCGAGATTCACGCAGCGAAGCACTTCAAGGGAGCGAGCGATGAAGAGTAAGCGCGATTTCAGCGTCAGCACCGGAAACGTCTTCGCCGATCTCGATGTGTCCGCGCCCGACGAGGCTCTGGCGAAAGCGGAGCTTGCGGCAGAGGTCGCCAGGATCATTTCGTCGAGGCGCCTTACGCAGGCGGCGGCGGCAAAGGTCCTCCGCATCGATCAACCAAAAGTATCGGCGCTGCTTCGAGGGCGCATCTCCGGTTTCTCGACCGAGAGACTTCTCAAGTTCCTTCGGATGCTCGGCAGCGACGTCGACATCGTCATCCGGGCGCGGAACCACGCGAGGCGAGTCGGGCACCTTCACGTCGTGTCCGCCTGATGCTCTACATACGCGCTGGAGACTTTGACCAGATCTTGTCCAAACTCGAGGGGACCCGTGGACCCCTGTGTGGACTTCGGTGCACTCCCAGCTTCGCCTAACTACTTGGAGGGACTGAAAACATGAGTGGCGACGCCCGTCTGCCGGTTGGATGAAATCGCCCTCATAACCCGAAGGTCGCAGGTTCAAATCCTGCCCCCGCAACCAACCCGAAGGCCCGGTTCCCTCTAAGGATTTTTCTGGGACCGGGCCTTTACCTTTTGGGACCTCCACCTGCTTTCTGACCTGTCGTTGGCCAAAACTCGATCGGGGCGATTGAACCCACGAAATGTCCAATCGACGCCTGCCGATCATGACTGTGATCGAGCACGCTGATGACCTTCATCTGGCAGGGCCTACGGGCTGAGCGCGTCGACAGAGCCGTACGCCGCGTGGCGGAAGTAGCGGTGGTGGAGGCCACCGACCTGGGGCAGGGCGACGACGCGGCCGTCCTCCGGTGGCTCGACCGCGCGCGGCTCAGGTGCATCCTTCTCGAGCGCGAGATGCGTCCGCGAGCCGTGGTAGTAGCGCAGGTAGCTTTGCAAACGACGTCGCAGATGTCCCTCGTTCAGGACGATGACGTGGTCGAGAAGCTCGCGGCGGATGGTGCCGATCACCCGCTCGGCGAAAGGGTTCTGCCAGGGGGAGCGTGGTGCCGAGAGAACCTCGGCGATGCACATGCCCTTCACCCGTCGCCGAAACTCGCCACCATAGATGCTGTCTCGATCGCGGAGGAGATAGCGTGGCGCCGAATCGTCGGGAAAGGCTTCGACAATTTGCTGCGCCGTCCAAGCGGCAGTGGGCGAGTCCGTGACGTTGAAGTGCACGACTCGTCGGCGATGGTGCAGCAGGACCACGAACACGTAGAGGATTCGGAATGTCGCAGTCGGCACGACGAAGAAGTCGACGGAGACAAGATCGGCGACGTGATTTTCGAGGAAGGTCCGCCAGGTCTGCGAGGGCGGTTTCGCACGGCGAGGCATGAGCCGACCAACCGTGCGCTGCGAGACGTCGAGACCGAGCTTGAGGAGCTCGCCATGAATGCGCGGCGCACCCCAGAGGGGATTGGCTAAGGCCATGGTGCGGACGAGCTTGGCGATCTCCAAATCGACGGGCGGACGACCGGTTCGACCGCGTCGCGACTTCCAGTTCCAGAACGCGCGGAAGCCCTGCCGGTGCCAGCGAATCACGGTCTGCGGCTGAACGACATGGAGCGCTTCGCGCCACCGTGCCCACCACCGCGAGAGCCAGATCCAGAAGACGCGGTCGAGGAGACCGACCCGAGGTCGCTTGGAGCGGCCGCTGAGCAGGGCGAGCTGCTGTCGCAGCGCCAGGTTCTCAAGAACGAGGTCGGTGCGGGCCTTCAGTGCAGCGCACAGAGTGCCCAGCAGAGCGAGTACGAGGGACATTGCTACGCAGGCTCGCTTGACAGGCGACCCACGTCCAGTGTGGCGATCGATATTTGGCCAATGACACAGGCGACCCACGTCCAGTGTGGCGATCGATATTTGGCCAATGACAGGTGCCTTGCTCGCGGCGAGCGGCAAGCACCACCTACCCGCATGACGATCTTCATCGGCTAGACGATACGCGACCGCGCGCGCCCGGATCACCCTCGTGACTTCAAGCTCGCGAACGCCGCAGCGATGCTCGGTGGCGCGTTGGGCCTTCGGTGCATCTCGGCGAGGTATCGGCGCAGCTCCGTGAACGGGTCGAGCACGCGCGCCTCGTTGGCCATGTCGAGGGTGTACGCGAGCACGAAGTCCGCGACGGTCACCGTCGGGCCCACGACGAACTCGCGGCCCGTCATGTGCGCTTCCGCGATGGAGGCCATCTCCTTGAAGTCCTCTTGCGCGAGGGCAACCTCGGCGGGGAGACGCCGCTCCGGCGGATACACCGCTGTGTGCCGCGCGATGCGCCAGACCGGTTGCTCGAGCTCGGTCGCGGCGAACAGGAGCCACTTGTAGAGGCGGGCGCGGTCCGCGAGGTCGCGGGGGATGAAGCCCTTCTCCGGATGCTTCTCGGCGAGGTAGAGGACGATCGCGACCGACTCGGTGAGCACGAGGTCACCGTCGACGAGCACGGGGAGCTTCCCCGCGGGGTTGAGCTTCAGAAACTCGGGCTTTCGATGTTCCCCCGCTATCAGGTTCACGATGACGGATTCGAACGGGACGCCAAGCTCCTGGAGCGTCCAGCGCGCGCGGATCGACCTCGTCGGAGGGAACTCGTAGAGCTTCATCGCATCACCCTTTCGAAGTGCATGATCCAAACAACCGATCTCTCAGCCCGGCGAATAGGCCGAGCAAGTGGGAGCACGATCGCAAGGGGCAGCCGTCACGTAATCACGCTTCTACGATCCTCCGCGAAGTGCGTCCCGACTGCAGTGCCCACCGATCTGAACACATTCAAGGCGCACCGCGGCGCGCGCCGCTGTGAATCGACGTCAGTTCACGTGGAGTCTTCGCCGAGGAGACTCCTCGGCGAGCCCGACGTCCCTCACCATCCGGGCGAGTGCGCCGGTGAGCCGCGCCGACTCGACCCGCCAGATCGCCTCGATGGCGCCGCGCGCATCAGGAATCGTCACGGCCCACGGCTCCGACCGTCGTCACTGGACGCCGAGCTTCGTGGCGCCCAGCGCCTTCGCGACCTCCGGCGGGAAGTCCGACGCCTCCTGCACCTGGCGAACCTCGATGACCTCGTTGCCCGAGCCGGGGCAGCGCCGCGCCCACTCGATGGCCTCGTCCCTCGACTTGACCTGGATCATCCAGTAGCCGCCTACGACCTCCTTGGCCTCGGCAAACGGACCGTCGGTCACCTTCGGTTTGCCCCCCTCGAACGAGACCCGCGCTCCCGTCGAGGGCGGGTGCAGGCCGTCGACGGTGAGAAGGATGCCTGCCTTCTGCATCGTCTCGTTGTACCGGGACATCGCGGCGACCTGCTCTGGGGTGGGCATCGCTCCGGGCGCGGCGCTCTCGTAACCCTTGGGGATCATCAGCATCATGAATCGCATGGCCTTGTGTCTCCTCTGATGGGACGACGAACGGGCGGCGCCTGGATCGACACCCTCGTCCCCTTTTCTTGCGATCGAGGACAAATCGCAAGCATGTCGGGCCCATCCGGCCGCCCCGAAACGTGACGCGAGCGTGACGCACGTCCCGTTGCGGCACAGCCTCGGCAATCGCACACTTGCGTCTCGTCGTGTCAGGTTGTCGGGCGTGCCGGCTTCACGCGAGTGCCAACGGCTCCCGCGCTCGCTCGGAGAAGCCATGGACACCTCGTCCGCGACGTCGCGGGGAGCCACACGGTACGCACCATCGCACTGCTCGGAAACCATGCGCCCCGGCTAGACATGGCATGGTTCGCCTTGGGACGGAGGGGGTCGTGAGGAGCGGCGAGGTGACGGAAGCGCGATTATCGGCCCAATCGCTAAGAAGTGGCCGCAAGGATTCCCCTCGGTCGGTAGTCGGTATTCGACCCTCGCCGGAGCTGAGGAGATAGCAACGCGAATCAAGATTCCATCCCGTTCCAGTTCCCGCAGTTGTCGCGTAAGCATCCGGTGAGTGATGCGAGGCAGAAGGCGTTTCAAATCTCCGAAACGTAGGGAGCGCTCGGCTTTACAGATGTGGCAAACGATAGAAGCCTTCCATTTTCCCCCGAGATTTTAGGAGACCGTTCTACGGCGGCTTCTTCCGGCACAGTCTTATTTCTTGAGCAGCTTGACCTCCAAGTTGCGAGTGATGGAAGCCGGCACAACGAGATTCATGAAACGATTGAGTGCCCCAGGCACACAAGTAGACTTGTTTGCTTGAATCGCAGCGATACCTTCGGCCGCGACCTGAGCCACTGACAGCAGCTTCATCGGGATCGCTCCCGGATCAGTAAAAAGCTCCGGTATCACAGCGGTATCCGTTAATCCAGGGGCCAATACGGTCACGGCAACTCCGTGTTTTGCCAATTCGAAATGAAGGGACTCACCGAACGCCAAAACATACGCCTTGGTGGCGCTGGGGTTGGCCATGTAGGGGATCCCATGGGCCGCCCCCATGGCACCGACGAGCATCACCCCCCCGCGTGCGCGTTTCACCAATCGTGGGGCAAAGTAGTGGACCAGTTCCATATGGGCCACGACGTTAACGGAAATCTGGTCATGCAGATCCTTCAACGGCAAATTCATGAACTCCCCGGCCCTTGTAGCTCCGGCATTCGATACAATAAGGCCGACATCCAGATCCCGGGTGCCGTCTTTAATCTTATCGATAAAGCCCTCTTCGCTGAGATCCACTTGAACGGCACGGGATTGTACGCCAAATTCCCTCTCCATGCCGTCCCCAAGCTCCTTGAGCAAATCAATCCGCCTGGCAGCCATCACGACATTGAGGCCATTTGCCGCGAGCTGCCTGGACAGCTCTTTCCCGATCCCCGAAGACGCCCCCGTCACTAGTGCCCACGGTCCAAATCTGTCTTTATCCAATCGCTGCTTCATAATGATCCTCCTTCAATAAGTGGTACTTATGCTTTCAAAGACCAGTCCTGTGTCAGGCTCGCCCCTCTCCGATCAGACTTGAGCCATGCCGCCGTCGACTCGACGGATGCAAGGGCCGCGCAGCTCCGGTTCCGTGCCGGGGCTGCGCTCTCTTCTGTTGGACTCAAGCATCTTGATCCAATGGATCTTGAATGGAAGCATCAATCAGGCTGAGTGACTTCGGCTCAAGCAGATCAGCGCATTCCGCCGGTGGCGAGGAGCTGCTCGCCAGTCAACCAGGCCGACTCATCCCCCGCCAGGAAGACCGCGATTGAGCCGATGTCCCCGACCCGCCCGATGCGGCCCAGCGGAGTTTGCGCGATCATGCTCTTTTCGAAGTCGGAGCCGATGAAGCCCGCGCTGCGCACGCCCTCGGTGTCCACCATGCCCGGATTGATCGAGTTGACGCGGATTTTCCGCGGCCCGAGCTCCCGCGCGAGCACGCCGGTGATGGCGTCGACCGCGCCCTTGGTGCCGGAATAGACCGCGCTGTTCGGAGGCGTGATGCGGGTGACGCCTGAGCCGATGTTGATGACGCTCGCCCCTGCCCCAAGGTGCTTCGAAGCCGCCTGAGTGGTGAGCAGGAGGCCGAGCACGTTGACATTGAAGTGCCTGTGGAACGACTCCTCGGTAATGGCCTCGAGCGGACCGAACTCGTAGACACCGGAGTTGTTCACCACGATATCCAGGCGGCCGTAGTTCTCGATGGCCGCGCCGATGATGGCCTGCGCATCCGCCTTCTTGGAGACGTCGCCAAAGGCCGCGACTGCCTTGCCGCCGGCCTCTCTGATCGACGCCACCACTGCATCCGCGCCTTCCTTGCTGGAGGCGTAGTTCACGACGACTGCCGCGCCTTCTTTCGCGAGTGACCTGGCAATGGCAGCACCGATACCCTTCGATGCGCCAGTGACGACTGCGACCTTGCCGCTGAGCTTGCTCATGGGAGTTCCCTTTCGAAGTGGTTGGTCGAACACGAGGTGAGATGCTTCAGTAGTGCGGGAGATTCGAACTATTGGACGATGGCCCCGCCCCGGCTATACTGCAGATCATGCAGCCGCTCTTTCATCCCTCGATTGAAGTCGTCACCGTCGAGGCCATCCTCCATGCGCTCGCCGACCCCGTTCGCGTGTCGATCTTTGCCGACCTCGCCAGCTCGAGCTGCTCGCTGACCTGCTCGAGCTTCTTGAAGGTCAGCGAGAAGACCGTTCCCAAGTCGACCCTCTCCCAGCACTTCAAGGTGCTGCGCGAAGCGGGGCTCGTTCGCAGCGAGCGTCGCGGCGTCGAGATGCACAACACCTCGCGCTGCGTGGAGATCGAGAAGCGCTTTCCCGGCTTGCTCCAGGCAATCATCAAGGCGCACAACATCCAGCTCGCAGCCGGGGCGCGCGGCAGCGCTGCTTCGCGCCAGGTGCGACGCCGGCAATAGGTCCCTGCGCGGCGGGGTGTAGCGCCCCCGCCGCGGTCTGGTAGTGGGCACCTCCAGACCGCGTCCGAATCGCAAGAGGACGCTTGGGTAAACGAGACACACATCGCGCGTGGTCCTGTCGCTCGACGGCTTTAGAGCGTCGACACATCAAAGCTCGCCGAAACTTCGGTGCCTACCTCAGCTGTCTGCATGAGTTCGGCGCAGGAGCTGGCGGTCGACCGCGTCGGCTGCGGCGAGACCTCCAGGTCCAGAAAGCGCGGAAGCCCTGCCGGTGCCAACGAATCACGGTCTCCGGGCGAACGAGGTGCAGCGCCTCGCGCCCCCCGGCCCACTGGTGGGAGAGCCACATCCAGAACGCGCGATCGAGTCGCCCGAATTGCGGTCGCTTCGATCTGCGGCGGAGCAGGGCGAGTTGTTGCCGGAGCGCCAGGTTCTCGAGTGTGAGGTCAGTGCGTGTTCTGAGCGATGCGCGCAGGGCGCCCAACAGAGCGAATGCGAAGGACATTGCCTCTATGGCTCGCACGCCGCTCGCTTATCGTCCAGCCCTGGGAGAGAATTGTGGCAAACGACACCCGCTTGCCACGACCAATGAATCTGGCTATATTATAGCCAGATTGCGATTCTCGATCGTACTCGCCCCGGAGGCAGCGGAGGACCTCCGATCACTGAAGGCAACGCTCAGGGCGGCGGTGCGGCAGGCGCTCGAGAAGCATCTGCGGCACGAGCCGGAGAAGTTGAGCAAGAGCCGCATCAAACGCTTGCGCGGACTGGCCAGGCCGCAGTACCGGCTCCGTGTCGGCGAAATTCGGATCTTCTACGACGTCAGGGGCGATACCGTGGAAGTGCTCGCGATCATCACCAAATCGGAGGCAGAGTCATGGCTCGCCAGGTTCGGAAAGCCCGAGTGAAGAAGGTTCCGCTCTCGGAGGTCAAGGACGATCTTTCCCGATACCTGCGGGAAGCCGAGGACCGGGAGGTCGTCATCACGCGCCACGGGAAGCCGGCAGGGGTCCTCATCGGGTTCGCGTCGGAGGACGACTGGTTCGACTACCGACTTGAGAATGACGCACGTTTCCTTGCGCGTATCGAGAAGGCCCGGAAGAGCCTGCGAGTCGGACAAGGCATTCGCCTTGAGGACGTGGAATGAGGCGGAATGGCGGTGTCGACCACCGACGAATCTCGTTCGGACTGAACCTACGCCAAGGGCAAAGGTCGCCGGTTCGCGCCGGGTCACTAATCCCGTCTTCGTGGCTTGGCCCGCAAGGACTCGACGAATGCAGCGACAACGCTCGGCGAGAGCCAGAGCATATTGACGACCCTGAGGTGCTCCAGACGTCCTTCCAAGCAGGCCTCGCGAAGCAGGTACTCTGGGATGTTGAAGCGAGCGGCTGCCTGCGCCGGAGTGAGCAGAGCGTTCTGGCCGGGTTGCTCGAGAGGAACCTCTTCGACAGGCGCAGGCAGGTCGCTGACCACCGGCTGACCAAAATTCTTGTGCGGGCTTGATTCAGTTTGCATCTGTGGCTCTGAAACGCCGCCCTGTGAGTCGAGGGATTCCGACGGGTTGGTGAAGTCTGATGCGGTCTGCAAGCCTTCGTCGGTTGCCTCATAACCCGAAGGTCGCAGGTTCAAATCCTGCCCCCGCAACCATAAAACGTAGGCCCTACAGGCACTTGACCTGTAGGGCCTACGCGTTTCCGGGTTCCGGCAACGACCCGAAGGTAGTAGGTTTGCAGGCCGTATCAAACTCTCAGGAGCGCCTCAGGAGTTTCAGGCACTTAGCGTCTGGACAGCTCGCTCGAACCTTGGACCCACTGACCACGGGCTGACCAAAATGCTCTTCCTCCTTAGTCAATTGACACAATGAACGTGTACACGTAAACTGTGCACATGAACCTGACGCTCTCGGTGGACGACAAGCTCGTCGAGAAGGCCCGCCAGGTCGCCTCGCGCCAGGGAACGAGCTTGCAGGCTCTCGTCCGGCAGTACATCGAGACGCTCGCCGGCTCGCGCGAGGGCGCGGCCCTGGTCGAGCGTCTCGAGGAGCAGTGGGAGCAGGCCGACAAGCTCCTTCGGCAGCATCCCGCCAAGCACTACAAGTTCAATCGCGACGAGCTCTACGAAGATCGCGTCGGTCGTCGGCGAGGTCAGTAGTGGCCGAGCGCCGTTTCTTCGACACCAACATCCTCATCTACGCCCACGCTGCCGACGAGCCGCAGAAAAAGAAGACAGCCCGCAAGCTCCTCACGTCGCATCTCGCCGACCAAACGGCCGTGATCTCCACGCAGGTGCTGCAGGAGTACTTCGTCGCAGCGACACGGATCGGCCTGCCGGCCGAGCTCGCGCAGCAGCATGTCGCCACCTATGCGCAAGCCAACGTGGTCCAGGTCACGACAGAGCTGATTCTCTCGGCGATAGACATGCACCGGCTGCACCAACTCTCCTTCTGGGACGCGCTGATCGTCCGCGCCGCACGCGCAGGGGGATGCGGTGTGTTGGTCAGCGAAGACCTGCAGCACGCGCGGATCTACGACGGTGTCCGCGTCGAAAACCCATTCACTCGGTGAAGGACGACTCCGCGCGTTCCTGGAGGGGCGGCGGCAAATCGCGGCGACCCGAGCTGGGCCCGGCGCTGAGGGTCGAACTGCCGCGCTCCGAGGGGAACAAGATGGTGCGCGCCGCCATGCTCCGCGTGCAGCGAGGCGTGCGCGATCTTCTGGCTGAGAGGGTTGGCGAAGCGCGAGATCGCAGCGCGATCCGATCCTCTGGCGACTGCGTTCTCGGATGCTAGGTACCAACCGGTACCGTGTCCGTCGAACCGGCGGCAGCCGTGGGCTCCTAGGCTAGA
>WNFG01009454.1_pt1 | contig 10205 bp, 9 predicted proteins | sample 5400431 | NCBI WGS metagenome assembly WNFG01 (sample SAMN13153346, study PRJNA577476) | soil metagenome | isolation source: 120 cm saprolite under Douglas fir tree site 2 hole 3 replicate 2 | place: USA:California | collected 2015-04-18
TATCAGTCATTGGACCTGGCCCAAATTTTGTGCGTTAGCGCCGTCCGCGATGCGCCGCAATCTCAAGCGCTCCCAGCACTGGCCGAACGTGGGTGAAGCTGACGGCGGCTTCGGGCCGTGCATCCCTCAGCGCATCACGAAATGCATTACGAACATCCGCGGAGCCTTGCAGCACGCCGCCTGAAAGCGCCACCGGCACCACGCCTCCATCGGGCCACAATTTTTGGATGACCGAAGCGGCCAAGCCAGCAAGCGCGCGGCCGGCGCGGTCCGTAATATCGCAAGCGCTTTTATCACCTTCCTCGGCGGCGGAAGCTACTGCCGCTGCAAGTTCGGCAAAGCGAGGCTCAGATGCATTCGCCAATCGCACTACTTCTTCCGGAGCCACCCGCCAGTGCCGCGCGATTACTTCCATCAGGCCGATCTGCTCTCCGCGATCATAGGCCCGCAAAGTAGCCGCCACCGCCTCTCTCCCAACCCAGAATGCTGACCCTTCGTCAGACACATTGGGTCCCCAGCCGCCGGCACGCGAGGTTTCTCCCGATTGATTGCGACCAAAGGCGATTGATCCGGTGCCGGAGATCACCAGCACTCCGTGTGAAGTACCAAAAGCAGCGCGATGAGCAATCACGTGATCACCCGCGGCATAAATCGTGGCTGAGGGAATTACCTCGCGGATGGTTTCCTGGGCCCAGCTCACAGCTTCCGGCATTGAGGCCCCCGCCATCCCGATACACACATGCTGTATGTCACGCGCCAGCACCCGTGCGGACTCAGCCGCCCGGCCCATGGCGTCCTGCAGGTTGGTGCGGGCAAGTTCCTTGCCTACGCGGGCCAGCTTGCAGGAAGCACCGGTGGCTTGCCCAAGCAACTCAGCGCCATTGCTGATGGCGCAGTCGGTCTTGGTGCCGCCCGCATCAATTCCCAGATAAAGTGACATAAGGGGAGAGCTAGATCATAGTCCAATTTTTTGTTCTTGCTTTGTGAGATTCGTACTAATAATGTTTGCAAACCCAATGACTTCCCGTATAAACCAAGCGCATGCGACTCCATTCAGTTGACGTCGTCATCATTGTCGCCTATCTGCTGTGCATAACGTTCTTCGGATTAAGGTTCCGAAAGTCCCAGCGTTCCCTGCGCGATTACTTCCTGGCCGACCGTTCTATTCCCTGGTGGGCCATAGGCCTTTCGATCGTTGCCGCAGAAACCAGCACGCTCACCGTTATTGGCACACCGGGCATCGCCTACTCAGGTAACTTCGGATTTCTTCAGCTGGTATTCGGCTATCTGGCCGGACGCATTGTCATCTGCCTGCTCTTTATACCGCAATATTTCCGGGGTGAGATGTTCACGGCCTATCAGCTTATAGACCGCCGGTTCGGAAAAACGCTCCACAAAATTACTGCCGGAATCTTTCTTGCCACTCGTGCGGCCGCGGAAGGCGTGCGCATATGGGCCGTGGCCATCGTGGTACAGATTGCCCTGGGGACCAGTGAGATCCTGTCAGTCGCCATCGTTATGGCACTCACACTGATTTACACCTTTGAGGGCGGAATGGCCGCGGTGATCTGGACGGACGTTGTGCAACTGGGCATCTACATTGCCGGGACGATCGTGGGCTTCTTTACCCTCACGCATCTGGTGCCCGGTGGCTGGCCAGCGATTCACTCTGCGGCCGCTCACGCTGATAAGCTCCGAGTTTTTGATTTTTCTTTCAACTTTTTCACCAAATACACGTTCTGGGCCGGACTGATCGGAGGCATGTTCCTGAACACCGCCAGCCATGGCACAGACCAGTTGATGGTGCAGCGTCTGCTCGCGGCCAAAAACGAACGTGAGTCCAAAGCTGCTCTGCTTTCCAGTGGCGTGGTCATTCTGGCGCAGTTCACCTTATTTCTCCTGGTAGGCGCGGGGCTTTGGGTCTATTACGGTCTTTATCCGCCGGCAGCGGCGTTCGCACGTATTGATGACGTCTTCCCCACGTTCATCGTTGACCACATGCCTCACGGCATCTCCGGACTGCTGATTGCGGCGATTCTGGCAGCTGCCATGTCCAATTTGAGTGCATCCCTGAATTCATTGTCGTCAACCACGATGATCGACTTCTATCTGCGATTCCGCCCGCAGACATCCGATCGCACGCGTCTTGGCCTCTCACGCGCGTCCACGCTAGCCTGGGGCGTGGTCTTATTCGCGCTCGCCGTGGCCGCACGCGGACGCGGAAAGGTCCTGGAACTCGGACTCAGCATTGCCGGCGTTGCTTACGGATGCATGCTGGGCGTGTTCCTTCTCGGCTTATTGACCAAACGGGCCACGCAATTCGGGGCGATCGTTGGTATGCTCTCCGGACTGGCGCTGAATATCTATTTATGGAAGTGGACCCGCGTACCATTCACCTGGTATGTAACTCTGGGTTCGTTGATGACTTTTGCCATTGGGTACGCTACGAGTTTGATCGAAGGCAACAATCTGATGCCCGCGAATGCGGAGCCGCTGGAGGCTGATGCAAGCCACGGAAATTAAACGCAGCGAACTAGTCCGCGACCTCAATGTGTGGCATTCCACCGCCATCGTGGTGGGAACCATCATCGGCAGCGGCATCTTTCTTGTGCCGGCTGAAATGATGCAGGCCGTAGGCTCGGCCAAACTTGTCTATCTCGCCTGGATCGTCGGCGGGATGCTGTCATTCTTCGGGGCACTAACCTACGCGGAACTTGGAGCGGTGCGTCCGTTTGCCGGCGGCGAATATGTTTACATTCGCGATGGTTACGGTCCGCTGCCCGCGTTTCTATATGCGTGGACGTGGTTCCTGATCGCCAAGCCAGCTTCGATTGCAACCATCGTCAGCGGACTGGTGCGCGTGCTGGGGAATTTCGCCGCGCTCAGTTTTCTCCCCAGACCTATACTCACGTTCTCGCACTACTCCGTTACTTACGGACAACTGGTCGCAATCGGCGCAACCATTTTGATTTCCGCTTTGAATTACGTTGGCATTCGCAAGGCCGGGAATTTTCAACTGGTACTGACCTCGCTCAAACTGGTCATGATCGTGGCCATTATCTTTGCCGGATTCTCGGCAGCAACGGGCACATGGAGCAACTTCGGTACCACGTTTCTTGGCGCAAAAGGCGGCATGGCCGGCTTCATGGCAGCTTTGGTCGCTGCGTTATGGGCCTATGACGGTTGGAATGACCTGAACATGGTCAGCGGAGAGATACAACGGCCCGAGCGCACGATTCCACTCGCTCTCATCTCCGGTGTATTCATCGTGGCTGTGCTCTACATGGGAGTGAATGCAGCGGTGCAATATGTGATGCCTTCCAGTGCGATTGCCGCCGCGCAGGTGCCTGCCTCAGCGGCCACGCAGATCGCCATTGGACGCATGGGCGCTTTGCTGGTCTCCGCCGGCATGGCCATCTCCATGTTTGTAACACTCAACGGCACCATCATGAGCGGCGGACGCGTGCCCTTCGCCGTGGCGCGCGATGGATATTTCTTCAAAGCGCTGGCAGAGGTCCATCCCAGGTTTCACACACCGTCGCTGGCGATCGTAGTGCAGGCGGTGATGGCGATTATCCTGCTCCTGGGTGGAGGCGCCTTCAAAGACTTCTTCTCTCTGGCGATCTTTGCTGAATGGCTCTTCTACATGATCGCGGCCAGCACCATCTTTGTATTCCGTGTGCGCGAGCCGAACGTGGTTCGTCCCTACAAGACCTGGGGGTATCCCGTTGTTCCCGCACTGTTCATTGTGGCCGCAGCCGTTCTGCTCTATTACACGTTTACTGATAATTTGCGGAACTCGTTTGCGGGCGTAGTCATCATTCTTGCCGGCGTACCGGTGTATTGGTATTTTGCGAAGAGACGTTCCACTACTTAACCACAGAGGACGCAGAGGAACACGGAGGAAACAAAACCTTTCAACCACAAAGGACACGAAGGATCACAAAGGTGGCAAGACCATCTGACCATACTTTCCTCAGTGTTCCTCGCGCCCTCCGTGGTAAATCCCCTGGGGTCCTTCCTGGTTAGAGCATGCGCAGCCGAGAGCGGCGCTCCACAAAGTTGTGGTCAAAGGTTTTGGTTTTCCTCTGTGTTCCTCTGTGTCCTCTGTGGTAAAGAGCTAAGCTCTGTTGAACTCCAGAACCTTCTCCGTCGGCAGATTTGGTTTGGGTGAAACCAGCCGCTCGTAAACCTTCACGTATTCGCGTGCGGAAGCCGTCCATGAGAAATCTTTTTTCATTCCATTAACCATCAACTTCTTCCAGTTCTCTTTGTCCTTAAACGCCTTCAACGCTTCATGAATGGTCGCGAGCAAGGCGGCTCCTGAATAGCTTCCAAACTTAAATCCAGTTCCCTTCCCGGTCTGCGGATTCCAGTTTTCAATGCTGTCATCCAGGCCGCCGGTGGCACGCACGATCGGGACCGTACCGTACTTCAGGCTGTACATCTGATTCAGTCCGCTGGGTTCGTAGCGGGACGGCATCAGGAACATGTCAGCGCCGGCTTCAATCTTGTGTGCCACGGCGTTGTCATAGGCGACTTTCACGGCAAACTTTTCCGGATAAAGACGGTTCAACTTAACAAAAAGGTCCTGATACTCTTTGTCACCGCTGCCCAGAATGGTGAATATCGCCGGAAGCTTGGCCATATCATCGGCCACTTCCGCAAACAGGTCAAAGCCTTTCTGCGCGGCAAAGCGAGAGACAATTCCGATCACCGGCAGCTCAATGGCAACATTCTCCAGCCCGAAATGGCGCAGCAGGTCGTACTTACATTCGCGCTTGCCGTCCAATTGTTCTGCCGAGTACTGGCGAACGATGAACTTGTCTTTCTCCGGATTCCACTCGTTGTAGTCCACGCCGTTCAGAATGCCGCTCACCGTATTGGAACGGCGGCGCAGAACACCATCCAGGCCAAAGCCAAATTCCGCCGTCTGAATTTCCTGGCTGTATTTGCGGCTCACCGTGGTGATGTAGTCGGACATGGACAACGCGCCCTTCAAAAAATTCACCTTGCCCCAGAACTCCATTTTGTCCATGGTAAAGAGGTCCCAGGGCAGCATGAGCAAGGGCAGAGTGTCCGGGGGAAACAATCCCTGGTAGCCCATGTTATGGATGGTGAAGACTGTTGCCGTGCTCTTGAACACCGGGTCATCGACATAGCTGGTGCGCAGCAAAACGGGAATGAGCGCCGTCTGCCAGTCGTGACAATGAAAGATATCGGGTACGCCCAGGATTTTTGAAGCTTCCAGCACGGCGCGGGAAAATAAAGCAAAGCGTTCCGCGTTATCAGGGTAGTCGCCGGCGGGTGTTCCGTAGAGGGCGTCGCGATCAAAGAACGGCGGATAGTCAATGAAGTACACTTGAACGCCGGAATGCTTGCCGCCGTCCACGACGGAGCAAAAACGATACTGGTCGTCAAACGGGATGGTGATGCTGCGCAGAAGGAGTTTGGGTTCGGCGACCCGTGTCTGCCGGTATCTGGGAAGATAAAGGCAGACTTTATGACCTAAGGCAGCCAGGGCCTGGGGCAGTGCGCCGACAACATCGGCGAGGCCGCCTGTTTTGGAAAACGGAACACCTTCAGAAGCGGCAAATGCGATGTTCATGGAGCCCTCCCAACTGAAGGCAAAAGCGACCCGCAAGCGCGCTTGCCGGGACAAAGTCTAAATGCGGAAAGTACAAGGGTCAATTTGAGTAATGTAAAAAAACCGAAGCTGGGTCAAAACTTCCTCTCTGATATCGGCGCAGCCGAAAAAATCATTAACGCTCTAGGCGATATCGGCCAGAAACTTGTCGTCGAAATCGGCCCTGGCCAGGGCGCACTCACCAAGACTCTGGCCAAACGCGCCGGGCGGCTCATTGCGATTGAACTTGACCGGCTCATGGCCACCGAACTCCGCTATACCTACTCGCGCTTTCCCAATGTTGAGATCCTTGAAGGCGACATTCTTAAGATCGACTTCCGCACCGTACTCCATCGCACGATTGGACCGCTCAATGATCTGCGACCGTTGAAGCCTTCGCGGGCCAGCGTCATCGGCAACCTGCCTTACTACATCACGTCAGACATCCTGCTCCGTCTTTTCGAATTCCATGATCAGTTTGATGCAATCGTCATCATGGTGCAGCGTGAAGTTGCGGACAGAATCGCCGCCACACCCGGCTCCCGCGACTACGGCCTGCTATCCGCAACGGCGCAACTTTATTGCCGTGTGGACAACCTCTTTACTCTGCCTCCAGGGGCGTTCTCTCCGCCGCCCAAAGTCCACTCCAGCGTTTTGCGGCTTACGGTGCAGCCCCGCTTTGACGAGCTCAGGGTTGAGACGAAGACGTTTATTCCGTTCCTGAAAGCGGCCTTCGCGATGAAGCGCAAAACTCTGCTCAACAATTTGAAATCACTGTATTCATCCGCCCAGATCAAAGCCGCGCTGGGACAGACCGGCATTCGCCCGGACGTCCGCGCAGAAGCAATATCCCTGGAAGAGATGGCGAGCCTGTTTCATAAACTTCAGGTAGCCGCTGTAGCCAACGGGCGCTAGCGGCTGGCACGCAAGCACTGCGCACGTCACTTGGGAAATCATGCCTGCTCCTACTTTGGACGAGCCGGGCTCTCCGCCGGTGGATGTGATGAAGGCGGAGGTGGTGGGGGCGGAGGTGGTGGGGGCGGCGGAGCCGAAACGTGCGGAGCCTCTACGTGAGGTGCAGGTGTCTCCACGCGAGGTGCTGGTGTTTCTACGTGAGGTGCAGGCGGCGGTGTTGTTATATGGCTCGGCATCGGTTCAGCGCGCATCACCGGCGCGGCAGGTGTTCGCGCCGCTCCTGAATTCTCCCCCGCATGCTGTCTGGAGCTGTTGTCACCAGATCTGTCCAAGCCGCCTACTCGCTCGCCCTGATGCGAAGGCTGCGTGACACTATTTGTGCCATTAATGTCTTTATCTTTAATCTCTTTATCTTTCTGAATCACCGCGTTGTCTCTGTGCTCGACCACAACATTGCCGCGCGACGGCTTTGTGTCAGCGGCGTTCTCATTCGCACCTGTAGACCCGCTCGTTGGTGGTGTAACACCATTGCGGCCCGGCCCGCGATCCTGCGGTGCGCGATCCACATCGACATTACTGAACACACGATGGGGCCTTCCCTCCCGCATCAACGAAGATCCAGAAGACGGCGATCTACCAGTGGACGAACCCGGGGCGCGGTTTGCATTCCTGTCAGGATTCCCGGGATGGTTCGGGATACGCACAGGCGGTACGGGTGGGTGAAAATTGGGAGGCGCATGCACGAGTACCGGGGTCCTGTTCCAGTTCTGCCAGCGACCCGGCTGCCACATCCAACCGCGTCCGCCGAGGTAAACCCAGTTGCCGTAACGGTACGGCATCCATCCCCATGGATATGAGGACACCCAGGTGAAGCCGAAGAACGGCCTCCACACCCAATGGCCATTCAAGTATGGATTCCAACCAGCATCCACTCCGTTAGGCTGCCAGCAATAACCATATCCAGGCACGTAATAGTATTGGCCGTAGTAATTTAAGTCGCTCTCACCATATTGATAAGGCGATTGAGTGTAGCCCTGGCTGGACGCGTTGTAGGCAGTGAGCGCCTGCTCGCGCTCGTCGTTCCACTGGTCAAGCTGATCGGCCTCTGTCCCGTTATCGACAACGTACTCCTCAGGGTCGGATGCGTTCAGCGTGAAGGTCTCGTTCTTCTTCACCTTAGCGCTGTCGCCTGAAGATGCATCGTTCACGGAGACTTCGCCCTTCATCACCACAACTTGCAGAGGGTTGGAGTTGCTGGTGGTGACGCGGAAGCGTCCTGAATGGTTCAAGACCATGGTCTTGTTGCGGGCGGTTACGGCAAATTGGCTACCTTCATGTTTAGCGACCATGAATTCCGCTGCGCCTTCATCCAGATCAAGGGCGGTTAACACATTGCCCTTAGAATCGCGCCCGAGTTCAGAAAAAACGATTTGCGTTCCTGGAGCCATGCGGAGCGTGCTGCCATCTTCAAACTGCACTTCGGCCCAGCCATCGGATTGCGTGAGCAGACGGTCTCCTTCCGTCAGTGGAGTATTCATCAGCGCATTTTGGGACCCACGAACGTTCTCGATCTGCACTCCCCCTTGCAGGTAACTGAGCCGAACAATCCGCGCATGCGATCCCTCGTCCTGCGATTGCGGCGTAACTGAATCCTGCGAGCCATCATCTTGTGCGGCCAATTCAGGCTGCTCTGTAGTTTGTGGTGGGTCAACACTCTGGAAAATCTGTGCGGTCATCTCGGAGACCCTGGACAGTCAGCGTTCGACGATCTCGAATCGCTCATGACCAGCTCTGAATAAAATTGTCCTTGCAATGATTAGACGACAGTAAGAGAGACTTAGGCGCAAATTCCAAAAAAACTTATTCGTTCTTGACCTTGCTTCAGTTTACTTATTCCTGGCAGACAAGTCGCGTAAGGCCTAAAACCCAAAGACAGAGCTTATGGCTAAAAGCTATTTATTTTTGCCCAGCAAGCGCTTCGCCCGCGCCCGGGCAATGTTCATCACCGAACTATCCTCGGCGATACTCTGCAATGCGGGCGCGATGATTTGAAGTTCAGCCAGGTTGTGATACTCCATGGCATCTTCCATGGATTTGAGATCACCTTCCAGGCCGAGCTTGTCATATTTATGCTTGAACTCCAGTTTGCGACCATACTCGATGGTGTTTGAGATGGCCTGAAACAGCTTTGCCAGATCTTCAACCGACTTGTTTTCGGAATAATTAAATACCGTCTGGAAGTGACTGCTGGGATCGGCATAAGACAGGGTCTTGCGTCCGGTATTGGCAATGTCATGTTTGGTGAAATCAAACGAGCCGTAGAAGTAGTGAGCCTGCTCGGCATCTTTAAAGATACGCTGTGCCGTTGCAGGAGACATGGTGAACTCAACATGAAAATCAGGGTCCCGATCTTCGGATGGGGCTACCTTTTCTTTATCCGCCCATCTTTTATCTTCCCGATTTTCGTCTGCCTGGACTGGCCTTGAGACACTTCGCGAGAGATACGTCGACGGCCCATCTGATCTGACGGTGATGATGTATTCCTGCGGCGTGGCTGATTCCCAAACGGAATCAAACGTCACGGTCGGCACCGATGGGTTTTGCACCGTATTTTGAACAGCGCCCGGCGAGTTTTGCGCGGCGGAAATCTGGACGAGCGCTGCCAGCAAAAAGCATACAAAGTTCATGAAATGATTTCCTGCGTCTTAGGTCGTTGATAACGCTTGAGTGTGGTGGCGGTATGAATATGGCAGATGGCAATCCCCAGAGCATCGGCCGCGTCAGCCGGCTGCGGAGGAGCCGGCAGGTTCAGCAGGCGCATCACCATCTGCTGCATCTGCTGTTTATCGGCGCGGCCATAACCCACCACGGCTGATTTGATGGAAAGCGGCGAGTATTCCGCGACTTCCAGACCGGAAGAAGATGCGGCCAGCATGGCCACTCCGCGCACCTGTCCCAGCTTGAGCGCTGATTTCACATTGATGGCGTAGAAGACGTCTTCAATCGCCACAACTTCCGGGCGATGCTCGGCGATGATTTGCGTGAGCTCGGAGAAAATCTGCTGCAGCTTGGCCGCCATGGTGTCGCGATGGCGAAGCTTGATGGCCCCCACTGCATAGCACAGCAGGCGTCTGTCCGGCAATTCTTCCACCACGCCGTAGCCGGTGTACTCGCTGCCACAATCAATTCCCATGACCCGCATGAAGAGAGTTTAACGTATTTGGATGAGGGCGGGAGTGACGGCTTGAGTGCGAGTTTTGCGGGAAACTTAAGATTCGTTGTTTCGTGAACGGATATGAGGCATAGTGAAGCAGCCCCCAGGGGTTTATCAGGAAGTTCTTTGAAAACACATTTCTTAGCGCGAACAGCCTTAAGTACGTGGGGGCTGTCTGCTAAATAGTAATCCGTTGAGCGATGGGCGCCGGAGGGGCGTCCATCGCCGATGGTGAATGTCAAAGCGCGGCTAGAAAATTCCTTTTGCCGCAGATGAACGCAGATAAATCGCAGATAAAACAGCAGGTGGCAAATGGCAACTAGCGATTAGCTATTAGCAATTAGCAATTAGCAATTAGCAACTAGCAACTAGCCAAGGCAAGAGGATTACTGCGCCGATTGGGATGTATCGCGTAAGTCCTTTAGATCTTGGGATGAGTGGGAGGGGTGG
>WNFG01014334.1_pt1 | contig 10205 bp, 7 predicted proteins | sample 5400431 | NCBI WGS metagenome assembly WNFG01 (sample SAMN13153346, study PRJNA577476) | soil metagenome | isolation source: 120 cm saprolite under Douglas fir tree site 2 hole 3 replicate 2 | place: USA:California | collected 2015-04-18
ATGATAAGTGTCCAGGCCTGGAGTCCGGCCATCGATGCCCGCACTATGATGATTAGACCAAGAGGTATTATGAGCAGGCTTACCAATGCGCGGTATCGTTCGCGCATTGGTAGTCTCTGTGGCTGTTCTTTCATTCCGCACCCCCTTTGTGCTTTCTGCGATTTCCACTGTTCGAACTGGCATGGATTGGAACATCAACCACCTTTGTACCAACCGGCAGGACGCTCTCTCTCTGGAGTTCACCGCCGAGGCGACGCTTCCGCTCAAGATTCTCACGCAACTCATCAGCCAGTTCGTATTCGCCGGCGTCCTCATAGACATCCAGTTGTTCCTTTGTCCAGTCCCGTTTGAGCGTTTTCCTGAATGGAAGCTTGTTGCGGCGTCGGTGCCAGAAGTAAATGAGGAGCCCTAGCACGATCCAGCCAGGCCCGGCAATCCGTCCAATGCTATGGGTGAGCACGACGAGAAAGAGAATGCTGCTGATGCCCAGGAACCCGAGCACGCCAGCTATGGGCAGCAAGCGTGTCTCGCCGTCTTTTCCTCGAAGTCGGATATTGAGAGGTACTTTGAAGGGGCGGGGAGTCCACGGGTCTTTGAAACGCAGCGCGAGCAGCGAAACGAACACCAGCATGTAGGCCGTTGCAGCGCCAAAGGCATACATGTTGGCTAAGGTATCATAGACATTGGATGACAGGCCGGAGAGCCAGAGTTCGACCAGGGCGATGCCGGAAAAGACCACGAGTGAGCGGACCGGTGTGCGAAACTTCGGGTGGACCTTCGCGAACCAGTGTGGCAGCAAATTGAATCTGGCCATCGAGTAGGTGATGCGCGAGGCGCCAAAGACGCCGGAATTGGCTGAAATCAGGAGGAGCGTTGCACCGAGCATGGCGACGTATGGCCCGGCGAACAGACCCAGGATGGGAATGTGACTTGCCAGCCAGGCGACGGGGTCGGCATTGTGAGCGACGATACTTTGCCAGGGCAACATCGCCAGGCCCAGATTTGAAAAGGCAAGCGCGTAGATCAGCACCGTCAGAATAAGCGCGATCGAGGTGCGTGGCACGACCTTGCCGGGGCGTATCGTCTCCTGGCTGGCCTGGCTGATCGACTCCAGCCCGACAAAGGAGATGATGGCGAGGGATGCTCCGTACGCAAGATGGAATGGGTCAGGCCACGCGGTCGTCATCTGGTGGATGAGCAGGGTTGGATTGAAGGCGAACAGGAATCCAAAGAACAGAACGGCCGATTCGCTGATGATATCCAGTGCGCCCAAAATCTCGTTGAATCTCGTTGATTCGCGCACACCCAGGATGTTGAGAGTCGTCAGGAAGACCACGAGGATCGTGGTTTCCAGGATCAAGATCGGCTGCACACCAGGAAGGGAGAGTCCGAGCAGATTGACGTTCACGTGCTGACTGAGCACGGGGAAAAAGAAGTTGATATAGCCTGCTGATGCTAACGCGAAGAGCGCAATGTCGATGGTAAAGTCCAGCAAAACAGCCCACCCTGCGACGAAGCCCAAGAGATCGCCCAGGCCGCGCAGGACATAAAATTGGCCGCCTCCAGCCATTGGATAAGCGGCTGCCAGTTCTGTATAGGCAAGGCCAACCATGACGTAGACAAGCCCTGCAAAAAGAAAGGCGACGTTTGTTGCTCCCTGAGCCGCCGCCATGACAATGCCGAGTGCCACATACACGTCGGCCCCAACATCAGCATAACCCCAGGTATATGATCCCCAGACGCCAACAGCGCGTCGTAACCCATGACTGTCTTGTGGTACATTGGCAGCTGCGCCGTTCGCTTCAGTCGCGCCCGGCATTACTTTGCTGGCCATACAGTTTCCTCCAAAACGATAGATGACACTTCTGCTATAGCAGCGATTATATCAATGTTATACCAACCGAGGGCTTCAAGCGCTCAAAAAAAGCTCAAGATGTCAGATCAAACTATCAAAAAATACTCAAAAATTATGCAACACGAAGGCTTTGCGGGTTATACTGCTTGCCATGTGCGTATCAGCTTCACTATACTGACTATGAACAGGGCAAATAACTTTTCATAGTTTGTAAAGCACTGCGACCCTCGTGTACAATTAGGGAGGCACAATCTTCAGATCTCAGAGCAAATGAGCCTGGTAGATTACATCAATACCCTTTGCCGGGCAAGCAGAGGGAGGGGTACCGATGGATGATCAAGACAATCAGAACCCGGAAAGTGGTAACGAAAAAGACGTTAGTAGGGATAATCCGAAGTTGGATCTGATCGAAGAAGACGATCCTACTCGATTGGTTCGCACCGAGGTACGCAAGGGCAGTTTACTTGGAAATGAGCGTGTGCGTATAACACTGCCAAGCCAGCAGTCATTTCGGCGCTTAAGCACAGGCCTGTTAGAGGCCACAGAATTAACACAAGCGCCACACGGCCCTATCAGGAAAGCGATTTACAATACCAAACGTTTCCTTATCGGTGCGCCCATTGCTACTGCTCAAGCTGAGCAGGAGCGGCTCACAAAATTCAAGGCCCTGGCTGTTCTTTCGTCCGATGCCATCTCTTCGGTCGCGTACGCGACCGAGGCAATTCTCTTCACTGTGGTTGCAGCCGGGTCAGGCAATCTCGGTGTCACCCTTCCTATCAGCTTTGCTATCGTTGCTCTGCTATCTATTGTTGCCCTTTCTTACCGTCAGACTATCCCAGCTTACCCTAATGGTGGTGGATCGTACATTGTAGCGAAAGATAACCTGGGGACGCTGGCTGGTCTTGTAGCTGCTGCTTCACTCATGATTGATTATGTGCTCACAGTAGCGGTGAGTGTTTCCGCAGGTGTCCTGGCTCTTGCTACACTCTTACCCCATCTAGCACCCTACGTCGTTCCTATTGATGTTGCACTGGTCGTTTTTATCACTGTCGTTAATCTGCGTGGTGTGCGCGAGTCAGGAACGATCTTTGCCATCCCTACTTACGTTTTCATTGGCAGCGCACTTCTGCTCATTATAGTCGGCAGCATCAAATCCTTTTTTATTCAACATGACCCTATCATCGGCAACTTCGCATTTGCCAAAGCTAACGAAGCGCTAACGATCTTTCTGGTCCTCAAATCTTTTGCTGCTGGCTGTTCTGCAATGACGGGCGTAGAAGCCATTTCTAACGGCGTGCCAGCCTTTAAGAAACCAGAAGCGCGCAATGCACGTATCACGCTAACCTGGATGGCTGTTATTCTTGGAACGCTTTTCATTGGTATTACTCTACTTGCAACATCCTATGGTGTTGAAGCTAATGCGGCGAGCAATCCGACTGTTATCGGACAGATAGCGTATAAGGTGTTTACGGGACCGCTGTTCTTTATGTATCCAGTCTTCCAGCTAGCAACGCTGTTTATCCTGACCCTGGCTGCTAACACCAGTTATTCAGACTTTCCACGATTGGCCTCGTTGCTTGCACGAGATAATTTTCTGCCGCACCAGTTCTCCTTCAGAGGTGATCGCCTGGCATTTACAACCGGTATTGTTTTCCTAGCCTTGCTTGCCATTCTCCTGCTGGTTGTGTTCAATGGTATTACTACACAACTCATTAACCTCTATGCCGTGGGTGTCTTTATGTCGTTTACGCTTTCGCAAGGTGGTATGGTACGCCACTGGTGGCGCCTTCGGAAGGAACACAAAGGATGGCTGCGTAGTATGATCATCAATGGTCTGGGAGCATTCACAACACTGATGGTTGCCTTAGTCATCGCCTCAACGAAATTTCTGGAGGGAGCCTGGATCGTTGTTTTACTGATCCCTTTGCTCGTGCTGATGTTTATGAGCATTAGCCGTCACTACCAGCGGGTTCAACGTGAACGTATTTCTGATATTCCGGTGCATCCAAGTGAGATACGACACCGGCTGGTTGTGCCAATTGCCGGACTGGATAGCGCGGCTATAGAAAGCTTAGCCTATGCCCGCTCGATCTCGAAGCGTGTGACAGCGGTACATGTATGTATCGATATGAACGATGCACAGAGGGTGCGTGAGGCATGGGAACGCTGGCAAAAGCATTTAAGCGAGGAAGAAGAGACACATCTCATCATCATCGAGTCCCCTTATCGTTCACTTGCGCGTCCTCTACTCGCCTATGTCGATACTGTGCATGAACTTTTCCCCGACGATACGCTGACGGTCATTCTGCCGGAATTCGTTGTCGCGCACTGGTGGGAACATTTCTTGCATAACCAGACGGCTCTCCGATTGAAAACCGCTCTGCTGTTCCGCCCTGGGATTGTCGTTACCAATATTCCGCTGCACCTGAGTAGCAGACGCGAGACAGAGAAGGCTAGCAGCAGAAAAGAGCCTTGAGTAGCCGGAAATTTTTTACTGAACAGATTGATTCCTCTCGACGATATAGATGAACTATGGTAGACTTGTCTTGCCCGGTGGAGGAAGGTGGGTGAGAGCGTGAATTTACTAGCAGGAGTTTGCCATGGACGCTCGTCACAACCAGTTTTTCAGCGAGACGCGCCTTGCTCGTTTGATTGCGGTCGGCAATCGGATTCGCCTGCAGGCTGCTGTCACAGAAGAGAGTTTTTCGACAGAGTTAGAGCGTATTGTTGGCCAAGCTGTACCCCACCTTGCGCAAGATCGTCCCAATCTTGTTGTGTTAGGAGAGGAGCTTGGTCTGCCGCTTGCGCTTTGTGGAAGACGTGGCTATATACCACGTCGTGTACATACCGCAAATGTTGCTATAAGTATGTTGGCTCTAGCGTATACTCGTCGTATAATCCATTATCGTCATCTCTACCCCGGTATTTCTACGCTGCGTGCACTTCATCTTTCGCTCACGGACGTTATGTACCGTCCTTTCGCAACTACACTAAGCAGGCTTGCAGCTAAATACTCTATATATCTCACGGCGTGCACTAATGTTGCACACGCCCATTGTTCTACCTCAACAGTGGATATTAGTCATTTTGGACGGCGGAACTCGGGCAAAGTGTTTCTTCCCGATGGTCCGGATGTGTACAACACGGGTTTTTTGTGGGGCCCTGATGGCAACCTGATTGGCAGAACCGAGAAGGTATTTCTAACTGAGAGCGAGAAAACTATCCTCGATTTGACTCCGGGCGACCTGGATCAGGTTAAGCCGTTTGATACTGAGATGGGTAAGGTCGGTATTGCGATCAACCAGGATGCACTTACATGCGAGTATTTGCGTAAGTTGGATAGCCAGGGGACGCGCATCGTTATCCAGCAGTATGCGAATGGCCGACCCTGGGCGGCACCGTGCAAGAGCTGGGAGTGGCGACCCCAGGAGTGGCTGAACTCTGTACTTGGCTCTTTGCAGGATGACTATCCTAATCTGTATTATAATGTTTGCCCAATGCAGGTAGGGAATTTCTTTGATGTCACGTTCGATGGGCAATCCTCTATTACAAAGAAAAGCGATCGTGAACCAGACCCGCAGTGTAATTTTGTGGGAAATGACGGGTTTGTACATACCGTCACGGGGAAGGCGATGAAGGGTGAGTTCCTTGCAGTGGCTCCCTGGGTAGTCGAAGACCCGGTAAAGAGCCATCCTGGTAAGTCAGTTGCCGAGCGCCGTGCCTTGCTTGAACACGTTGGGAAACAACTGCAGCCTGGCGGTTCGCAGGCCAATCAATATCGCGAGTCAGTTATCTATGCTGATGTTGATGTTCCTGTGCCGTAGGAAGGGAAGACAAGGAGCAGAGCGAAATGAGGAAGTTAGATTTGTTAATGGTTGATATATTTCCTAAAACCTTGTAGAATACATATGGTTCCACATGTATGGTACAGTGGGATCATGCAGGATTGGCTAGCTTTCCCCTATCCCAGACATGCATCACACGTGCCAACCCCCAAGAAAGGTAGCAGAAAAGCGGAATGACCATTATGACCCGACCTCGCACTATTAGCGAGTTGCGTGAAAGTGGATATAAGGTACTCCCTGTCAAAGAAGAAATGCGGAAAAATCTTATCCAGAAAATCCGCGGAAGAGAAGAATTATTCCCAGGGATCGTGGGTTATGAGGAGACTGTGATCCCCCAAGTTGAAAATGCCATTCTCTCTGGTCAAGACATCATCTTCCTGGGTGAGCGTGGCCAGGCAAAGACGCGTATGGCACGTAACCTGGTCAATTTACTTGATGAAGTTATTCCAGTGATTGCTGGATGCGAAATTAATGACAATCCTTTCGAACCAGTTTGTAAAGCCTGCCGTGATAAAATTGAAGAATTCGGTGATGATGTAGAGATCGCGTGGTTGCCACGTGATCGGCGCTATGGTGAGAAACTAGCGACACCTGATATTACCATTTCCGACCTGGTGGGCGAGGTAGACCCTGTGCGTGTAGCCGAGGGTCGCTATCTCTCGGATGAACTGACCATCCATTACGGTATGATCCCTCGCACAAATCGCGGCATCTTCTGTATCAACGAACTGCCGGACCTGGCTGAGCGTATTCAGGTAGGTCTGCTCAATATCATGGAAGAGCGTGATGTACAGATTCGCGGTTACAAGATTCGCTTGCCGCTGGATGTATACGTTGTCGCCAGCGCCAACCCTGAAGATTATACAAACCGTGGACGCATCATCACGCCCCTGAAAGATCGTGTTGGCTCGGAAATCCGCACTCATTATCCGCGTACCATTGAACATGAGATTCAGATCATGGAATCCGAGAGCAACCACTTCATTACTGAGGGATTGGAGATTATCTTCCCGGAGTATATGAAAGAAGTGATCGCGTCAATTACACAACTGGCGCGGAACAGCAACGACATCAGTCAGCGCTCAGGCGTAAGCGAGTGATCTGCCAGCCATTATAGCTTCGACCGCAGGCAAAATCGAACTTGATACCGTGGGTGATGTGAAGGAAGAGCGTGTTGTACAAAAGCTCATCAACGCGGCGATCCTCGAGGTCTTCAATGAAAACTTTGAAGTGCGTGAATTTGAACAACTCGTAGCCGGCTTCGAGCGAGGCTTAAACGTACAGGTTGGCGATGATCTGCCATCGATGGAATACGTCAACCAGCTTGCGAAAGTAGGTGGGCTAAGCAAAGCTGTTGATAAGCTCAATGGCCGTGGTAGTCCAGCCAGTATTGCATCAGCCGTAGAGTTTATACTCGAAGGCCTGCATTTAAACCGACGGCTTAATAAGGATGAGGTCAGCGGTAAAGTTCGCTATCGGCGATAGAGGGAACACGCATCATGTTCAAACGCTTTTATAGGAACCGCTATGGATACTCGCGCTGGGATGGTACGCAACGTATCGAGGGACTGGATGCTGATGATATTCTGAGTGCGCTCGCAGATGATTATATGGAGGATGGCAACCTGCAACAGGCTTTGAAAAGGATGATGCAGGAAGGTGTTCGGAGTGAAGATGGTCGCCAGACTATGGGCCTGCGTGAGTTGATGGAACGCATGCGCAATATGCGTAACGAGCAACTCAATCGCTACAATATGGCCTCTGGCGTAATGGATGATCTGCGTGAGAAGCTTGAAGAGATCAAGGGCCTGGAACGCGAAGGCATTCAGCGCCGTTTGGATGACAAACAAACTGAACCTTCACAATCGTCGCAGCCATCGCAGCCATCAGACCAGCAACAATCGCCTGGCCAGCAACAAGGGACGAATCAGCCACAACGTGGGGGCGAACAACAAAGCCAACAAGGTGCAAGTGGCAGCCAGCAAGGTCAATCTGGCGAGGGTAACGATGATCTCACGCCCGAGCAGAAGCGCAAGATGCTGGAGATGATTGCGCAGAGGAAGCAAGATTACCTTGATAAGCTGCCCAAAGATATCCCGGGCCAGATCAAGGGCCTTTCCGAGTATGACTTTATGGACGACCAGGCTCGTGAAAAGTTCCAGGAACTACTGGACAGCTTGCAACAGCAGATGATGCAGCAGTTCTTCCAGGGCATGCAGCAATCCTTGCAAAACATGACGCCTGAAGATATCGCCAAAATGCGCGAGATGATCCGTGATCTCAATCAAATGCTGCGCGACCGCCAGCAGGGCCTGGAACCTGACTTCGACTCATTCATGCAGAAGCATGGGGAATACTTCCCAGGTGTCAATTCGCTGGACGATCTAATCGAGCAGATGCAGCAGCAAATGGCAGCGATGCAGGGTATTATGGACAATCTCTCGCCAGAGCAACGCCAGGAGTTGCAAAATCTCATGGAACAACTCATGGGGGACGACCGCATCCGTGTTGACATGATGGAACTGGCGATGAATCTAGAAGCTCTGGCGCCGATGGAGCAGGCGCGCACACGCTTTCCTTTCCGTGGAGACGAGTCCCTGCCGCTCAATGAAGCCATGCGCATGATGAATCGTTTGCAGCAAATGGAGGGTCTGGAAGACCAATTCCAGCAGGCTCGCCGCCTGGACGACCTGGAAGCAATCGATAGCCAGAAGGTCAAAGATCTGCTTGGCGACGAAGAGTATCAATCGGTCGAACAATTGAAAGAACTCATGAAGATGCTCGAGGAGGCAGGCTACATCCAGAAAAAAGGCAAAAACTGGGAGTTGACTGCCAAAGGTATTCGTAAGATCGGCCAGAAGGCTCTTCAGGATATCTTCAACAAGCTCAAGCGCGACGGTTTTGGTCGCCATGTCAGCCCGTTCCGTGGAATAGGTGGTGAACGTACTGACGAGAGCAAGGCATATCAATTCGGCGATCCGTTCCTGTTAGACCTGGAAAAAACGCTGATGAACGCGGTGCACCGGCGTGGTATAGGCACCCCGGTTGGGCTTGAAAAAGAGGATTTTGAGGTCTATCGCACAGAATTTACCACGCAGTCTTCAACTGTGTTGATGATCGATCTGAGTATGAGCATGGTCTACAATGGCTGCCAACCCGCTGCAAAAAAGGTAGCGGTCGCCCTGGAGAGCCTGATCCGCTCGCAGTTCCCGCGTGATAACCTGTACGTTGTAGGCTTCTCGTTCGTTGCGCGTGAATACAAACCAGAAGAACTGGTAGAGATGGGGCGCTATGATAACAGCACTGGCACTAACATGGCGCACGGGTTCATGTTGGCACGTCAACTGTTGGCTCGCCATCATGGTGTGAATAAACAAATCATCATGATTACTGATGGTGGCCCTACTGTCTGGTTCGAGAATGGTGAATGGCAATTCTTTTATCCGCCCAATCCCTATGCCGAGCAGCAAACCTTGTTAGAGGTCCAACGGTGCACGCGTGAGGGCATCACCATTAACACCTTCATGCTGGAAGATGATCGCTGGATGGTTGCTTTCGTGAATCAACTCTCGAAGATCAACAACGGTCGTACCTTTTACGCGGATAAGAACAACCTGGGCGAATACCTGCTGGTTGATTATCTGAACAGCAAGAAGAAGATTATAGCCTAGATGAAAGGCGGTTTGGGGAGGCGATCGGAGCTACAACCATTCCTAGAAGGCCTGCACCAGCTTGGACTCGAACTGACCGAGCAACAGTTAGAACAGTTTCTGCGCTACCGGCAAGAACTGCTTGATTGGAACAGGCGCATCAATCTTACCGCTATAACCGATCCCGGGGAAGTTTTGATTAAACATTTCCTCGATTCTTTGTCGTTGCTGCTGGTCTACGATAGACCAGCAGCGCATTTGCTTGATATTGGGGCAGGCGCAGGCTTCCCTGGGCTTCCCATCAAGATTGTGCGGCCCCAATGGCATGTTGTGCTGTTAGAGGCTACGGGCAAAAAAGTGAGATTCTTGCAGTATGTTCTTGAGACGCTTCAGCTTAGGGATGTTGTAGCTGTGCATGGACGTGCTGAAGAGCTGGCACACAATGCTGAGTACCGCGCCTCGTTCGATTTAGTAACTGCTCGTGCCGTCGCATCTCTTTCCACGCTTTTAGAGTATGCCGCGCCATTCTGCTATGTGGGTGGGCAGATCATTCTCCCCAAAAAAGGTGACCTTGTTGAGGAACTGGCACAGGGGAAGCGTGCCGCCGGGCAGCTAGGAGCGGTTTTGAAGGCTGATGTGCCTATAACCCTACCAGGTCTCGAGGATGGTAGGAGATTGCTGGTGTGGGAGCAGGCGAGGAAGTGTCCTGAGCAGTTTCCACGGAGTGGAGGGATGATAGCGAAGAGACCGCTGGGAGGAACCATATAGTATTCTCTGTAGGTTGACTTGCTGTATCTCATCGATGATTCTATGGAGCCATATTAATCGTCGAATTACCATGGTTACTATTGACAT
>WNFG01006009.1_pt1 | contig 10204 bp, 8 predicted proteins | sample 5400431 | NCBI WGS metagenome assembly WNFG01 (sample SAMN13153346, study PRJNA577476) | soil metagenome | isolation source: 120 cm saprolite under Douglas fir tree site 2 hole 3 replicate 2 | place: USA:California | collected 2015-04-18
TCTTGCTTCAGATTATGCTACCTGTGTGCTGTACATGGATAAGAAACATTTTGTGTGTGCCGATTGAGACTAGTGCAAACGTCGCTGCGTGACTGCGCTTCGCGTTTTGCATGACACAAAGTGCGATAAAACTGGTAGTACGGTCTAAAAGCGAATATGGTAAGCGCCTTTTAGAAAGGATTGACCTAATGCCTACTCGGATGACAGATCAAACAGTGTCATCGGAACCGATACATGCTTGCCGCCTGATCGTCGCCTCAAATCGTGGTCCCGTCGAATACCAGCTCAGCCATGATAGGACGCTAAAGCCTCGTCGTGGCGCGGGCGGTGTGGTGACAGCGCTCATTGATGCAGCATGCCGGATGAAGACGACCTGGGTGGCAATGGCAATGACCAAAGGCGACCGTATTGCCGTGAAGGAGGCGAAGCAGAAAGATGGTTTACTGCCGTTAACGCTGCCAGGTCACAAAATCAAAATGCAATTGCGCTATGTTGCCATCTCAGAAGACGCCTATGACAAACACTACGGGAAGATCAGCAATCAGTTGCTGTGGTTCCTACAACATTACATGTATAACCCCACGGAGGACTCCGCCACGATCCGCCAGGTCCAGGACGACTGGACAAATGGTTACTGCGTAGCAAACCAGGCTATTGCCGACGCGGTAAACGCTGAGATTGATCGTGAGGACAGCAGCGTTGTCGTCATGCTCCATGACTACCAACTCTACCTGGCCGCAGCGATGATTCGCGAATGCCATCCATTGGTCGTCATACAGCAGTTTATTCACATTCCCTGGCCCGATGTGCGCTGCTGGCATTTTCTACCCAGCAATATCACCCAGGCTATTTACAGTGGTTTGGCCGGCAACGACATTATTGGTTTCCAGACGGAGCGCGACGCTCGTAATTTCATCGAAGGAGCGCGTACACTGCTCGATGGCGCTGTTGTCGATTTCGAAGAGGGCACTATTGAGTGGAAAGGTCATTGCACCCGTGTCCGTGCCTACCCCGTCTCCATTTCTGTAACGAGCGAACGCCGCGCCGTGCGAAGCCTGGCCGGCAAACAGGCTGCTGGGCAGATAGTACCCTTGTTGAGCGAAAAGACCATTATGCGGGTGGATCGTATCGAACCCACCAAAAATATTGTGCGCGGCTTTCAGGCCTATGCGCAGATGCTCGATGAGCACCCTGACCTGTTAGGCCATGTCACGTTTCTCGCCTTTCTCGTGCCATCCCGCCAGTCCGTGCCTGTATATAAACGTTATAATGGCGAGGTAAAGAAGGTGATTGGGGAGATCAATCAGAAATACGGCTCGGATCATTGGAAGCCAATCCAGCTCTTCTATGAGAACAACCGTCTACAGGCGCTGGCTGCTATGCGCTTTTATGATGTGCTGCTCGTTAATCCGATTGTCGATGGCATGAATCTGGTCGCCAAAGAGGGGCCGGTAGTCAATGAACGTAATGGCGTGCTGGTGCTCTCCCGGACGGTCGGGGCATTCCAACAATTGGGGAAGTTCTCTATTCCCACCTCGCCAACCGACACAGCCGAGACGGCACAGGCACTTTACAAGGCTCTGACACTGCCTCCCGAAGAACGACGCATCAAGGCTACATTTGCCCGCCAGGTGGTGGAACGGCACGATCTCAACAGCTGGCTCAAGCGGCAGACCCATGACATCAATGAGCTACTGGATGCTGCGTCTATCCCCGCCGAGAGACCGGTCGCGGCATTGCCAGCACTTGTGGGGACCGCTGTGTAAGGCCACGGCTATCTTTCGGATGCTTGCAATGATGCCACAATTTTGCGGAGCAGTTCAACCATGCCCGCGACTCCATGTACGGTGATGTCGGCATGTGCGAGCAGTTCACGTGGAGTATCATTATGCTGGACTGCTATGGCAAGAGCGGCCATACCATGCTGTCTCAGCCGCTCTATCTCCAGGACAGCATCGAGGTCGGTGTGATCGTCACCGGCAAAGAGCATGCCCTGCAGGCCGAAACGCAGCATAAACCAGAGGAGAGCCTGTCCTTTGTTGATATCCAGGGGAGTTCGCACCCCGATAGCCCGTTTCTCTTCGTCCAGGCGCATGTTGGCCCGGCGAGCAGGTTCTTCCAGCAGGCTCAGGATTGCGCGTCGCGCCTGTTCAGGATCGGGGCAAAGGCGATAGTGTATCGTACCCCCGATGCACTTCCGTTCTACGATGATGCCCGGCAGTGTAGCCAGGTCCCGTTCCGCCAGGTCTAGTAATGCTTTGCCAGGTTTGAGGTAAGCAAAGGCCTCGGGCGCCACACGCACGGGATGCGAGGCAGGTAGTCCATCGCTCCATTCTAAGCCATGAGAACCGATGTAGGTGATGTCATCTACGTTGACCATGGCTGCGCCATCGTCGAGGGCGCGACCGGTCATGATCGCCACGTGGGCGTGCTCTCGTGCCTGTTCCAGGAGGGATGCTACGCCTGGGTAGAGCTGTGCTTCATCGGGCGTCGGCGCTATTGGACTGAGTGTACCATCGATGTCGAATACGAGGCCAAGTGGTCGCTGAGACAGAACTGTTTGTATGGTTACCTTTTCTAAATTTGCCTTTGACATGCGTATAGTTTCTAGTAAGACCATCCTTCTTAACTGCATCTTACCACATGGTTTTTATCGATCTGTTAAATAATTGCACTAAAAACATTAATTGTCACCGTACCTAACACTGCCTGGCGCTCGCCAGGTGAGCCATGAGACGAGTTACACCTGGAAAGAAGGTCGCTACAAAAGAGACTATTCCAATTCGGGGGCAAACCGCTTGCTTGCTATGAAAGTACCATCTTGCTTTCCTTCCTGAGCCGATGCCGATATACTCTGTTCGGAGATCACGTCCACAGCAATGCGAGAAAGAACGCTTCACCTTTTCAGTGGTGAAGCACCAACGAAAGGCAGTTCGCACCAATGTCTCAAAGCAAGGCACCCACTAGAAGGTTACTGAGCTTATCCGCACGCGTCTCATTTTTCTTGATCGTAGCCGCTATTTTGCCGCTCTTCATTGCGTTGATCATCAGTGAGGTGCAGACTCGTGCCACCCTCATCGACCAGGCCAACAGAACGCTGGAAGCTGATGCACAAACCCACGCTCAGCTTATTGAGAACTACCTGACGGCGAAATTACTTGAAGTAAGAACGTTAGACAACACACCGATCGTTCAACAGTATTTCACAGACCCTGCCCACAATCAAGCGGCTCTAGCCGTGCTGACCCAAAATGGACTGGCGATCAACAAGTCAAATGATCCAGATATCCTCCTTGTCACGCACTTCGATCTCCGAGCACATTACCTTTTCAGCTATTCTATTTATGGCCTGAAGCCACAGCTACACGGGAAGTACCTGATTCCCCCAGCGGATCTAGAAAATCTGGCCCAGTCGAAGAGCCTGCAGTATGTTTCCGGTGTGTACTACAATCCCTTGACGCGCCAATCCACGGTCGAGTTATACACAATTGTGTATTCATTTGCGCTCAAAAAACCTCTTGGGATCATACGCAGTACCCTCTCGCTTGACTATATCTGGAACATTGTCAGCAGTGAAAAGGGTTCCAATGGAGACGGAAGTTACGCCTTCATTCTCGACGAGAATGGGGTGCGCATTGTCGACCCTGACCCGCAGAGTCTCTTTACCTCCGTCGCCCCTCTTAACTCAAAATTCCAACAGTTGATCAAAGACGAACAGCTTTATGGGAAGGAGAGCGACGTCCCTGTTCTGGCTGATGGGACGCTTCAGAGCCTACTGAACCTCAAGAAGCCCCCAGTCGCATTTTCGGAGACGCCAGTTGGAAAGCATGAGGTATTTCAAGCCACCTGGCGGAGGTTTTCGACGATTCCCTGGACTTATGTTGTCTTGACTCCTCAGAACTCGATCTACACCGTCGCAAATCAGCAGCTCTCCATTACGCTCCAGGTCGCTGTGGTTGTCCTCATCCTCGCAGCGGCTCTTGGGTGGATAATAGGAAATAGTATTGCTTTGCCCATCTCACAGGCAGTAGAGTCCCTGCTGAAAAGCAGCTCTGCACTGAACCGGCTTTCAGAAAACGAAAAGAAAATCGCATCAGAGCAGATCTGGATGGTAGATTCTTCGGAAAAAGGCCTCCAGTCGATTCGATACTATACCAGCGCCTCGAAACAGGCAGTACGTCAATTGAACACGCTTGGGAACGATTTGCTCGCACGGCCAGAAAGGGCGAAACCGGCAATTTTGAATGGTGTCGCACAGATAGTAGACATCGGGCGCTATTTTGAGCAAGCGATTATCCAGCAGGATGAGAGTAATAGGAAAGTAGCGGTTGCAATGAAAGTGACAGGCGAGGTAGCGAAGCAGATTGAGTCGGGTGCGAAGTCCGTGGATGATGCTACTACCGTTTTAGATCAAGTAGTAAACCAGCTACGCCGGGTCGCCGGTAAGTAAAGAGACCATTCCAAAGGGGGGACAAAGATGATCCTAATGAGCCCAAACGCTTCTTTTCTTTCCATACCGATGAATATATGCAGGAGATCGCCCGTCAATTTTTTGAGCTACTGTACTTTAAGCGTGTCCATCTCGAAGACGAGTGGGAATTGCATTTTCAATCCATCATCTTGCGTAGAAGTTAAGCGGGTTTGCTATGCCAGCAGACAAGAAGCCACACTCAATCCGCAAACGACCCCTGGCTGCGCTGCTTGCCGAACGCAGTATTTTTGACACCCAGGAAGAGGCGCGACGGTGGGTCATGAGTGGCAAAGTGCTCGTCAATGGCCAGCGCATCGACAAGCCGGGTATGCTGGTGCCCGGTGATGCTGTGCTGGATGTGCAGGGCCGCCGCCGCTACGCCAGTCGAGGCGGCTATAAGCTTGAGGCCGCGCTTGCCCACTTTCACGTAGCAGCAGCAGGCCGTGCAGCGCTCGATAGCGGCGCTTCTACCGGCGGCTTTACCGACTGCCTGTTACAGCACGGCGCGGCGCTCGTCTATGCCGTTGAAGTCGGCTACGGTCAGCTAGTAGGGCGTTTGCGTGCTGATCCGCGCGTACGCAACCTGGAACACACTAACCTCAGCGACCTTGCGCCTGCTGCGCTGGACCCACCTCCCACGCTCATCACCCTCGATCTCTCCTACCTTTCCCTCACCAGAGCTTTGCCCATAGCCGCTCATTTACTGGAGCCAGAAGGTGAAGTCCTGGCTCTGCTAAAGCCGCTCTTCGAAGTCGACAGCGCAACTGCGCGGCGCACTGGACATATAGAGGACCCGGCCCTGCTGGTAGCTGCCCTGCAACAAGTACTGCAGGCAGGCGCAGAGGCCGGTCTGGCGCCACTGGGAGCCGCTAAATTGGCCTTGCGACCGCGCCACGGTGTTGTCGAATTCTTTGTATACCTTGCGCGCGGGACGAACTGCACACCCTGGGACTATGATGACACCATATTGGCTGAAATCATTGCGGGACCTGGTATCGGAAGCGCTGAAGAAGACTGATTTAACCACGATTGTCTCTACCTTCGAGAGTACTTCCAGGTAATTATTGTTTAAGAAAAACGTATAAGGAGGATAGCTTCTACATGACTATACAACAGCGCTCTCTTGCTCTGGCATCCGCTCCAGCCCTGGCCATGTATGAGAGGGTTCCTCAGGAGAGCGGAAGACGTGGAACCATCCTGTTCTATCATGGCTTCGGTGGGTCAAAAGAACAACTCTACGTGGAACTGGCAGTCCTCGCGGCAGCAGGCTTTCTTGCCGTCGGCGTCGATGCAGTTGGGCATGGCGAGCGACGCTATCCCGACTTTGTGGACCGCTTCCCGCCTTTCGAGGAGCGCTTCATAGGCGACTTGAAGGCCGAGGCGGAATTCCTATCGGTCGTTCACGCGACGGCACGAGAGATCCCGCAGGTGATCGATGCTCTTCTCGGTTTGGAGTGGGCACATCAGAGCAGTATTGGTGTCGCTGGCATTTCGCTGGGTGGGTTCATTACGTATGCAGCCATTATTGCTGACAGGCGGATACAGGCTGCAACGCCTGTGGTTGGCTCTCCAGCATGGAAGCTTCCATGGCGAGAAAGTCCTCATCTCCACCTGGCACGGTTCTTTCCCACCGCGCTGCTTTCTCAGACGGCGCGTGCAGACACCAGGGTTCCATCTCAGGCGGTCAGGGCATTTCATGACCGGCTAGCGCCGTACTACGTGATCGCTCCTGAGCGATTACATCTCATTGAGTACCCACATGTCGATCATGATCTCTGTGAGAAGGATTGGATACAGGTTCGCCAGAATCTTGTGGCATGGTTCGAGCGCTTTCTCATTGGCGAGGATCATGTTTGAGAATAACGTACACCCCTCGGGAACGTCAGTCTAAAGGGTACCAGGCCCGCTACAGTTCATTAATGAAGGGTAGTGAGGAGATGCCCCCGTAGCGGGTGACGCTCAGGCCCGCCACCCGGTTGGCAAAGCTGCCCAGGTTTCTTAAATCATCCTCGGACAACTGGCGCAGGTCTGCTGGCGTACTGCAATTTCGCTCTACTAATTGGTACAGGATCGCCCCCATAAAAGCATCACCTGCCCCTGTAGTGTCAACAGGACTGACGGACGATGCTGGTACCTCCACCTGGGAATCGGCCGTCATTAAGAGCGCCCCACGGGCATCGAGTGTAATGATGACCAGGCTGGGGCCGCGCGTCAAAAGATCGGCTCCCAGTGTAAATAATTGCTGTGTATCGAGCGGCCTGGCTGTCGAGATTTCTAAATCGCCCATGAACACCGCTTCTTCGGCACTGAACTTCAGCACGTCGGTATGCCCTATAACATCCTCTATTGCGTCCTGGATATCTGCGTTCGATGCCCACAATGCAGGGCGGATATTGGCATCGAACGACGCGATACACCCGGCCTGGCGTGTATAGTCCAGCGCTGCCAGCGTCGCTGAGCGTGAAGGTTCGATAGAAAGTGAGACAGAGCCTGCATGGCATATCACTGCATCTTGCCAGGCGTTCCAGTCCAGGTCGCCTACCTCTAGGAGCGTGTCGGCGGTGCCTCTACGATAAAATGTGAATTGCCGTTCCCCGCCGGCCAGCAATGTCACCATGGCCAGGGAGGTTGGGGCCTGCCTGGTAGTTTTCAGATAGAGTGTATCAATGTGGTTGTCGACCAGTACCTGCGCCAGCATCTTGCCAAATCCATCCTCCGACAACTTGCCGATAAACCGCGCAGCTCCTCCGAGCCGCGCAATAGCCACCGCCACATTCGCCGGTGCTCCCCCAGGATGAGGGTGGTAACAAAGAGAGCCTGCAACTCCTCCCGAGCTGGGCAGATCAGGAATAAAATCTATGAGCATTTCACCAATACTGATGATGTACCTCGACATGGCGTTTCCCTATGCCATCGGCGGAGTAAGCAGAAAACGAGCGATGTTCTCGTCGGGAGCTGCATTGAGTTGTGATATCAGGAGATAGAGGGCTTCAGGCTTTTTAATTTGCGTTACCCTCTTCTGAGCTAACTCGACCAGAGTGGGGAAACGATCTATCGCCATATTTACAATCACTTTCTGCAACGTCTCCATCTCCCCTTCTGCTTTCCCTTCTGCTTTCCCTTCTGCTTTCCCTTCTGCTTTCCCTTCTGCTTTCCCAAGCGCACGTTGCTGCTGGACGTACGGATCGTGTTCTAGTAGATCGTTTAACATATTGAGTCGCTCCTCTACCTTGTGTTTGTGTTTTGGCAGGACTGTGTCCGCTCGCCGCATAAACGTAGCTAGCCACAAGAGCCGCCGGGCTAACTTGAACTCACTGTACTTATAATAGTCTACCAATTCGTCGATGGCCCGCAAAAGTAAGGTATCGTCCGCTCCCTGCATCGTTGCCAGGAGCGGATACATAGCTATTGCATGATTTTGTACATACTGTTGAGCATTACGCGTATACAACGGCAGAACTCGAAAATGAAACCTCAGCAGTTCCTCTGTTCCACTCGTTTCCTGTAGCGGCGATTCCGCGATAGTCGTACGGAATGGATACAGAATTATTGAGATCACAGGTAGACGATGATCGCGCCAGATAATCACATGATATACGAGTAAACGATTGGCCATCTCGTTATCGGCACCTGTCTCAAACTCCAGGTGAAGAACGTGAGGCCTGCCTCGATATTGGACGAGATAAACACCGTCAGCACGCATCGTTGGCCTGATGATCTCGACGTTCAGAGTATCGATAAATTGAGCGCCTTCCAGGAAATGTGGTATTATCTCTGCTGCTTCCTCCTGTACCAGGTCCTTCAAAGAACTGTCAAACTGCTGCTGTGACTGTTCACTCATAATGGCATGCCCTTCCAACTTCTTTTCAAGAATCATACCATGACTGATCATCACATACAAGCATTGGAGCTTATTTCTTGCTTTAGTTTCGTTTAGAGCAATAGCATTGCATCCCCAAAACTAAAGAATCGATATCGTTCCCGTATCGCCTCTTGATATGCTTTCTCGATCAAAGCTTTGCCTGCAAAGGCGCTCACTAGCAACAGCAGCGTCGAGCGCGGCAGGTGAAAATTGGTAATCATGGCATCCACGATGCGAAAGCGGTAGCCAGGTGTAATGAACAGCCGTGTGCGCCCATGGAATGGCTCAATAGCATCTCCGTGAAACCCTGTCACGCTCTCCAGCACACGCATAGAGGTTGTGCCTATCGCGATGATCCGTCCACCGGCCCGTCGCGTTTCATTGATCAATTCAGCCGTAGGAGCATCCAGGTCGATCTCCTCGCTGTGCATCTTATGTTTGCTGACGTCCTCGTGCTCCACGGGTCGAAAGGTGTCCAGCCCTACGTGCAGCGTCACGAAGCCGACGCGCACTCCCAGCTGGCGCAATTGCTCGAGTAATCGCGGTGTAAAGTGTAAGCCAGCCGTCGGCGCCGCGGCCGAACCGTTGATGCGAGCATAAACCGTCTGGTAGCGCTCAGGATCGGCCAGCTTCTCGTGTATATACGGGGGCAGCGGCATACGCCCTACTCGCTCGATTGCCTGTCGCACCATCGATATAGAGGCTCGACCTGGCGCGCCTCTGGAGGCAATTTCTTCCGATCTCTCCATCGCGACATGTGAGCCTGTCACCCAGAAACACACGATACGCCCACCAGCTTCCGTCTGCTGGAGTATTTCGGCATGCAATACCATCCCGGCGTTGTCCTCATCCCCAAACACGATATGCGCCCCCTCGCGCAGTCGACGGCCGGGACGTACCAGGGTTTCCCAGTAGTCAGATCCAAGGTCGGGACGTTCGGCCAGCAACAACACTTCCACGGCGCCACCCGTCTCCGCTCGATGCCCCAGCAGTCGCGCCGGAAGCACGCGGCTCTGGTTGGCGATCAACAAGTCCCCAGGGCGCAGGTACGCGCCGACAGCGTAAAAATTCTGGTGCTCCAGGATTCCGGTCGAGCGATGTACAACCAGCAGTCGTGAGGCATCGCGAGGCTCGATTGGCGTCTGGGCGATCAGTTCTTGCGGCAGGTCATAGTCGAAATCGCTGATCTTCAGGGAGTTAGCGTCGTCCACAAGCCCGTTCCATTTCCCCCACTGGGCGGATTTAGCCCCAGATGTTGATAGGCTGCCCGCATCGCCACCCGGCCGCGCGGTGTGCGCGCAATGAAGCCCAGTTGCAGCAAGTATGGTTCGTAGACATCCTCGATCGTCTCCGTGTCCTCGCTCGTGCTGGCTGCCAGCGTATCCAATCCGACCGGGCCGCCGTCAAATTTCTGAATGATTGTCAGCAGCAGGTTGCGGTCGGTCTGGTCAAGGCCGATTTGATCGATCTCCAGCGCGTCCAGTGCAGCTTTTGCCACTTCCCTGGTAATCACTCCATCCGCCTTCACCTGCGCATAGTCGCGGACGCGCTTGAGCAGCCGGTTAACGATGCGCGGCGTACCGCGAGCGCGCCCGGCAATCTCTGCTATACCCTCCTCGTCAGCCGGTGCCTTGAGGATGCGTGCCGAGCGAATCGAAATCTGCCTTAGTGAGTCATGGTCGTAATACTCCAGGCGGTAAATTGCCCCGAAACGGTCGCGTAGTGGCGCCGTCAGTGCGCCGACCCGCGTGGTAGCTCCTACAACGGTGAAGGGTGGCAGCGAGAGACGCAGCGCCCTGGCACTCGGACCCTTGCCGATCATTACATCGAGTGCGAAATCCTCCATCGCCGAGTACAGGCGTTCCTCCACG
>WNFG01006010.1_pt1 | contig 10203 bp, 6 predicted proteins | sample 5400431 | NCBI WGS metagenome assembly WNFG01 (sample SAMN13153346, study PRJNA577476) | soil metagenome | isolation source: 120 cm saprolite under Douglas fir tree site 2 hole 3 replicate 2 | place: USA:California | collected 2015-04-18
GGGTCGTGGTAGACGGTGCCGCCGCCGCTCGCCCGGCGCAGCACCGGCACGCCGCTGACGGCGCAGGCCGCCGCGTTCACCTCGCGCGACACCCGCTGTCCACGGCCGATGACCACGCAGGCCCCGTTCTGCCATATCCGTAGCAGCGGACGGCGCGGCACGGCCCTGACCAGGGCCTCCTCCAGCGCCAGGTTGGCGGCCTCGTCGCCCAGCCCGGCATCGTCCTGGACGAGCACATCCATCCCGTCCAGGAGCTGCGCAGACACCGGTCGCCCAGGCATAACACCCCCTGCTCTCCCTTCCCGTTCTCCCCTCACCGAACACCCGGCGCCAGCCCGGCGGTAGGGACCGAAGTCCCCTGTCAGCGCGGGGCCGGGACCGGCTGCCACCGAGCCCGCCGGCTTCCCGCGGCGGAATTGCATCGGAAGCTGGGCAGGTAGCTGACCCGGTGGTGGTTCCGGGCCCCCCGATGGCAGGACCTACCAGCGCAGACGGGCCGACGCACTTGTGGTCGTCGTCGGGCTCGGCGTGGTGGTCGTGTGCGGGGTGCTCGTAGCGAATCGGCTGGTCGTGGGTACAGATGTGGCCGTGTTCCGCCGGATCAATCACTGGCCAGGGTGGCTGTATCCGCCAATGTGGACAGTCCGGTTGTCGGGAGTGATCGGGGCTCTTCCCCTGGTGGCCGCCGCAGCCGCGCTCTTGAGGAGGCTGCGTTTGGCCGCTGCCCTGGCGGTAGCGACGCTGCTGAAGGTATCGCTGGAGGCGGTGGCCAAGACGTTCGTGCAGCATGGCCGGCCCGCGGAGACGGTATCGGACGTGATCTTGCGTGGCAAGGCCGCTGCCCACGGGCTGAGCTTCCCTCAGGTCACGCCATGGTGATCTTTGCGATCGCCGCTCTGGGTGGCCCCCCTACTTCAAAAGCTGGTGGAAGGTACTGCCCTGGGCCCTGGCCGGCGCGGTCTGCCTGCCGCGTGTGTATCTCGGTGCGCACTTCCCATTGGACGTCGTCGCGGGGGCGGGTCTGGGCATGTTCATCGGGGGCGCGCTGAACCTTGCGTTCGGCGTGCCCAGCGCCAGCTCCAGCACTGCCCGCGCCAACGGATTACGGTGAGTTCGCGTGCACGGCTCGTCGAGACCGCGTGGATGCTGCTTTCCTGTCAATATGCGCGGACCCGCACTTTCTGCAATCCGGTGTCCCTGAACAGCATGGGCACTGCGGTGCCCGGTCTGTGGCGTCTGGCCGCCGCAACATTCTTGAAGACGGCTATTCCAGTGCGCCCGAGGCGGGCGATCGACTCTTGTACGGGGCTGAAGAAGCTTGGCGTAGAGCTCAACCCATGAAGCGACTCACCGGTACCCGCGATCCGAAACGGCCCACCATGCCAGCACCGCCGCAGCGGGCCAGGAAGACCCCAAAGCGCTCTCCCATGCGCTGGCTGGCCGATCTCCGGGTCAGACTCGGCCTGGGCACGGCAGCGGTACTGGTCACCGCACTGTCGGCGCGCCGAAACCGGGTGGGATACGGCGAGGCCCAGGCGTTCCGGGCTGTCAACGGCCTGCCCGACTCGCTCTACGGTCCCATCTGGGTCATCATGCAGCTGGGCACGCTCGGCGCCGCGCCCGCGGCAGCCGGCGCAGCGCTGCTGGCTCACGACCGCGCGCTGGCGGGCCGCCTGCTCGCGAGCGGCACGGGAACCTGGGCCCTGTCCAAGCTGGTCAAACAGATGGTGCGCCGGCCCCGGCCAGCGGCACTGGTCAGCGGCGCACACACCCGCGGCCGCGATGCTTCCGGGCTCGGGTACCTGTCCGGGCACGCGGGCGTGGCGGTCGCCCTGGGCACGGCTGCCTTCCCACGACTGAGCCCGTCCGGGCGCGCCGTCGTTGCCGCCGCCGTGCCGATCGTCGGCCTCTCCCGCATCTACGTGGGCGCCCACCTCCCGCTGGACGTTGCGGGCGGGGCGGCACTCGGCCTCGCCGTCGACGCTGCCGTGGCCCTGGTCCGTAATCCGAGCGGCCATAAGAATCAGCCTGACGTAAGGCGTTTCGCACCTAGCCGCTGAACGTCGGCCCGGACACCTACCGGTGGGCCGGCGCGCTGACCCACAAGGCCCGCCAGGGGACCCGGCACTGATTGCCACCAGGGTGATCGCCACTGGCGTCAACGCCACCGCGAAAACGGGAGATCCTCGGACCGGCGAGATCACCTGGACGGCGGCTGGCTGGCATTGCTGTGCTCGCTGGCCTATCAGCAACACTCGCCGGGCTACTTAGAGTGATCTCGTGAGAGATGACTCTGCGACCGGCGAACGACCAGATCGCCGATTCGTGCGCGCGTTCTGGCCTGGCCACAGCCCAACTCAGGCGTCGTTCTGTGTGCCCGCTGAGCCGGTCCAGCGATTTTCAGTTCCGGGTCGTGATGACCCGGATTCGAGCCGGTCGCCTCTTCGTCCTGAAGCCAAAGTTGGGTGCGGCCACGCAGCGATCAGGCTCGGGCAGCGCTGGTCGCAGTGTCCAGGGACGTGCACAGACGTGCCGGCATGTGCGGGAGCGTTGCCGCTCAGTTAGTCACTGGTTCCGTCGTGGCGTGGTTGCGGGCGGCGCTGGGTGGCGTCGCCCCACCTCCCTATCGCTGTCCGCGGCCGGGTATGCGTCCTGGCTCACACTGCGGCTTGTCCGCCGGTCACGGGCGGCGCATGATTGTCTGGACGCTTGGAAGTGTGGCGGAATGAGCACACCTGGCGAGGACGGTCATCCTCGCATCGGCGCCGGGATTGATCCGGATCGCCCGGCCATCCACCGCGAACGACCCCCGGCCGTGCCAAATCTGGCTGCCGGCGTGATCCGCCGCCGTCCGTCCGGGGCGCGGCCGCCGCTTCCGAAGAACCTGCGCGGGGCGGCGCGTTTCTGGCTCGTCATGATCTCGCTGCTTGTGGTGGCTCCGTTCCTCGGGCTGGGCGCCTCGGCCGGCAGCGGGAGCTACGTGGGCGAGATCAACGACGCTGCCCGGAAGCTTTTTGAGCATGCCCATTCCGCGGGCCTTACGGCGCTGATCGGGGCGGTGAGCCTGCTCGGCTCGGTCTGGACCCTGGGCATCTTGCGGTTGGCGACCTGCGCCGTGCTGGTCGTCTTCCGGCGGTGGCAGCACCTGCTGGCCTTCGCCGGCTCGGTGCTGGTGGTGGGGTGGGTCGTCCACGCGACCACCCCGGCAGGGACGCCGGGGACACCCCTACCCACGGGTGTGGGTGTGGTGGCCGGTGCCCTGGGCCCGTCCGCGGCCGTGGCAGGGTTCGCGGTGACAGTGGTCGGCATCGCTTATGCGCTGGTGACACCGGGCCGCGCTCGCCGCCTGGCGCTTGCTGGCGGCGGCATCCTGCTCGCCGCGCTCAGTGTGGCCCGGATGTCGGGCGGCGGCGACCTGTCGGGCGTCGTGACCGGCGCGATCCTCGGGGTGGCGATCCCCCTGGTGTTGTTCCGGTTGCTCGCGCCCGAGCGCTCGTTTCCCATCTCCTACCGGCGCGGAAAGAGCGCCCATCTGCCCGTCGACGGGCCGCGGGGCCAGGCCATCCGCCGGGCCCTTGCCGATCAGCTGGGCATCGATGTGGCCGGCGTGGAACCATTCGGGACCGCGGGGTCGGGCGGCTCCACGCCGCTTCGCATCCAGGTGGCTGGCCAGCCCCAGGCCGCCCTCTTCGGCAAGCTGTACGCCCTGACCCACCTGCGGTCGGACCGGTGGTACAAGCTGGGCCGGATGATGCTGTACGGGGCGCTGGAGGACGAGAAGCCCTTCAACTCGGTTCGGCGGCTGGTGGAGTACGAGGACTACATGCTGCGGCTGATGGCCGACGTGGGCGTCCCTTCCGCCGCCCCCTACGGGTTCGTCGAGCTCACCCCCGAGCGGGAGTACCTGCTGGCGGCCGAGTTCCTCGCCGGGGGAAAGGAGATCCTGGATGCGGAAGTCAGCCGGGACACGATCCGGGACGCCCTGTCCATCATCCGCAGGCTGTGGAACGCCGGGATCGCCCACCGCGACATTAAGCCCTCCAACCTGCTGGCCCGCGATGGGAAGGTCTTCTTGATCGACGTGGCGTTCTGCCAAGTGCGGCCCTCCCCCTGGCGCCAGGTGGTGGACCTCGCCAACATGATGCTGGTCCTTGCCCTGCGCACATCACCGGAGATGGTCTACCAGGAGGCACAGCGACTGTTCAGCTCCGAGGAGATCGCTGAAGCGTTCGCCGCGACCCGCGGGATCACGGTGCCCTCCCAGCTCCGGGCCGAGATCCGCAAAGACGGCCGCGATCTGGTGGGCGCCTTCCGGGCGCTGGCACCAGCCAGGGCACCCATCCGCATTCAGCGATGGACCGTCCGGCGCCTCGGCGTGACGGCAGGTGTGCTCCTCGGCGCGGCGATCGCCGTGTCACTTCTGTGGGCCAACCTCAGCACCGTCGGACTGCGGTAAGCAGGTCTGCGCTCCCGGCCCGTAGCAGCGTCGCCCGGCAGGCGGAAACGTCGCCTACGCGACGTGACCCCTCTGGCAGCCGGTTACGAATGATCGCCCCTTCAGCTCACCCCGCAGCAGGCAGGTTGCTGTGCACCTGCGAACATTCACCGTCGAGCACCAGGCCTGCCAGATAGTCGTTGCGCACGATAAGCGGCACAAGAATGCGGTGCTGGCCGGCGACGGTGAGTTCGGCGTTCATGGCCAGGCGCGCCAGTCGTCCATTGCCGTCGTCGAATGGGTGGACCTCTGAAATCAGGAACATCATGAACACGGCGCGGCTGAACGGCAGCGTCAGCTGATCGCCCAGCGCGAACCCGCGATCAAGCGTGCCGCGGACCAGTTCCGGTGCGACGAACTGATACGACCCGACCCGGTTCGCCTCCTGCTTGAACTGACCGGGGCGCTTGTCAGGCCGGGCGGCCATCAGCCGCGCATGCCGGCGCTCGAGCTGCGCCATGAATTCTGTGCCGGACCCAGGGATATCACGCGCGTCAACCGGGTCACCGATGAGTTCGAATGTGCTGGCGACGTCATGCGCGTGGGCGAGTTGTGCAACCCACGCGGCGAGTTCCTCGTCCGACAACGTGCGGGCGATACCCTGTCGTGTCCGCGACCGTGCCAGGTTCTCCACGAGCCCGCGAGGGATCGATGCCTTGTGCAAGCCGGCCATCCAAGGCAGATCATCCGCGAACGGCGGGTGGCCGCGGCGCACGGCCACCCGCAGCCCGGGCAGCATCAGATCCCGGCTCCGCTCGTTGGATGCGATGAACAGCGTGTCACCGTCGAACAACACGGGTCCCGCGGAACGGTCAACGACCAGAGCGTCCGGAACAAGGTGGGCGAGGATTTCCCAGACGTTGCTGCGGACCAGTCGCTTCAGCGCTGACGCTCGAGCCCAGGCCGGACGATAACCCGCCCGGAGCCTGGCATTCTCATGTCGCCCGTATTCGCGATCCGGCCACCGGTGTTCAAGCCAAGCTGACCGTGTGCACTACCTAGAGCAAGCAACGTCGCCAGCCCTGAGTACCCGGACAGCAACAGAACGCCTAATACGTACTCGGTCATGACGGTGAGCGCGGCGAGGCACAACGATACCGAACATCCAGATATGGCGCGGTGCGACGGATCGCCGCCTGTCTATCCATTCGGCGAAGGCGTTCTCCTTGACGGCCAGTGCAGCACCTGTGCCCGGAGCAGTCAGGCTGGCGCCGTGCGACTGGCGGCGATCACACGGGTCATGGTCAGCACGCCGCCCCGATCGTCGCTGCGGAGACACCTTCCCCGAGGAAGATCACCGCATCCGCCGCAGTGGCTGGCAGCTCGTGGTGTCGGTCACCAGGAGCCCAATCGCTACCTGTACCTGCTTGTCGCTTGCCAGTGTGCTCGTGGCGAAAACCTCTCAGGATGGTCCCATGCTCCTGGCAGGCGACAGCGGAGCCGGTGATCTCTTCGGCGCGTCGACCCGGCCGGCGGCCAGGGCCTGCTCTTCGTCGGCGACGGCACTAGCACGCTCGATCTCTTCAGCGCCCAACCAGGGTCCTGGCGCGTCTCGCCTGACCTAGCGATCCGGACTGGCGACCCGGATGACGGCGAATCTGGTGGCCGTCACCCAGGTGGACGCCGGCGCCCCAGCCCTCATCGGGCCGTCGCCGGGCGTGGGATGGCCAGCGGGGGGGGCCGCCCATGCGGCGGCCGGTGCGGTCAGCTCACTGGTTCGCTGGAGACGCTCATCGGTTCGCTGGGGTTGACCGGTGCGAAGGTCAGCACCGCATGACCGGGGCGATCTTGAGGTCGCCGAGAGCTGAGTTGTGGCGGGGCAGCGGGAAAAGCCTTTAGCCTGCGGGGACGGCCGCGCCTATAGTGAGGGCATGAAGGTCGGCTTTACCTGCGCGGCCGCGCGAGCTATGAGTTCGCCGGTTGCCGCTGGCTGACCTTACTTCCCCCACGCTGGCGACCGGGAATGGTTCGCCGGTGCGTGATGTGGATTTGTAATCATGGCCGTGCCAGCGGTCCCTTTCTGGTCCCAGCAACCAGAAAGGGACCCATGCCATGAACGTGACCGAGACGATCCGTACGTTCCTTGAGTTCTTTGGTGACCGGGGCCATCAGATGCTCCAGGGCAGCTCGCTGGTGCCGCCTGACGGTGACCCGGTGCTGTTCACCACCTCGGGGATGCACCCGCTGACCCCGTGCCTGGAAGGCTTGCCCCATCTGCGGGGCAGGCGGCTGGCCGGCCTGCAGCGCTGCCTGCGCACGACCGATCTTGACGAGGTCGGCGATAACTGCCATCTGACCGTGTTCCAGATGCTCGGCTCCTGGTCGCTGGGCGATTACGAAGGATCACAGAGCCTGCGCTGGGGCTGCCAGCTGGCAGTCGAGGGTTTGGGCATCGGCAGGGATCGTTTGCATGCGACCGTGTTTGGCGGCGATGAGCAGGTGGGCCCTGATATCGCGTCGCTGCGAACCTGGGCCGAGCTCGGCGTGCCGGTCGAGCTGACCACGCACGACAACTGGTGGTCGAACGGCCCGACCGGCCCGTGCGGCCCCGACTCGGAGATATTCGTCTGGACCGGTGACGGCCCGCCGCAGGGCACGCCTGGCACCGACGGGCGCTGGATGGAGCTGTGGAACCACGTGACGATGTGCTACCGGCGGCACGCCGATGGCAGTCTCGAGCCGCTGCCGCAGCGCAACGTGGACACCGGGATGGGCCTGGAGCGGCTGCTGATGGTCCTGCAGGGCAAGCCCTCGGTGTACGGTTGCGACGTCTTCCAGCCCTGGATGAGCACGCTGCCCAGCTTGTGGCAGCCCGACCAGCGATCGCTGCGCCTGCTCGCCGACCACCTGCGCGCCAGCATCGTGATCATCGGCGACGGCGTCAGGCCGTCCGGCACCGGCCGGGGCTACGTGCTGCGGCGGCTGCTGCGGCGCGCGCTCACCATGCTGTGGCGCGACGACAGCACCAGGACGCTGAACGACCTGCCGACCTCGCTGCTTGAGCACACGCTGGCGCAATTCGGGCAGGACGCGGGCAGCGGGCCTGTCGGCGAAGTGCTCCACGGAGAGGAGCAGCGGTTCGCCGGGCTGCTGAGTCGCGGGCGTAAGGTGCTGGCACAGTTCGGCTCTGGCCGGCCGCTGACTGAGGCGGACTTCAGATACCTGCACGAGACGCACGGCCTGCCACCCGAGCTGGTGACCGAGCTGCTGGCCTAGCAGCACGCCGACCCGGTCAGCTGCCACACGCACAGCACGCCTGGCGGCCGGTGTCTCGCCGAGCACGCGGCAGCTGCCGAGCTGCCCACGCCGAACACGCCCTGTTCGGTGCGCATACCCCCAAGGTCCACCCGGCCAAAGACCGCGCACCGATCGCGGTTCGTTTCGGTCTCTGCTGCATACTGTGGGTGACGCTGGCCGGTGACCGGGTCCCGCTGACCACGTCAACCTTCTACGTCCATGCGCAACTTGACTTGATCCACCGGCGCGTGCTCACCGCCGCGCGGACTGCAGAGCCCGGCTACGCAGTGGCGCAGCAGCTGCTGAACCTGCTCAGCGGCATCCTTAAGCAAATCAGCGCCGCCCCAACGCCAGCAGGCACCGGAGCGCACCGCGCCGACCGGTCTGCCGTGGCCTGGGAAGCGATCCTCGCCGACGACCCCGCCGCCCACGCGCTCGTGCCGCTGGCGGCGCTGCCTGCTATCTCACCATTCCGGCTGAGCCGGGCGTTCACCCGGGAAATGGGGGTCTCGCTGACCCGGTATCGCAAACGCGTCCGGGTAGCACGCGCACTTGACAGGCTGGAGCACGGAGAGAACCATCTCGCCGTCCTGGCCGCCGACCTCGGCTTCGCGGATCAAGCAACCTGTGCCGCACCGTACGACAGCACCTATGCCACACGCCGGCCGCGCTGCGCCGCCTACTGCACACCAGCCCACCGGACTGATCAACCGCACCGCGTCACCCGAGACGTAACAGCCACAGCACGGCCATCCGACCTGTCCCGGTGCCCGCCAGGGACGTGGTCACGGGCATAAAGCATGATTCCGTCGCTGACCGCGATGGAATGGACCTTCTGCTCGTCGGCGTATCGGTGCGCCTGTGTAAGCGCAAGACCGACCGACCGCTCGTTCCACGCCAGCGCGCCCGGGCGTTTGACCTCTATGATCAGATGCTTGACACCAAGCCGGGTAAGCACCAGGTCTGCATGGCCCACCTGGTTGTTCACCTCGGAAGGCGGCAATTCAAGACCATCGTGAAGAGGTCTTCGAGAATGTTTTCGGCCACCTTCTCGGCGGCCGTGCCGATCGCCGCTGCTGACCAAGCTGCTCCCGCTCGGCCAGGCGGCGGTCAGCCGATCACAGCAGCGCCGGTAGGAAGCCAGCGACACCACCGTCACGCCCAACAGCGTCACCGCCGCTCCGGCCCGCGCGCCAGGTGCGGCGCGGTAGATGCCTGCGATCGCACCGCACCGCCGGCGGTGACCAGTCCATCAAGCTCTGCGCGGGCGATCTCGGCCGGCCACCCGAGCGCCCTGGCCAGCTGGGCTGGCAGGGCGCGCACCGCGGTGCCGAGGAAGCGGCCGGTGGCGTAGCGGCGGCCGGTGCCCGGCGCCGACGCCGAACAGCCGGTAGGCCAGCTCGATCACCGCCGCGGCCAGCGACCGTTCCTGACCGCGAAGACATCCGCGACCGGGATATCCCGGGTCGTGCCCTCGTCGGCCGATGGCTATGGACATGATCGACGATCATGGTCCCATCCGGGCCTGGCTACGCCGGGCCTGGCGCCTTGGCGTCGCGTGGCTGAGCCGGAAAAGGGCTGCCTGGGCTCAGCCTCCGGTCGCTGCGAACCAGCTGCCGCCGGGTGAGGTCACGAACACGATGGGCGCGATGCAGGGCCGGGGAAGGCTCACCGTGGCGTCGATGTTGGAATTCCCGGTCGTGCTGGCTGGGAACTCGGCAGTGCTGACGTTCGTGATGGTGGCCGTGTCGCCGGCGCCGATGCTCTGGCAGCTGACGGTGGCCCGGAAGTCCGCGATCGGATTGGTACCCCGCAGCGCCGGCGGAACTGACGGCTGGTCGGCGAGGACTAGGCCACGCACCTTCACAAGGAGATGACCGTCGCGCTTGAGCGAGCCGGTCGCGGCGGTGATCATCCACGGTAGGCCACCCCCCGGCACAGCGCGGAGCGCGTTGGCCCCGCCCACGTACGGGCCGGTGACCGGCGTCATCGTGCCGAACTTGAGCATCGTGCCCGGATCGGCGCTCGCCGAGGAGGTAACGCCCACCACCGACACGGCGCTGACCAGGGCCGCACCGCCGATAGCAGCCAAGAACCAGCTGATCTTGCTCATCTCGCGCCTCCTGCTGCGCGGACCCCGGACAGCGCTCCGCATGCCATGGCCGGCCCGCGCGTCTCTCTGTCACACGTTCCCGTGCCAGGCCAGGTTCAACGCGCCATGGTAAGGAGAAGGTCTACGGTTCGATTCCGTAAGGGGCTCCCAGATCATGGAGATTCTTCGCTCGTGTATCCGGTGAGTATGTCGTCCGGAAAGTGCCCCCCAAGTGCCCCCCGGCCCGGCCATCGGGACACGGATCATGGCGGTTACCTGGGAGAACTGCGTGCGACCGGGCGGCTGTGAGTGCTTCCGGTTTCTGGAATTCGCGAGCTGTCGAGCCCTTGTGCCGGAGAGACTGAAGCTGCCCTAGGCC
>WNFG01006012.1_pt1 | contig 10203 bp, 11 predicted proteins | sample 5400431 | NCBI WGS metagenome assembly WNFG01 (sample SAMN13153346, study PRJNA577476) | soil metagenome | isolation source: 120 cm saprolite under Douglas fir tree site 2 hole 3 replicate 2 | place: USA:California | collected 2015-04-18
TATCTCGGCAATCTCGTTGTGTTGGTACCCTTGGATATCGTGCAAGACAAATATTGTGCGGTAGCCCGCGGGCAACTGCGCGATGCAGCGTTCGAGATTTATTCGGTCAATCAATCCCCCGAGTAACAAGTCGGGGGCCCCGATATCGATGCTCGGCGAGCCGGTCTCATCGTCTGGATCGGTTGTCGCTTCGATCGAGACCGCCGGCAAGGACTTCTTGCGCAGGTGCATCAGCACGATGTTAACCGCCAGTCTGTGCAGCCAGGTAGAGAAGGCCGATTCGCTGCGAAAAGTGTGAATTTTGCGGAACAGGAGCAAAAAGGCTTCCTGAGTCAGATCTTCTGCTTCGGCCGTGTTTCCTACCATGCGAAGGCATACCGCATACACACGCCGGCTATGCAACCGGTAAAGGTATTCAAATGCAGCCGCATCGCCATGCCCGGCTCGCTGGAGGGCCTCTGCTTCGCTCAGCTTATCGCTGGCAATAGGAGAGACTCGTGGCGCAGCCTTCTTCGAGATGCATTCCGTGCTGGGACGCGCATCCCAGTTTAGGCGACGCCGCCTCTCTACAGCGTGCCTTGCCAGGGATCCAATCACTTGCTTTCTGCACTCGACATTTGCGGTGACTTGCATGACTTCCTTCCTTAGCGACCCGCAGAGTGGACTTCGATGGATGTTTTGTTTTCACTGACCTGCGATGCAGGCGCGGTCTGTGGCACCGTCTTTTGACGGGCTTCCTTGTGTCCCATGTGCTTTTGTGTGGGCCTCAAGTAGCTAAAGGTGACTCCTAGCTCCGGGGCGTCGAACGTCTGGACGGTGTACCCAACCGCGGTGTCCACCAGGTTCAACTGCGGGCGTTCAGAAACAACTCTCTGATCGGCCGTAGCCGCCGTGACGATGGCACCAACTCCCTGTCCCCAGATGTATAGCCTGTAAGGAGCGCTGTTGGATGGCAGTGCGAAAGTGTAATCGCCGGCCGGCAGCGTGACGCCCTCCCAGTGAGTCTCAACTGTCAGCGTGAACTTGCCTTGGTACGCATTCTGCGCGTTTCCGGCAGTGGCCAAAGCGCTCAGCGCAAGAGTAGACAAGCCTAACTTCGTAAATACTTTCAAATATCGAGCCCAGATCATCTCAAATCTCCTTGTTCGATGCGGTTTTGAATTGCGAAACATTTTATTGTCTTCAGCGTGTAAGACCACGCATGCTCTCGGATAATTCCCCGATCCAGGGATGTTTAGGAGGTGGGAATAAAATTGTGAGTACTTCAGTCGCCAAGTCATGACCGTTTTTCTCAGCGGACTCGGATGACAGCGTGCACACCTTCATGCGTTCACAGCTGCTATTCGCCGTGAACTTGGCATCGGATCTCTGTTCATAAGAGTTGTCAGAACTTGACGAAGGCGGCCGCGCGCACGCGATAAGCTCGACATCACGGTGCCGATAGGCATGCCCGTGATATCTGCAATCTCTTTGTAGGACATTCCCTCGAGTTCGCGCAGAATGAGGACTTCGCGGGAATTCGACGGGAGCATCTCGAGCGCTTTTCGTACCAGAGTGTCGCTGTCATTTTGGAGGACAACTTCTTCTGGGTTGGGGGCGTGAGAATCAGGCGGGAAAAAATTCTCGTCAAATTCGGCGGCGTCTTGCAGTGGCCGGTTTCCATGCGACCAGGTATAGAAAGTATTCCGGACAATTTTCAGGAGCCAGGCACGCGCGTCGCCGCCGCGGAAGCCGGGAAAGAATCGGAAAGCGCGTAAGTATGCTTCCTGGGCTACGTCCTGGGCATCCTGCTCATTGCGCGTCAGCCAGCGCGCGAGGTTGTAGGCGGCATCAAGATGCGGCAGCACGTCCTGCTCAAAATTCGGAAGCTGGTTGTGCTCGAACATTGAAACCTCCCTGCGACGGAAAGCGTCCTAGCGCTTCGTTTGACGGCATCACTATGGTTCGCACTTGAAATCGATTCAATGGACAGGCGGTTCTTTCCTGGGGGAATGGGGGTCCCCGGGTAAGTTCCCATCTATAAAAGACTTATGGAAAAACGTCCCCGTCTCGGATTCACGCGAACTCTGCCAGGTGGTACACTAAATTTCTCAAGGCATTCATCCTTCCATGCAAGAAGGCCTTCACCTCCACGGGCGTCTCCGATTTGGGGTTTTCGAACTGGATCTTCGTGCCGGCGAATTGCGTAAACGCGGTCTGCGGATTCGCTTTCAGGAGCAGCCTTTCCAACTCCTGGCGATGCTGCTCGAGCACCCCGGCGAGGTCGTAACTCGCGAGGAGCTTCAGAAAAAACTCTGGCCCGCGGACACTTTCGTGGATTTCGACCACGGGCTCAACAAAGCGATCAGCAAAATTCGCGAAGCCCTCAGCGACTCCCCTGAGAGTCCCCGCTTTGTGGAAACCGTTGCTCGTCGCGGATACCGCTTCCTCGCCGAGGTTAAAGTTGTCGACACAGTCCCAGATCGCAGCCCGGAACTCGCCACTCTGCCTAATCCCGTGGCAGAAGTTGGTGATCGCCCGGAACTCGCTGGCACACCCGCAATGCCCAAGCATCCTCTGTCGTCACTTGCATGGAAGATATCGGCCTTCGTGCTCCTTGTACTGGTGGCCTCTCTTGCCGCCTGGAAGCTTCATTCATGGAACCGACCGTCCCTTGTCATTCGCTCCTTGGCCGTCCTTCCGCTCGAAAGCCTTTCGAGCGATGCGTCTCAGGATTACTTCGCTGATGGAATGACCGACGAATTGATTTCGGATCTCGGGCAGATCAGCGCGTTGCGCGTGATCTCGCGGACCTCAGTGATGGCCTACAAGCATGCGCGCAAGCCTCTGCCGCAGATTGCTCGCGAACTAAATGTGGACGCGGTGGTCGAAGGCACCGTGCTCCGTTCCGGCGACCAGGTCCGCATCACAGCCCAGTTGATCGAAGCCTCCACTGACAAGCACTTATGGTCCCAGAGCTATCAGGGTGAATTGCGGGATACCCTGGCGCTCCAGAACCAGGTGGCCAGAGCCATCGCAGATCAGATTCGAATCACCGTGAATCCACAAGAACAAGCCGCCCTGAAAAACGTCAAGGTCGTTAATCCGCAAGCGTACGAGTCCTTTCTCAAAGGGCGCTACTTCTGGAACAAACGAACGGCGGATGGTTTGAAAGTCGCTCTGGCTTATTTCAATCAGGCCATCGACGAGGACCCGAAATATGCCCAAGCTTATTCTGGCCTAGCCGACACCTATTCTTTGTTGGGAGACTGGCAGTATGCGGTGATGACTCCAAAGGAGGCACTCCCAAAAGCAAAGACCGCGGTGATCAAAGCTCTGGAATTGGACAGCACCCTCGGCGAAGCCCACAACTCGCTTGCATTCTGCTTGGATGGCTTCGACTGGGATTTTGATTCTGCCGGGAAGGAATTCCGGCGGGCCATTGAGTTGAACCCCGGCTACGCAACCGCTCACCATTGGTATGCCTGGCATTTGAGTCTGCTGGGCCGGTATGAAGAAGCAATTGCGGAAATGAGAAAAGCGGAAAACTTGGATCCGCTATCTCTCATCATTAACGCCGATTTGGCGGAGCTTCTTGTTCTTGCACATTCTTATGACGAATCGATCCGACAGAGCCGCAAAACGATCGAAATGGATCCTAATTTTGCCCTCGCACATAATCAACTTGCACAGGCATACCTCCAAAAACACATGCACGATGAAGCGGTCGCAGAACTTCAAAAAGCGGCGCAGCTTTCCGGGGGAAGCCCGACGGTCATGGCTAATCTTGCTCGCGCCTATGCCGCATCCGGCAAGCGTGGCGAAGCGGTAAAGCTATTGAACGATCTGAAGAAGCGTTCCAGTCCGGTTTCTTCGCACGCTTCGGAGATTGCCGTGATGTATGCAGCTCTCGGGGATAGGGATCAAGCGATGAATTGGCTAGAGAAAGGCTACCACGAGCGATTTAACCCGGGCGTCCTGCTGCGACCGGGCTTCGATCCTCTCCGCTCAGATCCGCGCTTTCAAGACCTTGTGCGCCGTATCGGGCTCCCGCGTTGAGCCAGGGAATTTGATGACGAGAACGAGGAAGCCAGCCGCTGGCAACGCTCAAGATTCTGTTGCGGTCTGCGCTAGTCCGCCGGAAATTAATAGTTCAGTTTAGGGATCTTGAGCTCGGAGACATCCGGTTAGATGCCGAAGTTGGCCCGCAAGTCCCGTAGTCCTTGATCAGGCTTTGTATTTGAAACGTTGGATTTCTAGATCCGTCGGTAGCTACAACAACTCCCTTAAGGGTCATTCGCTCGCCTGCCTTCAAGGATTTGCTACCGGACACGATCGAGTACGTTTGGTTGTCCTTCTCGTTCGTTAGACTGATTCCGTCCTGAATGGACTGAGTGCAGCCGGTGACATAGGTCTGCGTTTTGTCTGCGGCGTGGTGATGGTGTCGGACGAGGAGGGCGATGCCTACGGCAGCACCAGCCGCAGCGCCAACCCCAATTCCAATTGCTTTGCCGGAGCTGTATCCCCCTGGTGGTGCGGTGTATCCGCCAGTCCCTCCGGATCCACCTGTTCCTCCGCCTCCGCCATACTGAGCGGATGCAGCGGCGCAGACGGCCAGGCAAAGTGTCGCAATTCCAGTGAAGCGTACTATCCAGCCTGAAAGCATTGTGTTCCCCTCTTCCTATTTAGTTAAATTCGAACTTCGAAATCGATGGCTCTGTTTCTATAACGATGACCGAACTTCCCGTTGTTCTATTCCACAACTCACAATGGGCATTTCGGAGCACTCACGGATTCGTCACCATCCGGAATCCACCACCACCTCAGTTTAGAGACTGGGCGAGTAGTACCCCAGCAAAGACGCGCCCGGCAAGCCGCACTCATCCTACTGCTCGACAATAATTTGGCCCTTCATGCCTTTGTGCCCGAGACCGCAGGTGTGGCAACACTTAAACGTATAGGTGCCTGGCGTTTGGGGCAGGAACTCAATCACGGTCATTTCGCCCTTCTTGAGCTGCCAACAGTCCTGCGCGGAAGTGAAAATTAGCCCACCGGCGCCATTCGGTATAGCGCCATCCGGAACAGCCAAAATTTTGAAACCATGATCGTGGTCGATGGCTGTGATCTTGAGTTGAACTTTGGTCCCGACCTTCACATGAACTGGTGAGACCGAGTACTCGTACTTCTTCGCCGTAACTTCAATAACCTGCGCGCCTTGATCTTGTGCGCGAACGGACCCGGACAGCGAAAAAAGCATTGCGAGACCCAGCAGAGACTTGGGAACGATGGATACCGGAAAACGCTTCGTAATCTCCTTCATTGATCCTCTCAGTCGTGCCAGTAATCAATTTTTGGTATTAAGGCAACAAATGTGACCACCACTAGTTAGACGGCGCAAGGAGCATACGTTACCCCGCTACAAGCTATGACCAACCTCCTTCCCGTTCCATTCCGAATAAGAACCTGTCAGTGGTCAGTGATGGCGATTAAGGAACAAGCGCATCGTGGTTCCCCGATCATCTGTCGTCGGGTTCGTCTCTCCGGTGTAGAGGAGTTAAAAAGTTATCCACGACAAAATCCGCTACCTCGCGGCCCAGCCGTTGGCCGGTAGTCAGGTCAAAGCGGAAATGTTGTCCACCGAAGATACGGCTTAACGTTGCTTCCTCGGCGGCAGCGGAAGAGCTCGTGAACGAACGTTCTGCTCCGGGCAGAACTTCAGACGTAACGTTGAACTCGAAACGGTCCCGCTCGAAAAAAGAAATCAGCACCTCTGCCGCGGCAGCGCTTATCACCGCATGAGCTCCCGGATAGGATGGGTCGGGAGCGGTCTTGCCGACTTCCGGAAGCCAATTCGGATCAGCAACGGTTTCAGGGTTGACGCCGGGATCAGCAGCCCGAATCGCCGTCACTGGTCGCCAGAAATTGTATGTGTATTTGGCGTCGTAGAAGGCGATCACGTCATCGGCAAAACTCAGGTTCATCAGCGCGAACAACCGCGCACTTTGCGCCGTCGTCAAACTGTGGGCCAACGAGGCCGTCTGCGAAATCTCGTTCCAATAATTCTGAATAGCCCCGTTCCAAAACCGCCCGGTCAATGCCTCATCGGCCGTGGCGGTCGTGCTGTTAACGATTCCAATCGACTTGATTTGGTTGAAAGCATCGCTGTACGTATCGCTGGTCAGCGCCGGGGGAGGACCGGGCCGGAACTGGCTCGCGCGCTCCAGCGCAAACGGGGTTACGCGAGACCAATGTGTGAATTGCGGCTGGGGCGGAAAATTCGGAGGTGTCGATTGGTAATCTCCCGGGGCGGTCCCAAAAACATAAGGGATCGGCTTGGCATTCGAGCCGTCGTTGCTTCGCAGTGCCAGAATGCGATCCGCAACGGTCTGTCCTATACGGATACCTTCCACCTTGTCGTTGCCATCCGGAATGTGTGCCAGGGATTGCTGTAGTTGGGCATCGAGCGTGGCCTCAAATGCCGGATACAGCGCGACCAGAACTTCGTGCGCCGCGGCCGCGGCTGCTGCCTCTTGAGAAGCATCTCGTGGCACGCCGGAAAGGCGGACCAGGTATGGCCGATGTGTTCTATCGATCGCATTGACTGCGTCATAGATCGCTGCGTGCATGATTGCAAAGCTTCGGGTAGGGTGGACCGTTGATGGTTGCGCGCCTGGCGTGCGAACGATTAAGAGAAGTGTCCTATTCCACTGAACAACCGGGTTCACCGGCTGAGCAGAGGAGTCGTTTGCACCTTGATGCTCGTCATTAGGCGAAGCACCATAAGAACCGTCGGCCAGGATCGAAAGACCGGCACACACCAGAGCGACCATAATCAAGATTCTTGACATCTGTGGTTTCCTTTCGTTTCTGTATGCGACTGTGGCGGTGCAGGTCGTAAGACAAATAGAGAGCAGAGCTCCGACTCTACTTGTCGTGATCGGAATCGGAGTTTTTGGCGAGGCCCGTGGCCGCGATCCATGGCCCTGGAGCCGGAAGTGGAGTGCCGTTAAAAGCGGTAGCACGAATCAGCACGATCGTGCCAAGGCACGGAAATGGCACTTGCAATTTCGCATGGATCTCCGCGTTGCCGTCCACGCTGAGTGGTACGGAATCAGTGGTCGCAGCCACTGTGTCTCCGCATACAACGCTCGCGGCAACCCCTGTGACTGGCCCCGCAGTTCCCAGATTCGGCAAGATGAGGCCGCGCAAGTCCGCGCGCAGACGCCCTTCATCATTCAAGACTGCGAACCCGCGGTTGACCACCCACGGCGCACCTCCGCTCTTCACACCGGCGATTGTGACACCAGGATTCGAGCCCACAATCGAAGACAAGAAGGCAATCTCATCCGCGACGGTGGCTGCTGCAAATAGGCCAGAGACAAAGCACGACAAAATCACTGCTACCGCTGCTCTTTTTTTCATCTTTTGCGATCCTCGCATTCATTCAAGATAGTTCGACGCCTTGCTTGTCTCCGTGAGCCTGGCCACTCCGCGTATTGCAGTAACCACGTTCCCGTGCATTGTGTTTCTGTACTTCTGTGCTCCACGAACCACGAGCATCACAATCACGATGCTCTGTTCGCAGTAACTAAACTTCCTGCCGCTTTATTCCTCTTTCGAGCACAGAAAAAACGCATGGAATATTTTTGTGTCCGGAGAGTCTATCTATCGGTGTGGAGTTGGTCCCGAGCGAGATGCAGTTTCGGCAGCGCTCGTTTTGAAGGTCTATGGTTCCTGTTGTTCGCTTGCTAGACCGGCTTACAATCTTGCGATGAGGGGTAAACTTTCCAGGACACCTACGCACCTAATGACGTTTTCCTAGCAGTTGACAACTCACGATGCGGATACTTGTTGCTGATGCGTGGCTAAATCGGACTTGTGTAGTAGTTGTTCTTCTTTGGCATGTAGACGTGCAACAGTCCGTCCACGACTTTCACGTCTGCCTGAGCTGGATCAATTTCTTCTGGCAAAACATGGACGGATAGCACGTCCGGGCGATTATCCACTTTGCTGACAAGTTGCGCATGGCTCCGAAAGACTACCAAGCTGTGTGTCGTCAAGCGCAGGATCGTAGTCACCTCCGGATCTCGCGGGCACTCAAGAAGAAAGTGAAATTCGGACGTATTTCCATGAAAGTCATCGTGCAAGAGTTCCTTCTCTGCAGACACCCAGTCCTCGAGGTCGAAGCCATGCTTGCAGCCATGTTTCTCAAAAATCTGATATGCACGTTTAGCGACCGTTGAGCGGATGATTTGCTTATGTCGATCTTCACTGCTCTCGATAGTGATTACCCAATTGTTACGACGTTTTCGAACAGCTCTGTCCATACGAGTACCCCTTGACGTATTCATTTGTGTGACTACCTCGTGAAAAGCCGCTGGAGCTGTTGAAGGTCGGCAGTGGGTGCGTCGGAGACGGCGCAGAATTCTATTTTGCCTTTTCGCCAATCAATCCATTGATAGCCTTGCCGGGACCCTACGCGCGGAGAGGCGTCCCGTTCCCGTGTAGGCCACATGAATACGTTAACTAGATGTTTGGGGCCCGCATAGACGAGCACTGCGACGGAGCGCTCTTCCACAACGTCAAGGCGCCCACCCTGCAGCGCGAATCCGTCGTTTGCGAAATCGAGTACCGGGAGTGCAAATGTGAGTTTGCCCTTGAACCATCCCTTCACGTCCTGTTCATCGTTGGAGCTGATGCTAGTCAGGTGGCCCGGCTGCAGCGAGTGCACATGCGCATCGACAATTTCCTCGGCAAGTTCGGCTTGATAGTCGTCGGTGCGAAGCGAGGGACTCACTCTCCATCCAGCGATTGCGAGAAGAAGGAGTGCAGCCGCCGCGGCCAGCCAGTGCCAAAGGAGCGGCTGGGACATCGCGGTCGTGGGCGCGACTGAGTGAAGATCGGCACGGATCTTTTTCCTGAGCGAGGCCGGGGCGGCCTCATAGAGTTGCGCGACCTGCAATCGCCCACTTAGCAAGTCCAGGTCCACGCGCTCAACGGCGCAGTCGACGCAATGTTGGAGGTGGCGCTCGAATTCGGTAGCCCTACGGCCACTCAGCTCACCGTCGAAATAACCCTGAAGCAGAGAGTCGGCAAAGTCACATCTCACGGACAGGCTCCTTGAGAAGAATTTGTCAGCGCGGAATACAACTGGCGGCGGGCACGGGATAGCGAGGACATGACGGTGCCAATGGGAATCGACGTGATTGCAGCGATCTCCTTGTAGGAACAGCCTTCAAGCTCTCGAAGGATGAGGACTTCGCGGAAACGGGGCGGCAGCGTCTCAAGGGCGCGGGTGAGGCACTCACGATCATCGCCAGCGATGGCAATGGTTTCGGGTGTGGGGCAAGTCTGTAGATGTAACTCTTCGTCGAATTCCACGCTTAGCTCCATTGGGCGGTTCTTCTCCAGCCAGGTGTAGCAGGTATTGCGCACGATCTGCAGCAGCCAGGCGCGCGCATCTCCACCGTGAAAGCCGCGGAAGAAACGGCACGCGCGAAGTAGGGCTTCCTGAGCGACATCTTCGGCATCTGCGCGGCTGCGCAACAACCAGCGCGCGAGGTTGAAAGCATTGTCGACATGGGGCAGCACAAGCTGTTCAAAGCGCAGCTGGTCTTCGGGACCCAAATCGTTCAAAGACTTCCCCCGATCAGTGAAGCTTCATGTGTGAGAACCGGATGAACGGCGATTTTATTCTCGACGGCCGCTCTCTTGTGACGAACAGGTGAAGAGAGGCATGAACGCGGATGAATTTGGAATAAGACAGGCGCCGCATCGGTCTGAATGAATGCAAGCACGTTTAATGGCGGCGCGAACAACCCCCATCCCGCGCCGCCAGTCCCAACGGCATGTGCAGATTTTAGAGAAGGGGTAAAAATCATAGTAAGTAAGGAGCGCAAGGATGTCCGAGAAGAAAAAAGATGAACTCCTGCACGATCACAACCGCGACGGAGTTGACCGGCGGGGATTTCTGAAGTGCATGGCCTGGGCAGGAACCGGGGCCTTTTGTGTGATGAAAGGCGGGGTCCTGAACTCGTACAGCTTGAGCCGGATTTCGGAGATTAGCACGGCGGACATGATGGGCGAGCTGAGCTTCGTGCAGATCAGCGACAGTCACATGGGATTCAACAAGCCGGCCAACCCTGATGTAGCGGGAACACTGAAAGCCGCGGTCGACAAGATCAATGGCCTAACGGCGGCGCCGGAATTCATGCTGCATACGGG
>WNFG01012004.1_pt1 | contig 10203 bp, 7 predicted proteins | sample 5400431 | NCBI WGS metagenome assembly WNFG01 (sample SAMN13153346, study PRJNA577476) | soil metagenome | isolation source: 120 cm saprolite under Douglas fir tree site 2 hole 3 replicate 2 | place: USA:California | collected 2015-04-18
TGCCCGCCTTCATCCACCATCTTGTTGTCGCCGACCATGAATCCATTCTTCACCGCGTAATCGTAGAGTTCGGTACCGGGATAAGCGTGCGCCACGGAAACCTGAATGGTCTCGACATCGAGTTCTTTCGCGAACTTGATCGTGTTGTTGATGGTCTCGTGCGTCTCGCCGGGCAGCCCCATGATGAAGTCGCCGTGGATCACGAGCCCCAGCTTGTGGCAGTCCTTGGTGAACTGCCGCGCGCGCTCAACGGTTGCGCCCTTCTTGATGTTCTTCAGAATCTGCGGATCGCCGGACTCGTATCCGACGATGAGCAGCCGGCATCCAGCTTCCTTCATGGCCTTCAGGGTTTCGTAGTCAGTGGTGACGCGCGAGGTGCAGGACCACGTCAGTCCCAGCGGTTTCAGCTTGGCGCACAACTCGATGGTCCGCGCCTTCTGAATATTAAAAGTGTCGTCATCAAAGAAAAATTCTCTGACTTCCGGCCAGTACTGCTTGACCTTCGACATCTCGGCCGCAACATCGTCGGTAGAACGCTTGCGCCACGGATGCCCGCTCAAAGTCTGCGGCCACAAACAAAACGTACACTGCGCCGGACAACCGCGCGTCGTGTACAGAGAAACGTAGGGGTTCAGCAGAAACGGCACGTTGTATCGAGTCACGTCAAGATCGCGCTTGTAAACGTCTGTGACATGCGGCAGCGCATCCAGATCCTGAATCTGCGGTGCATCCGGGTTGTGTACGACCTTCCCATCTTTCAAATAAGAGATGCCGGCAATCTCCTCCAGCGACTTCCCCTTGGCAAAATCCACCACAGCGTAATCAAATTCCTTCCGCGCCACAAAATCGATCGAAGGACAATCCCGCAGCGATTTCTCCGGCAACACGCTGACATGCGGCCCCACAAACGCAATCTTGATCCTAGGATTCGCCGCCTTAATTGCCTTCGACAGCCCAATGTCCCCCGGAAACCCCGGAGTGCTGGTGAAGAGCACGAGGAACTCATAGTCCTTGGCGATCTCAATGGTCTGCTCCGCCGAAATATAGTGCGGCGGCGCGTCAAGTAAGCGGGCCCCCTCCAGCATCCCCGCCGGATAAGCCAGCCACACCGGATACCAGTAACTTTCTATCTCGCGGGTGGCGGGCCAACGGGAGCCGGCGCCGCCGTCGAAGTTTTCAAAAGAGGGCGGGTTCAGGAACAGTGTTTTTAAAGGCATATTGGGTGAGCTTTTATTTTACCATCTGCGCACGGGCGAGGTGGTGGAAAAGCAGTGTTTATGCAGGTTCGTCGTTGGATACGAGGTTTGATGCAGTGAATGGCGCAAAGGACGCATTGAGTTACTTGAGGGCCCAGGTTTCGAGGTCTCCGGTGGCGCGCATCAGGGCTACTTGAGTGCGTTCTAGTTCGAAGGTTACGTCTTGCAGGGCGATGAAGCGTTCGCTGGCCTGGGTTTGGGCGTTGTCGAGATCGTGCAGGTTGGCGGTGGAGGATTGCATGCGGGTGTGGACGGCTTCGACATTTTTTTGGGCGATCTCGTATTCGAGTTCGGCGACGTCGCGGGCGGCTTGCAACTGGGTGACAGAGCGCTGGAGGCGGAGAGTTTCTTCGGAGACCTGGTTGCGGGCGGCGTCGGCTTGTTTTTTTGCTTTGAGTGCATCGGCGGTGTCGGCGTCGACGCGGGCGCGCAGCGAGGCGTTGAAGATCGGGAAGCGGATGCTGACGCCAACGGTCGCATTGTTTTGCTGGAAGCTGTTGGCAACGCACAGGAAGGTGCCCAAAGGCGTGGTGCAGGGTTTCGAAGGAATGTAATAGTTCTGGTAGTTGTTGTAGGTGGAGAGCAGGGCATACTGCGCGGCGAAATCGACGGTGGGCCAGTGGGACTTGCGTTCGCCTTCGGCGCGGAGGTATTGGGCGCGGGCGTGTTCCATCGCTGCCTTTACTGCGGGGCTGGAGTCGGCGGCTTTGGTGGGGGCTTCGGCGTCTGCGGCAACGGAAGGAAGAGCGGGAATCGAATCACTCTGGGTCTCGATGTTGGCGGCGGGAAGGCCGGTTAGTTTGGAGAGGCGCTCGCGGAGGACGTCCGTTGCGCCCTGGGCTTCTGCGATGCGCAGGCGGAGACGCGCTTCCGACAGCCGGGCTTTGGTTCCGTCGAGTTCGCTGTCGATGCCTTCCTTTACGCGATCGGCGACGGCGGCCTGCATCTTTTGCGCTTCGGGTTCGGCGTCGTGGAGGCGGGCAAGGCGCTGCTCCCATTTCTGGAGTTCGGCGTAGGTGAGTACGGTGTCTTGAATGATTTGATTGCGCTGGTCTTTGCTGCGAAGGGAAGCGGCGGAGGACTCGGTCTGCGCGGCGCGCATGAAGGCGCGGAGTTCGGGGTGAAACAGCGCGGACTGGGCGTTGATGTTGAAAAGCGACGGCGCGGAGCCCTCGAGGCTGAGAGGGAATCCGTAGGACCAGCCGAGGCCGGCGCCGACCGTGGCCTGCGGGATGTAGTTGTTGCGCAGCTCGCGATAGGCGGCGGAGGCGTGCTGCTCGTCGGCGGCAGCGATGGCTGCGCCGTTGGCGTGTTTCAGCGCGAGTTCGACGGCGTGACGCAACGTGACGGGTTCGGCCAGCAGGGAAGCGGGGAGGAGGAGGAGTAAGGGCAGAAAAAATTTATGAATGCGCGCGCCGCGGCATGATCTGTTTCTCATTGTTCTCACCTTTGTGATAGCTAGAGAGATTCTACGGGCAATCTGATGCGAGAGAAATGATAAGGATGGGTCGGGGGACTGCAGCGGCTTTACGCCGGTTGGTTTGTGCAGCGATTTGGCGGCAGGGCTGAAGCCACGCTCTGATCCTGGGATGCTGCAGGGCTTGGCCCCTCATTAATTACCTATCGAGCATCCCAACACGCGCCCGGCCACAGTGTTTTTTCGCGCCGTCGGGCTGCCACCTTTCCCCCAGTCATTAGGGCGTTTTGAGTCTACGCCCTATGCTTCTAACACCATTCCCAGTTTCATCTTCTCGATTTCGACGTAATCGGCGAACGAAGAGAGGATGCGCAGGGTTAAGCCCCGCGCTCCCAATTCTGCCGCCTTTTGCTTGTGCGCGAGCCACGCCTCCCCCGCAGTATGGCAATCGGGGTTCTTGATGATTCGAGAGTTAGGACTGGGAACGAGGGGACTACGGTAGGTGGAAGAAACCAGCAAAGTTCCATCCCGGAATACTGAGTAGAATTTGATGCCCAACGCCGTGATTGATGCAATTGAACTGGGGCTGGAGTAGCTCAGAAGAATATTGGCAAGTCCGAGACGCGCAGGTTTGGGAAAGACCAGCACTTCTTTACGAAACAGCATGAGAACGAGTGGAAACTTCGAGATTGCAGAATATGGCGGGAGCGACTCTAGACAAAACGCGAAGTGTTGAAAACCCAGATCCTGCAGGGACGCTATTTTCGATGCGTGGAGAGTGCGAACCCTTGACTGAACGTTGGGATCGGTAATCTCGGTGTATTCTTCCCCCAGCCTACCTCGTGGGACAGGCGGCGACGACCCCAATCGTGACAATATTTGAGCGTGCTGTAAGCCGGTCCAGCAGTTCATCACCATGTAAAGAGAAATGAGTCCAATCCAGAAAGAGTGGAGGAAAAACGCGGCAGCAATCAGTCCAACCGCACCAAGCAAGCCGAGCACCGCGACCACCTTCAGGCTGCGAGCACGTCCAAGCACGAACCACAGCAAAGACCGAAGAATCTGCCCTCCGTCCAAGGGATAGATCGGCAGCAGATTGAAGATGAGCAAACCAAGGTTCATGAAGCACATGGCCCACAAGAGTTTGTAGGCATGAGGTGCGGTCAGCCTCAAGCCACTGTGCCGAGCCCAGATCGTCAGCGCATAGGAAAGTCCAAGCAGCACGACGTTGACGAGGGGGCCTGCGGCTATGGTCCACAGTGTGGCTGCCGGGCGTGGCGGCGGGTCTACGTATGCTATGCCTCCAAGAGGCCACAAGACGATCTTGTTCGCCGTTCCGCCGACCTGACGGCACGCAAGCGCATGCCCGAACTCATGAAGTGTGACGACGAGAAACAGTGTCAGATACTCGGCAACGTTCCACCCGATAGACGGATAACGGCGTCCGCGCGCACTGATTTCAAACGCGGCTACAACAAACCAAGACCAGTGCAGAAAGACATCAATTCCAGCTAACCGAAACAAATGGAAAGAACCTTGACGAGTGCTCGGCATAACGCAGCGCTTATACCATGGAAACCATGGTCTTTGCTAGGACGGTGTCACTTGCTACGACAAATGAGCCTCTGCTGCGCGGAATACCTAAGAACAGGGCCTTCTAACGCAGCTCTGGAATCGCTGCTCCACCCCCCTGGCTTAACGCGGTGCTGAAGCGCCGCTCTTCTACGTAAGCGCGGGGCGTATAAAGGTACGGCACAACCCCGGGACCGAATGACCTGCAGAAGACTGCGACTATGAGCGAGACGCCAGGACATCCGATTTTCTTTAATCTCACCGATCGGTTTCTGGACCGTCACATCAGAGAAGGCCGCGCTCAGAAGGTGGCGATTCGATGCGGCGATTTGGCCAGCAGCTCCTCGGTCCGCACCTACGGGGATTTGGCTGCCGATGTAAATCGTGCTGGGAACGGCCTGCTGAGGTTGGGTTTGCAAGAGGAGCAACGGGTATTGTTATTGCTGCCCGACTGCCCCGAGTTCGCTGTTGCATATTTCGCTGTTATTAAGGTGGGCGCGGTGGCGGTGCCGACGAGTACTGCTGCACGAACAGCCGATTACGATTACTTTCTCAGCGAAAGCCGGGCGCGGATTCTCATCGTTCACTCGACCCTTTTTGCGGAAGTTGCTCCAGTGTTGAGTTCACAGCGATATCTCCGGAATGTGATTGTCGTGGGCGAACCTCAGTCCGGGTGCCTGCATTGGGATGAATGGCTCGCCCAGAATTCGCCCGAACTGGCTGCCGCAAAGACAAGCGAGGAGGACGTTGCGTTCTGGTTGTGGACCTCGGGCAGTACGGGGCGCCCGAAGGCAGCGGTACACCTGCACTATGACTGGACCTGCTGCTGTAGGAATTATGCGGCCGGAGTCTTGGGTATCGGTCCCGATGACATAACCTTCTCATCGTCGAAACTCTTTCATGCCTACGGACTGGGCAACGGACTTATGTTTCCCTTTTATGCGGGGGCGAGCACGGTTTTGTTTTCGGGCAAGGCGCAGGCAAAAGCGATACTCGATATTGCTCAGACCGCCCGGCCGACGCTTTTCTTTTCCGTTCCAACGTTGTATGCCCACATGCTGCAAGAAGCCGAGAGAGAATCGTACTGCCTGGACAGTGTTCGACTCGCGGTCTCCGCAGCGGAACCACTTCCGGCTGAAATGTTCCGCAGGTGGCAGCGCAAATTTGGCGTAGAGATTTTGGACGGTATCGGTTCCACTGAAGTGCTTCACATGTACTTGTCCGCGCGGCCCGGCCATGTGAGGCCTGGCAGCACGGGGAGCGCGGTTCCCGGTTACAAGCTGCGAATTGTTGACTTGGACGATCGCGAAGTTCCACCGGACGCCATTGGAGATCTGCTTGTGGCGGGAGATAGCATCGCGCCGTGTTATTGGAACCGCCGCCAACTAACCGCTGAGCGCATGCGAGGGAAATGGTTCTTCACCGGCGACAAATATTGGATGGATAAGGACGGTTACTACTGGTATGCGGGCCGTTCCGACGATATGTTCCGGGTTTCGGGTCAGTGGGTCTCGCCGGCTGAGGTCGAAAGTGCGCTGGTGGAACACGAATGCGTTCTGGAAGCGGCGGTGGTGGCTTATCGAGAAGATACGGAAATCCACACTCCCAAAGCGTTCGTGGTGCTTGGGGAAGGCATCGCACCTACTTCTGATCTTGCCCGCGAGCTACAGGAGTTCGTCAAACATCGGATCACGCCGTACAAGTATCCGCGGCATATCGAATTCATGGACAAACTGCCGAAGTCCGCCGCCGGAAAATTGCTGCGCTACAAGCTGCGTGAGCTCGCGGCGGGCACTACCCGCTAGAACGTCCAAGAAAATCCTTCCCGCGACTCCCAGGCCTGGGCGAAATGTTTATGAAACGAAAGGGCGGTAGAGATCACCGAGCTGCGATTGAAAAGGCGCACCGGAACTACTTAATTAAGATTGGAAGAGGTGGCGGGTAGGACTTCTTCAGATCGCGGAGAGCACAGGTCAGATGTAATACGGTCACGGGTGTATTCGTCTAGCTCTTTGCGTCAGGCGCGGCCGCGGAACTGGATGATCCGGCGGCGGTCGCGTTTGGAGGGACGGCCGGCGGGTAATACTTCGAACTGGCGTAAGGCTTTGCGCTCGGCTGCGACTTTCTGGCGAAGGTCGCGGCTGGCGTCGGTTTCACGGTAGAGAGTTTGGGCGACGGAGGCTGGGCCGCGGATGTCGCTGAGGAGAAGGACTTCAACTTCGAAGTCGCCGCCATCGTTGGTGATGCGCAGCATGTTTCCTACGTGGACTTCGCGGGCCGGCTTGGCTGGTTGGTTGTTGGATAAGACTCTGCCGAGTTCACAAGCGCGCGCGGCCAAGGCGCGCGTCTTGAAGAATCGGGCGGCCCAGAGCCATTTGTCGATTCGTACGGAGATCATTGGGCTTTCTACAGCGTGAGTGCCGAGTGCCGGTTATCACGCGGGTTGCTGGTAGAGTCCGATGACGTTGCCTGCCGGGTCGCGGAACCTTGCCGTAATCTCGGGCGCGTCGGCGCCGAGGGGCTGCACGATCTCGCCTCCGTTGGCGAGGATGGATTCCACGGTCGCGGCCACGCTATCCACCATAATGTAGACAAGAAGGCCGGGATTGGTAGCCGGCGGGCGGCCGATTACCCAGGCGCCGCTTACTTGGCCAACGGTGTCGTCAAACGAAGTGCTGCCGTCACCGCGGGTGCGGATGTTCCAGCCGAAGACGCGTTGATAGAAATCCGAAGAGCGGGCAATGTCGGTGGCGGGCATCTCGATATAGCAAATCTTACCGTTGGCAAAAGTGGGTGGCATGGTCGTCCTCAGAGCAGTGTCATTTTAGACGGGGTGCTGCACGTGTGACAATTCGAGAGGTCGAAAAGCCTGAATCGCAGGACGCGGAGAACTCCTCGCGGAGTGCGGGGAGAAACCGGCAGGGATCAAAGGTCCCGGCGCTGCCGACTCGGCGCAATCCTCTCCAAACAGCCTGCTTAATCCTATAAGATCGCTGGCAGAAGCTGGATTGGAGACGCATGGACGTGTACTTGATTGACGGAACTTATGAATTGTTCCGGCATTATTTCGCCGTGCCTGCGGCAGCGGACGTGAATGGGCAGGAAATTGGCGCGGTGCGGGGTGTGCTGAATTCTGTTTTGTCCATGATGCTGGAAGCGATGGGAGTATTAGTGTGGCCGATGGTCTACTTCGAAGCTGATGACGCGCTGGCTTCCGCCGCGGCGAAGGCAGCGTTGGATGATCGAGTGGGGCAGGTGCTGATCTGTACGCCGGACAAAGACCTGGGCCAGTGCGTCGTGGGCACAAGGGTGGTGCAACTGGATCGGCGACAGAATCTTTTCCGGGATGAGGCCAGCGTGGTGGCCAAATTTGGCGTGAAGCCGGAATCGATTCCGGACTACCTGGCCGTGGTAGGCGACAGTGCTGATGGATTTCCGGGAGTGCGGGGGTGGGGAGCGAAGGCGGCGTCCTCAGTGTTGTCTCAGTATGTACACGTGGAGGGCATTCCGAAGGATTGGATGAAGTGGCATCCTTCGATTCGGAAGGCGCGCGTGCTTTCGGAGTCTCTTTTTGCCGCATGGGACGATGCGTTGTTGTTTCGCATACTCGCGACCTTGCGATTGGATGTGCCAGTGTTTGAGACGGTGGAGGAGCTGCGTTGGAAGGGACCGCGGAAGAGTTTTGAGGGATACTGCGGGAACATGAACGCGGCGGGGTTGCTGAAACGCGTTGCTTCGGCGGGATCGAAAAGTTTACTGACTTAATTTCAACCCTTGTTATTTCGGAGCGCCGTTAGTCTTTTGGGAGCATGGCGCGGAGTACGTGCTTGTTCTTGTCGTAATTCAAATGCGCCGTGGCTGGATTTTCAAAATACCAAAACCAGTGTGGAGCGTTCTTTACAGAGTGGTTGATCACTGTAACCTGAGCGTTGAGGGGAACCTGCCATGTGAGCCAATCGCTGGGATCGCTGAAGGCATCGATTCTGGCGGTAAGGCGGCACCGGGCACGGAAATCGCTCCACGCCTTCAGATGTGTAATCAAGTTTCCCTTGCTGCTTTTGTCCAGATTTGCGAGCTCGAGAAGTCTGATTTGGTTCGCCATAAAATAGGCGTGGGACGTTTTACCGAGCAGGTTGTCTAAATTCTGCTTCCAATCGGGAATCTCGGCGTCCCGGGCGTCGCTGGGAAGATCAAGCGCGGAGAACATCAGGTAGCTGCCAAGGCTGTGCGAGACGACTACAAACTCCTGGTTGTCGCATGGGGCACCGGCCCCTGCAGTTTCGACATAGGTGTCCATAACGATTTCTCGAATGCCCCGGACGAGGTAATTGTTCAGTGGACCAAGAGCCAGGAGTGCATCGGCGAAGCCCCAGTCGAGCACGCCCGCTTTTTGGCTGCGATTGAACGGCGCCGGTCCGGGCGACGACGAATTGGGATGCTCGACGTCGTCGCCGGTGATCCATTGATAGGATTTAAATCTTACGTCGCCGTCATGATCAGTGTTGGCCGAGCAAATTTTAATGTGCTGATCGTCGGGCCCAATGAAGGCAGCTTCTTTGGCAACAATCTGGCGGCATTTTGCAGACAGGATGAGCGGCCACCAGTTGATTTCATGAAGGTGGATTACCGTGCCTTGCGCCCGGACTAGTTTGTAGTGGTCGACGAATGGCGCTGAGGCCCGCCAGTCGTCATTGCTCGGATTGCCAGCTTTGTCTTTGTCTCTCCATATCTGTTCTCCGAGAAACAACAGGTTTGGAGCATCTGCGTTCGGCGCAAACGGGCCGGTGTGGGCGTACTCCCGTTTCTCGAACTGATCTTCGATCCTGTTGGTGCAGTGGACCAGCTTGCAAAAGCTTGTCCGGAATTCTTCCGATATTTCGAAGGTTTGCGTACCAGCATTTCGTTTGGATGGATTAATCCCCATTCCATGGACGTAGAAAATGTGAAGATCTGTCTCCCCGCTATCTACGCGCTTCATGGTCTCGGCTAGCGACGGCTTTGATTGATTGCCAGGCGCGTTGGGGGGATTTTGGCTTCTACAAAGCACCGCGGCGCAAACCAGGATGGCAGATAGACATGCCGCATGCAGGCGACGGCGATAGCTGGTAAGGAGCGAATGCGGGAATGAGTCGAGGCAGGTTACTCGCATCACGTGTCCTCCACGACGCGGAGAGAATAACCCACTTAGTCCCAAAGGTCCAAATAGCACGCTCAGCGATCTGATCGTTGAGTGCTAGCGGGTCGCGCGTTTTAATCCGTCCTGGGCTTGGCGGAAGGTGTGGGCCATGGCCAGGGCTGCGCGATATTCTTCGGCGGCGGCGGGACGGTCGCCTTGCTTCTCCAGCAAATCGCCGAGCAGAGTGTGGGCTTTGAAGACAGGGGCTTCCTCGACCGTGTTCGGCAGGGCGATATATCGGCGGAGGAGCCGGATGGCCATGGGGGCATCGCGTCCAGTGCGCAGCAACATTCCGGCGGCATCGACTAACGCAGCAGGATGATCGAGGGGGCGGGACTCCATGGTGTGCAACGCCTGTTGCATGTCGTCGAGGCGGTTGGTGTGGCGATAAAATCCCGCAAGATTCAGCCAGGCACGGGCGCCGCCTTTGCTGGCATCGATGGCGGCGCGATATTCCTTTTCCGCGGAGGAGTTGTCCTTATTTTTCTCGGCGATGCGTCCCTTGACCCAGTGCGCCATGGCGGGATTCAGCGGCGCGAGGAGTTCAACCTGGGCGAGCGCTTTGTCTTTACCGCCGCCAACCATGCCGGGAGCTTCCAGATAAAACTCGGCAAGGTCGGTGCGGGCCTCCCAACTGTTGGGAGAGAACTGGACAGCGTGCTCGAATTCGGTGCGTACTTTGCCCGCCAGTCCGGCGGCCTTAAGGAAACCGGCGCGGTCCGCCTTCTCACCATAGATGCGGCCGAGCCACAAATGGTAGAGACCGTTATTGGGATCGAGCG
>WNFG01006015.1_pt1 | contig 10202 bp, 11 predicted proteins | sample 5400431 | NCBI WGS metagenome assembly WNFG01 (sample SAMN13153346, study PRJNA577476) | soil metagenome | isolation source: 120 cm saprolite under Douglas fir tree site 2 hole 3 replicate 2 | place: USA:California | collected 2015-04-18
CGTTGCCGCCGAACGCGTACAGACTTCTCGCCAGCCATTCCGGCTGAATCCCATGTCCTCGCGCGAACGCCGCATCGTGCATCTGGCGTTAAAAGATATGAATGGCATACGCACAGAGAGCGTGGGTGTGGGCGAAGAACGCCAGGTCGTCATTCATCCAGCAGACGCAAGACCAATCAAGTAGAGAGTAGGGGCACGATACATCGTGCGCTGCCCGCGATTCACCATCAGTAGGACAGGCATTCTTGCCTGTCCTAGCGTGTGACCCATCCTTGTGAAAGGATATTCCCGTCGAGACTAAACCGCACCCGATAGGTAAAAGGCGCGGGACGGTCGCGACGCGTTTGCACAAAACGAATGTCGGAGATCTCCACGACGGCGACATCGCCTTCCTTGTGGAAACGCGTCACCGGAAACCGTGAGAACCATAAGACTTTCTGCACTTCAGGCAAGCGCTTGGCAACTTCGATGTAAGAATTTGCTGGGGCATCCGGGAAGTAATGGTGTTCGAGGGCAACCAATTCGCCGTCTCTTGCCGGTTTGTCGGCAAGGTCCATGCGGAGTTCGTAGACGCCGCGCTCCGTGCGAACAAGTCCGTCCCAGTGCCAAAGCGACGGCGGCAGCGGCAACGCGCCAATCGATTCGGCTTGCAATGGATACAGCTCCGCAAACTTTTGAATGCGCGCCAGCGCGACGTGGTGCGCGTAGATGGTGCACGCGACATAGATCAGAGCGGCGGCAAAACCGGCGCGATTCCAGGTGTCATGCTTTATCTTCACGCCCCATCCGAGCACCGCGGGCAGGAGAAAGACCGCAGCGAAAATGAGCATGGCGCTCAAAACGACGCGCCCGGAAATCGGCGCGCCTGCACGCCCACCAATTATGGCAATGAGAAATGGCGCCGGGAGGAACACCAGCCACATCCCCACGGCGCGGCGTTTCTCTTTTTCAGGATGGACATAGACCCAAGCTAGCAATTGCGGGACAAGGAGAATCGCTGTCAGCGTGAAATCAACGATGAAGATGAGGTCCCACGCCGGGCGCGACCATTCGAGCGGCGACCAGATCATGGTGCCAAAGGAGGTCACCAAGTCGAACAAAATGTGGCTGAGGATGCCGACCGCGTAGATGCCCGCCAATGCCGCGAACGAAGGCCCTTCCCATTTTCGCGAGCTCGCGAACGCGCGCGTGATCCCGGCGAGAAGCAGCGCCCATACAGGAAGCAGCAACAAAGAATGCGTGATGCTTCGATGCCAAGTGACAATCAGCAGCTTGTCACTCGAAACGAAGTCCCGGAGGACATCGGAATCCGGGAAGATCGCGCCGATCATGAGCGACCAAGTGAGGATTCGCCCGCGGTTCACCGGGTGCGAAGCAAACATGTCCTCGCCGCGGAACAGGGCTTTTCCGATCAGAGCGCCAGCGATGCCATGAGTGATCGTATCCATTATTCAAGTCTATCCGATGCGCTCCGCACGCCGCATTTTAGCGGACGAATATCAGCGGCTTTGTTTTGGTGATGACTCTACCAATGCGGCGCGCGTTGACGCGATGACTTTCGAGAGCGGACACGGCGGCGCCAGCAGATTCCTGGGAGACCGCGATCAACAGGCCACCTGAAGTTTGGGGATCAAACAGAAGATCGCGGTGCTCCTGCGAAACGCTTTCCGCGAAACCCACACAATCGCCAATGAAATCGCGGTTATTCTTTAATCCGCCCGGGAGAAATCCTTCGCGCGCGGCCTCAAGCGCCCCAGGAAGATACCCGACCTCCGAATGATCGATCTCAAGCGATACGGCTTCGATTCCCCGTTCAGAATTGCCAAGCGCCATCTCCCTTGCGTGCCCAAGCAAGCCGAATCCCGTAACGTCCGTCACCGCATGAATTGGCGCTCCAGTTCCCGCCTTGTCTTGCAACTCTAGCAGCGCCTCGGAAGCCTCACGGTTCAATTCTGCCATCGAAGCAATCGCCGCTTGCATCGGGCCAGGTGCTACCCGGTCTTGCTTCAACGCCGTCGACAGCACGCCGGTGCCGATGGCTTTGGTCAGCAGCAGAACGTCGCCGGCGCGCGCGCCAACATTTCGCCAAACTCGCTGCGGATGGATGATGCCGCTGACCGCGTAGCCAAATTGAATATCATCGTTGCGAATCGAGTGGCCGCCGATGACGCTGCATTTCGCTTCGGCCATCTTCGAAAGGCCGCCACGAATAATTTGCTCGAGAATTTCTGGATCACCTTTGTCGGGAAACCCCACGATCGATAGCGCGGAAATGGGTTTGCCGCCCATGGCATACACATCACTCAGCGAATTTGCTGCCCCAATCTGCCCGAACGTAAACGGATCATCGACGATAGGCGTAAAGAAGTCCACGGTCTGTACCAGCGCCATTTGAGGGCTGAGCAGATACACCCCGGCGTCGTCGTTGGTATCAAAACCGACGAGCACGTTCGGATCAGTTGGCCGCGGCAAACGGCGCAAAACGGAATCCAGCAACCCTGGACTCAGCTTCGCCGCTCAACCCGCTGCCTTGACCATGGCCGTCAGTTTCACGGTTGGGGTCAAGCCGCACCTCGCTGTAAAGCCCTTCGATTATAGCGAGGTGCCGCCGTTCGTGCTTGCGTACGGTGCGATTTGGTCGTGGGTCAGTCTCCGGTTTGCGGGTTGATCAGCACTTATCCCAAATTGCCGACTCAAAACGGTGGTACACTCCGGCGAGATTTGGATACTGGGCGGTGGGTTCGGTTATTGCTTCCGAGTTCGAGACAGGTGATTACGCTCAGGTACGCTCGCAAACGGAATTTCGTTTGCGTATCTTCGATGTTGCCGTTTAACTATTTTCCAAAGCCTTGCCGTTCGTCCGCAAACATCGTAAATCAAACACAAGCTGTTTAAGGCTACGCCGGTCAGATCACTCTTAGCGGGAGTGGCTTCACTGATCGGGTGAGAATGAAAGGTTCCTATCGGATATTTGCCTAGCTCACGAATCTGTCGCCGGGCACGCAGGTATTCTGTCCGTTCAATGCGGAAGCTCCCAGCGTTTGAACATTGGTTGGTCAGGAACCACAGTTCAAGCTCCCTAAACCGGGTTCGGGCCAGCATGCCACAAACCTCTTGCTGACCTCTTCTTTGTGCCTCTAGGGCTAACGCACGAAGCCTTCGCAAATCCGCCTTTCGGATGAAGTACGGTTTGTGCTTCCCTGTCGAATGAAGGCGGGTTGCCATAGATACAGTAAGTGTATGCATGGGCGGTTAATAGAGCAACAAACTGCCTGGGAACCTAGCTTCAATTGACTCTAGGTGCGAGCGGCAACGCCCGGTAAATCGGATATTGGGAAAATTGACCTACTCCCCGTTACTTTCGTCACTTGCGCAATCTATCCGGAAAGTGTTCTTATTCGCGGATGCCCTGGGACATCTGGCTCATCTTTTTCGTGCTCTGTGTGATTCTGCCGTGGCGCGGACGCGTGCGCATGAAGAAATTGCTGGCCATGCCACACGTCAGCACGATGGAGCGGCTTGGGCTTTACGCTTCGACTATTGCCTTTCAATGGTTTGCCGTCGCCATGGTGGCGTGGCGTGCCTGGGCGCACGGATTCACGGCCTCTCAGCTCGGTTTGACGATCCAGGACAGAACCAGGATCCTTATCGCCTCGATTGCCGGCGCCGTTACGATTGCGACTCTCCAGTGGCTAAACCTGCGGCGCGCGGGGAGAATTCCCGTCGAAGCGCGAGGCTCGATTCAGGCCCTTGCAGAACGGATCTTGCCGCAATCAACGGTGGAGTTGCTTCCCTATCTCGCGCTCGCGATTACTGCGGGTCTCTGCGAGGAGTTCCTCTATCGCGGGTTCGCCGTGGCCGTCCTTCTGCATGTAGGATTACAAGCATGGGCCGTCGTGCTGCTGACTTCCGTCCTCTTCGGGCTGGCGCATAGCTATCAAGGGCGGGGCGGGATCGTAATGACTCTGCTGATCGGCCTCGTTCTAGGGACCAGCCGGATCGCTTACGATAGTCTGATGCCCGCCATTTTCTGGCACAACGCAGTGGATGTAGTCGCCGGAACGGCCGGACCGCGATACCTGAAACCAAGAGCGTCTGGTAGCCGAGAAAATGAGAATCCGACCGACCAGAGCTGAATAGTTACTATTATGACAACAACACCAGCCCCTCCCTCAACCGCGGTGATACGTCGCGCGCTCGGAGAATTTGACATCCCCGTGTACGACGATCAAGTGCTTCAAATTCAACAATATATAGAGATCTTGCTGTTATGGAATGCGAAGGTAAACCTCACCGCGATTCGCGATCCCCTGGAGATACTATATCGTCATTTCTGCGAGAGTATGTACGCGGCAGGGGCCCTGGCCATCGAAACAGGTCGGCTCGCCGACGTTGGGTCCGGCGGCGGGTTTCCAGGCCTGCCCCTGAAGATTATCCGGCCCGGTTTGCGGGTTTTTCTGATCGAATCCAACCTAAAAAAAGCCACGTTTCTCGCGGAAGTCATTCGTGAATTGAGACTTACGGACGCGCAAGTGCTGGTGCGGCGCTATGAAGAGCTTGGGGAGGAGATCGCCCCACTCGATTTCGTGTGCTCTAGGGCGCTTGGTGAATTCCCCGCCTTTCTCGAGTGGGCGAACTCGCAACAGATAGCAGCAAAACAAGTTATCCTCTGGGTAGGCGCTCGCGATCTCTCCGAGATTGAGAATATCCGCACCTGGGAGTGGCGCGAACCCATCCAAGTGCCGCACTCCCTGCGGCGATTCCTTCTGGTGGGCACGAGGCGGCCCGCAGTCGCCGACGCATCGACCTGAAAATGCTGGACTTCTTTACATGGCGGGGATCTCCAGAACTGTTTCTTGCAATGTTCCACGTGGAACAACCCCGCGCCCCGACATGGCTCTCCCCTGAAATGGCCTCGCCACAGACCAATTCCATGGCCTGAAGGGGAGTAAGGAATCGCAAGAGCGGTGTTCCACGTGGAACATCCGTGTCGACCTCTTTGTCCACTGTTTCCGGCGGAAAATACCAAACTGCAGCGAATTCAAGCTGATCGGGGCACCTCATTCGTTCCACGTGGAACATCGTGAAAACCGAAACTCGCCGGAATGTTCCACATGGAACATTCCGCCATCCAAAACACGATTTCCACCGCCATCGCTTGTTCCACGTGAAACATCTTGCATCCTGCCCGCGCTTTTGCTAGATTTTCGCTCGCGGGGGAACGTTTGGCCCGAATCATTGCGGTAGCAAATCAAAAGGGCGGAGTAGGCAAGACCACGACGGCAGTGAACCTAGCCGCCTGCCTCGGTGCCGCTGAACAATCGACGCTCCTCATTGACTGCGATTCCCAATCCAATTCCACGGCCGCCATCGGCTTCGCAAAGGATCCTTCCCGCCGAACTCTCTACCACACTCTCATTTTAGGCGAGCCTCTCGATAAAATCCTCCAAAAATCGCAAGTCGACAGCTTAGATGTCGTCCCCGCCGACAAGAACCTCGCAGGGGCGGCCGTCGAGTTGGTAGGCGCGGAAAACCGCGAATACAAGCTGCAATCGGCCCTGAAATCCATCCAAGACAAATATCGTTTCATTATCCTGGATTGCCCCCCAGCCCTGGATTTACTGACTTTGAATGCGCTAGTGGCGGCGAACTCGGTTCTGGTTCCCATCCAGTGTGAATACCTGGCGCTGGAGGGCGTTTCTGAATTGCTGGATACGCTGATGCGTATCCGTCGCACCTTGAACCCTAGCCTCGAAATCGAAGGCATCCTGCTTACCATGTATGATGAGCGGACAACGCTTTCCCGCCAGGTCGCCACCGATTTGCGCAGTTTCTTCGGCACGCAAGTCTTTCAAAGCGTAATTCCGCGCAACGTGCGCTTGGCAGAAGCGCCAAGTTTCGGTAAACCGATCATTTTTTACGACATTCACAGCAAGGGCGCTGAAGGCTACACGCAGCTCGCCCAGGAGGTCATCGCCAATGCCGAGAAACGCACTGGGACGGGGGCTCGGAGCGCTCATTCGGGAGCTTGAGCCTAAGAGTTCTCCAGAGCCCGCTCCGATACAGCCTCACGCCACAACCGCCGGCGGCGCCGCAGTCGTGCCGGCTCGCGAAACTATGCATCCCGGCCCGCAACAGGTCGATATCGACTTAATCGAACCGAGTCCGTACCAGCCGCGCACACGCTTCCGCGAGGAAGCTATGGACGAGTTGGCGCGCTCAATTCAAGCCAGTGGCATCATCCAGCCATTGGTTGTTCGGCCAATCGGCTCGCGCTTTCAGTTGATTGCCGGCGAGCGCCGCTGGCGCGCCGCGCAGCGCTCTGGCTTAAACAAGGTTTCCGTCATCGTCAAGCAGGTTCCGGATGAAGTAGCGCTGGAAATGACGCTGGTGGAAAACATCCAGCGCGAAGATCTGAATGCCATCGAAGCCGCACGCGCCTTCGAACGCTTGATGGACCAAGCCCAGTTAACCCAGGAAGCCGTCGCGGAGCGCACTGGCAAAGACCGCGCCACCGTAGCCAACGCCATTCGCCTCCTGAAGCTGGAGCCCAAGATTCAAGATTGGATTGAAGAAGGAAAACTGACGGCAGGGCACGGCCGCGCCCTGCTGGCAGTGCTGGATTCGCAGTTGCGCATGCGCTATGCGCAAAGGGCCGCACGCGGCGGGTTGACCGTCCGGCAGATTGAACGCCTGGCATCTCGGCGTTCGCGCGGCGCCGGCGCGCCAACGGAAATTCATCTGGACGCCAACATCCGGTCGGCGCTGGATGAACTGCAACGGCACCTCGGCACCAAGGTGCTCCTCCATCAAAAAACGAAAATACGTCCGGGCCAACTGGTGCTCGAATATTATGACGACGCCCAGCTCATGGGCCTTTACGATCGTTTGATGAAATAGCTCCGCGTGCTCCGCCGAAAAATACTGCCCGTCCGTTCAGTCGCTTCATTGGACAACGCGCTTGGTGAGTTTCGTTGACTTGGCTGCGCGCGCAGCTAAAGTAGAACAGTCTCTAGTGGGGGGATTTACCATGTCTTGGAAGTGGCCCAGCGCCGCAAAAAGCAGCGCAAGCGAAGAGTGGACAGGTTTCATCGACCAGGGCGTAACGCTCGAAGGTACGCTGACGGTCACCGGCACGTTCCGCATCGACGGCAACGTGAAAGGCAATATCATCTCCGAGCAGACCGTGATCCTCGGAGAACGCGCCAAAGTCGAAGGACAAATCGAAGGCAATCGCGTGGTGATTTCCGGGCGTTTCGACGGCGTGATCTTCGCGAAGGGCCGCGTGGAAATTGAGGCCAAAGGCGTGGTGACCGGAGAGGTCCATTCTCCGTGCATGGTCATCGACCCCGGCGGAATTTTTGATGGGCGCTGCCACATGTTGGGTTCTTCGGAAGCAGCTTCAACCGTGACCATCCCCATCCGTGCCGTCGGCAACGGCTGATAGTTTTCAGATCTCCCGCTGGTTTGATTGCAGGACTTAGAGTTCAGCGATTACGGTGAGGCTTCGCAAACGCCGCGTAGTGCCCATTGATTTTGTTCCCCAAAATAGAGCCTTGGAGTTCACGCTGGGAGCGTAGACTGCCACTCCGTTTTTCCACGTCCCTGTTGACACGTTTAAGAGGGGCGTCTATCGTTCGAAAGAGTTGTTGACAAGGGATGGCGGATGAAGATTCTCGTGCTAGGCGGCGGCGGGCGCGAACACGCCCTGGTGTGGAAATTGAGAGAGAGCCCGCGCGTGGAAAAAATCTGGTGCGCCCCCGGGAATGGCGGAATCGCGGCGGAGGCGGAGTGCATGGCCATCGACGCGAGCGACGTCGGTGCCATTGCCGCGTTTGCGGAAAAAATTCATCCCGATCTGACCATCGTTGGTCCAGAACTCCCCCTGGTCAACGGGTTGACGGATGCGTTCCGGCAGCGGAGTTGGCCCATCGTAGGGCCTTCGCAACAAGCGGCGCAGCTCGAAGGAAGCAAGATTTTCTCGAAAAAATTTCTCGAGCGGCACGGCATTCCCACGGCAAAAACGTACGGCGCGTATGACTCGGCCGCGGAAGTCTATCGCACACTGAATTCGGCGCCCTTCCCGCTGGTGATTAAGGCCGATGGATTATGCGCCGGCAAGGGCGTTTTTCTGGCGCCGGACTTCGCCGCAGCGAAGGATTTTGTCGAACGCGTGATGGAAAAAAACGAACTGGGGCCAGGCGGAAAACGGATCCTCCTGGAAGAAACTCTGGAAGGCGAAGAGCTATCGTTCATCATTCTCACCGATGGAAAGCATTACGCGCCGCTTGTGCCGACACGCGATCACAAGCGCGTCTTCGACGGAAACCAGGGCCCGAATACGGGTGGCATGGGAGCTTACTCCACCGATGAATTGTTGCCCGATGAGCTTCGAGAAACCGTCCGTTCGAAAATTGTCGAGCCCACGCTGCGTGGCCTGGCCGCCGACGGCATTCCTTATCAAGGGTTCCTGTACATCGGACTGATGCTCGCCAATTCCGGACCCAAAGTTCTGGAGTTCAATTGCCGGCTGGGAGACCCTGAAGCTCAAGCAATTCTGGCCCGGCTGGACTTTGACTTGGCCGAAATCCTTAGCGACGTTGCCTCTGGAAAGTTGAATCCATCAAAACTGCGCTGGAAACCGGGCGCCAGTGCCTGCGTAGTGCTGACTTCCGGCGGGTACCCAGGAAAGTTCGAGAGCGGAAAGAAAATCGATGGCCTAACCGCTGCGGAACAGGTTACCGGTGTGAAAGTATTGCACGCCGGAACGAGACTCGCCGGAGACACGCTGGTCACGACTGGCGGGCGCGTCCTCGGCGTCACAGCCGCCGCCGCGAACATTGACGCCGCCCTGTCTTCCGCTTACGAAGCTGCCTCCAGAATCCATTTCGCGGGGATGCATTACAGAAAAGACATCGGAGCTCACGCCACTCGTCTGAAGGCCGCGGGAGATTAAGGTCCATGCCGCGAGTGCAAAATCTTTTCCGCGCCCCGAAGAAGCGCCTGCCAATGGAAGAACTCTCCGAAGTCCGCGCCGTGAGCGACACCGGCTTCGAAGGTTGCTCCCATGGGCGGCCGGGCAGCAAGCGCCAGGTCTTGCTCGTGGACCGCGAAACTCTGGAAGCCACGGAACTCCGGCCGGGAATTCTCCGCGAGAACATCACCACCGACGGCCTGAACGTCAACAGCCTTCCGATTGGCCAACTGCTCCGCGCCGGCGAAGCCCGTCTGGAAGTGACCGCCATTTGCACTCCCTGCGATCAGATGGAAGCCATTCGCCCCGGCCTTCGCAAAGAGCTGTGGGGGCGGCGGGGCATGCTGTGCCGCGTCCTGGAAGGTGGAGTCATCCGCCGCGGCGATTCCATCGAAAGACTCTCGTAAGATTTGGGTCAGTTTCCGGTTAGCCGATATCCATGATAAGTCCGTGTCAAGAGGGCAAAAGCTCTCCCGACGCGCTTCAGAGAAGCGCGTGCATAGAATTCTTAGGTGCTTCGGCATCGAGTGCGGCTTGCGATATCTCGACCCGGAACGGCTCTATTGGCTCGACGAGGGCTACGCATCGCCACAAGATGACTACGTCTCGAGCAATGTGTCGAGCACTGCGGGCCACCGATGCTCGAAGTCGCTGTCCCTTTGGAGTCCGCGCTTTAATAGAGCTTGGATTCGCTGCTGCGTTTCAGGCCAAGTCAGCGCGGTCTCAAAAGAAGTGATGGCGGCGAGGAGCCGGTCGGCAGATGGCAATGAGACTTGGTTAATGAGGTTCTTCGCCGCCGCGATAGCACCCTGGTCGAAGGAGGCGATCCGGCGCGCGAGCGCGTCGACGAAGCCGTCCAACTCCGCGTCCGGAAGTGCCCGGTTGACGTATCCATATCGTTCCGCGGTGTCGCCATCGAAGTCGTTCGCGCTGAGAACGATTTCGAGCGCCCGGCCGCGGCCGACCAGATGTGGGAGGCGTTCCGTACCGCCGCCTCCGGGATGCACTCCCACACCGACTTCGGGTTGGCCCAGTAGCGTGTTCTCGCGCGAGGCGAAGCGCATGTCGCAGGCGAGGACGAACTCGCTGCTCACGCCCCGCACGCAGCCTCGGATCTTCGCGATGCTGACCACCGGGGACTTGGTGAGACGCACGAACGTATCCATCAGGATCGGGAGGCCCGAAGCCCCGACAGCAGTCATGATGTTCCCTATCTTGCCGGTCAAAT
>WNFG01053125.1_pt1 | contig 10202 bp, 11 predicted proteins | sample 5400431 | NCBI WGS metagenome assembly WNFG01 (sample SAMN13153346, study PRJNA577476) | soil metagenome | isolation source: 120 cm saprolite under Douglas fir tree site 2 hole 3 replicate 2 | place: USA:California | collected 2015-04-18
CCCGGGGTCGTCCGCAGCGGCTTCGGTTTCAGGCGAGGGAGGGCTTGAGCGCGCGAGGACCGACGGCCGCTCACGGCGCCCAAGCCGCAGTCCGGCGACGCGGCGTGCTTCATCGGCGAGCGCGGCCTCATCCGGAGGGGAATTCTCGGGGCTCGAGCCAGGTACTGCCGCGCCCCAGGACGGGAGGCCCGGCGTTTCACCGACCGACTGCGTTATCCCGGTGGTCGCATCGGCCGGGACGCTCTCCCAATCCGGGGCCGGCGGTACTTGGGAGAGATAAAAGCTGTTGCCCGGAAAGGGCGCGGCGCTCGGACTTCTGCGGAGTGGTGCAAACGGCCAGATGTGGGTTGAGGCAAGATGGGCGATCGGCGCCGCCGGCGCCCAAGCCGACCCGAGGGATGCGTCGAATGGCGGCGCCGGCCAAGCGGGAGCCCTTTGCTCCGCGGGATCGCTCGGCTGCGCGAGCTGAGCAAGCAGTCCGCCGCTGGAGACGGCCGGCGCTAGCGACCATGCGGGCGGCTTTTCGGTGCCGAGATTATTCGCCGGCGGAAAGGAGCCCAGTATTCCGCCGCTCGGCGCGATTGCCGAGCGCAGCCATGATGGAGTGCTTCGATCCCAAAGCTCGCTCGGCTGCGGAGCCGTCGCTGCCGGAACGCCGAGGCGTTCCAGTGATTGGGAGGTGCTGAGTTCGCTCCACGGGTCCTCGAGCTGCTTCGGCGCGGGAGACGGAGACGTGGGCAGCGGCGGGAGCAGGCCCATGAACGCCTGCGGCATCCAATAGGGCCAGCTCTCCGGCTGCGGCGACCAGCCGAGAGGCGGAAATGGATCGGACATTGTGAGCGTGCCCTTGAAGAATCGAGGAAGCGCGGGCCGGGGCGGGATCGGTCGAGCGAACGGATAGCCATCGCCTCATCGCGATGCGCGGGAGCGCCAAGGCGGTCGAATGTCGTGGGGACCTGGTTCGCGGTTGCGCGAGAGCTTGGTCGGTGAGATGGGTTTCCGCCCGCTTTCGCGGGCGTCAACCCATCCTACGCGTCGAAGGATTCATCGATCGGCGGTGCCGGGCGATATGCGCCGCCGAGCCATCGTCAATCGCCGGGCGCGAACCTGAAGCTGCGGCGGACGGCGGCGGTGGCGCGGCCGTCGCGGCGCGTTCGGAATTCCACCCGGCCGTCCACGATCCTGAAATCGAGCCGATGGATGAGCCCGCAATCGCAGCACTGCTCGCGAAAATTCTTCATCCGCGGCCGCGTCCATTCGCCATACGCGATGACGTCGTAGCGGACGCGCTTGCGCACGGCTCATCCGCTCAGGATCGCGATATCAGCCAATGCGAGATGCCGGCGAGGAAGCCGACCAGCCCCGCCACCGTGATGATCGCCCAGCGCACGCCGCGCGCCTGCATCAGCACGGCGTGCATCTCGTCGACCTTGACCGACATGCGCTCGAGCTCGCGCTCCATGCGCGAGACCTTGTGCTCGAGCACGGCGAGACGCTCATAGGGCATGGCCTACCTCCGGCGCGACCAGATGGTGCTCGCGATCTTCTCGAGCGAGCGGCCGCCGACATAGGTGGTGACGATCATCCCGGCCCAGGCCGCGACGTCGCCGGCGAGCGGATCGGTCGAGCCGAGCGCAAGAACCTTGTCCCAGACGACCACCTTCCAGAGATAGATGATGACGGGGAGCGCGAGCAGCGGCCGGATGATCGCGGTCCACCAGCGGCCCTGCTCGGCGATGATGACGGCGTCGGCGCTCCTGCGCGCCTCGATCTCGGCCGCGATCGCCTTGCCGGCGAGGTCGGCGGCCACGGCGTCCTGCGAATTCGCCGCGGCGAGCCTGGCCTTGTAGGCCTCGATCACGCCGTTGACGATCGGGGGTAGCGGCGCAGCCGCGTAACCCACCCGCTGCGGGGGGAGTGGCGGTGGGTTACGGCGCTTCGCGCCTAACCCACCCTACGAAGCGTGCGGCGGCGGGCGAGCTCGGAGACGACCGCGACCGCGACCATGATCGCCGCCACGGTCTTCGGATCGAGATGGGCCTGGATCGCGCCCGCGACCTGCGGGCTGCCGAGGAAATCGGCGGCCCAGACCGCCCCGTCGGCGAGCGCGGCGACGGCGACGGTGAAGCGCGCCCACAGGATGGTCGCGGAATGGCGGCCGACCGCGAGCAGCTTCTGCCAGAGCGTGCCGGTCGCGTGGACGAACGAGCGCACGGCATCGACGACGACGTAGACGAGGACGGCGACGACGACGAGGCTGACGACGATTTCCATGTTCAGTCTCCTGCTTGGAGGTTGCTCGGAACGAAGAAGGCGAGCGCGACGCCGACGACGACGGCGGCGGCGACCAGGAGCGGATGCGCGCCGAGGAAGTGCGCGGCGCCGCCGATCAGGGCGACGAGGGCGGTGCGCCAGGCGATCACCACCGGTCGTCCCCGCCCCCGGTCGTTGCCGGGGGCAGGCTCCAGCGGGGACCCAGTATTCACCGATGGTGCGGTGGTTACTGGGTCCCGGCCCTCGCGCCCCCCGCTTTCGCGGGGGTCGGCCGGGACGACAGCCTTTTCCGCCATGGCGAGCGCGGCGGCGCGCACCTCGCGCACGCGGGCGCCCCAGCCGTTGCCGAACACGCTCCAGGTCGAGAGCCCCTGCAGGAAGGCGAGCCGCTCGTCGCAGATTTCGCCGACCAACTTCGTCGGGTTGACCTTGACTGCGGCCGCGATGGTCAAGGGACCGATTTTCCCATCGACAGAGGTGCCGACGAGCCGCTGCAGCACTTTCGCGGCACGACCGATGCCCGAGCTCACGCCATAGTCGAACACCGCATAGTCGACGCCGGCGGGGAGCGCGTCGCAGCGCATCGCATCCCAGTAGCGCTGGCGGTAGATCCGCTTCGCCACCTCGACCGGCATCCCCCGCACGTCGGCCGCGCTCGCGTCCGGCTTCCAGTAGCGCCGCGCGTCCTCGATGGTGATGCCCCAGTTGGTGGGGCCGCCCGGATCGGAAGGATGGTTGGAGTATCCGCCCTCGTGCACGAGCAGGCGCGAAAGCGATTCGTCGTAGGACGATTGAGCCATGTCAGTCTCCGTTTGTGGGTGTGGCGTCGGCGCACGTTCCGCCCTCATGCTGAGGCTCTCGAAGCATGAGGGCGGCCCGCGCTATGGGGCCGCCGCCCTTCGAGACGCGCGCGCAAATTGCGCGCGCTCCTCAGGGCGAGGCGGAATTGAGTCAGGGCTTGCGGCGCGTGATCAGACCTCGGACGCCGGCAGGATGACGGTCGGGAAGCGGAAGCTCTTGCGGTCGGCGAGGTAGCGGCGGTCGGACTTGACGAGCCGCATGAACTCGCGGTGGCCGTCGCGCGCGCGGCCGACGAGGCAGCCGGCGCTGGAGCGGCCGAGATCGTCCTGCGGCAGGTCGTAGCCCCAGTGCTGGTTGATGCCGAAGAGGCCGACGTCGACCGCGCCCTCGCGCCGGTAATGCCTGAAGTAATCGCGGAACACCGGGATCGGCGCGACCTGGATGAGCGCCTCGTGGCCGTGGTGCTCGCCGACGGTCCAGCAGGCATGCGCCCCGAAGGCGACGCGGGCGGCGCCCTTGGGATTCATCGGGTGCTCGGTGAAGTAGCGGCCGGGCTCGGTGGTCGCCTCCCAGATGCCGGCGATCGCCGCCCTGCCGTCGAGGACGCGGATGAGGATGCGCAGATCGTTGAACCGGTTGGGCGCGTTGTCGTTTCCCGTGCCGTCCGGATTCATGCCCTCGACGTAGACGATGTTGAGGACGTCGGGGCCGGCCGCGATCGCGTAGCCCGCCCGCTGCATCGCGCGCAGGATGCGCGAGGCGAGATCCATCGGCGGCGCGGGCGGCGCCGGCGCGGGTGGAGCGGGCGCCGGCGCGGCAGGCGCCGCCAGTCCGGCCTTCGACATGAGCTTGGATAGAAGCAAGCCGAGATGCATGGGACGTCCTCAAAATAAAAAGGCCGCCCTCGCGGCGGCCGGTTGTGGGGACTCAGAGCGGCAGGTTCACGAACCGGGCCCACGCAACGGGGCACCCCATCGCGCTTGCGCGATGGGGACCCCGCGCGGGGGCGAGCGGTGAGTGTGTGGGTTGAATTCCCGCGCCCGGTCAGACGCGCGGGATCAGCAGATCCTTGTAATTGACGTATTCGTCACGGCCGGAGCCCTCGCAGAACGTCACGCCGATGCCCTTGAAGGCGGCGGCCTGGTGCGCGATCTGCTGCGTGTGCGCCCGCTCGCTTGCGTGGCCGAAGCCGACAAACCAAATGGGCAGGTCCGGCCGTCCGGCTTCGATCCGCATGCGGTGCAAATCCGCCGGCATGCCTTCGTTGTCCGTCTCCATGATGGCGGCGACCACGGCGCGGTGCGCCATCAAGGCGACGCCGTCCGCGCAGATGAACGGGTTCTTGGCGATCACGGAGAGCCCATGCTCCAGGGCGAGATCGTAGCCCTGGAGCACCGGCGGCGTCGGGTACGGATCGGGGTTGTCGAGCTCGATGATCCCGATGCCCTGTCTCGCGCGCCGCTCGAACTGCGCCACCAGGTTCTTCTTCCAGCCCGGTCCCTTCGGGTCGATCACGCCCTCGTCGTAATGGCGCGCCGTGTCGGTCGGCTTGAGGTAGGGCCCGAACCGGCCGGTCTGTTCCTCGTCCCAGAAATTGCCGTAGCCGATCACGCGATCGCGCAGCGCCGGCGGCACCACATCGATGTCGTAACCGACCTCGATGACGCCCATGGCGTCGAAGCTCTCCCAATCGATCTTCCTCGCGCCGATCAGGTAGCGCAGCGGCTTGCCGGCCAACGCGCTCGCGGGCGTCGACGCGCTCGGGAGCGGATCGGCGGGCGCCGCCTTGCGCCGGAAGGAATCGAGAAAGGTCCACATGTCGGGCGCTCCGCTGTTAGTTTTATAGTCCGGTCGGATTGATGCACAGCGCCGCGGCAGACTCGGTGTCCTCCCCTCCCCCTTTTGGGGGAGGGGTTGGGGGTGGGGGTCGATGCGACATGACGATTTTTGCGCCTCATCGCACGGCCCCTCACCCCACCCCTCTCCCCGTTAAGAACGGGGAGAGGGAGCAGACCGAGTTTGCCGCTTGCGGCGAACAGATCTCACCGCAGTGTGCTTTCTAGTGTCGCGCGGTCGGCGCGAGAACGGAAGCCGCGAGTCGCCGTCGTGCCCCGGCGAGGCGCTATGGACTTCGGCCGCGGGCGGCGGATAACGTCCGGACATGGGCTTTGCGCTTCCCCGCTCGGCGCCGCATCTCGCCGGCAGCGGCAACGTCGACCCGGACACGGTGTCCGGATTCGGCCGCGAATGGCAAAAATTCACGCACGGCGCCGAGGCGCTCTCCGAGCGGGAGCGAGCGGACGCCTTCCGCTCCTATTTCGACATCTTCCCCTGGCACCTGATCGGCCGCGACGGCGTCGGCGCCGACGTCGGCTGCGGCAGCGGACGATGGGCGGTGCTGGTCGCGCCGCGGGTCGGGCGGCTCCTCGCCTGCGATCCGAGCGCCGAGGCGCTCGCGGTGGCGCGAGCGAACCTCGCGGGTCTCGGCAACGTCGAATTCCACCAGGCCGACGCCGGCAGCCTGCCGATCGCCGACGCCAGCCTCGACTTCGCCTACTGCCTCGGCGTCCTGCACCATATTCCCGACCCGGCGCGCGCGCTCTGCGACATCGCCCGCAAGCTCAAGCCCGGCGCGCCGCTCCTCGTCTACATCTATTACGCGTTCGACAACCGGCCGCGCTGGTATCGCCTGCTCTGGCAGGCGAGCAACGGGGCGCGCCTCGCGATCGCCCGCCTGCCGTACCGGCTGCAGGTCGCAACGACCGCGTCGATCGCGCTGCTGGTTGGCCGCTCGCAAGAGCCGGCGCGCTCCTCGACCGGATCGGCGCGCTGCCGCGGGGATGGCCGCTCGCCTACTATCGCCACCGCTCGTTCTATTACATGCGGACGGACTCGTTCGACCGGTTCTGCACCCGGCTCGAGCATCGCTTCACCCGCGCTGCGATCGAGCGCATGCTGGCGCAGGCCGGCTGCGGGCAGATCGTGTTCTCGAGCCACGAGCCGTTCTGGTGCGCGGCGGCGATCAGAGAACCCGCAGGATGTAGTTGACGATGATGGTCGGCTGCAGCATGGCGTGCGCCGCGTCGCCGCCGGCATTGCCGATCGAGATGCCGGTCGTGGCAGGTTGGTCCGCGCCGATCTGGCCGCCGGTCGTTCCAGATTGCATCGTGGTGCCCCCAGTGGGGGTCACCACATTGATCCCAAATTGATGTTGGTGGCCGGGATCGGAGACGCCGTGGCTGTGCGACGGCATCTCGCCCGTAGTCAGTGCGTGCGTCGCCGAGCCGCCAGCCGATCCGAGCGTGGTCCCGACGATTGTTCCACCGTCGGTCCCCACGCTGCCGATCCGAGACGCAGCCGAGCCGTTCATATTGTCTTTGCCGGCCGGCACGCGGCCGCGCAGGTCGATCACGTTGAAGGTGGTCGAGCCGTCGCCGGCGCCGAAGGTCGTCCCGGTCAGCCCGAACAGCGTGGCGTAGGTCGTGCGCGAGATCGCCTGGCCGCTCGGCAGGACGAAATTGGAGCTCGGCGCGGCCGTGCCGACGTACGGCATCAGGCCGCCGATCGGCACGCCGTAGGGGCTGTTGGCGTAGAAACCGCGCAGATAGAACGCGCCGTCGGAATTGTTGTAGGTCGCGATATAGGGCGTGCCCTGGACGAGCGTGCCCGCCGGCAACTCGACGCCGGGCGACGATCGCAATGGCTTCGCGCCGAGCGAGTCGACGTTGAGGGTGACGGTCGCGCCGCTCGTGATGTGCGGCGTAAAGGCGATCATCTGCCCGTCGAGATGGGCGAGCGTGTCGAAGCTCTGGTACGAGCTGACCGCATAGGCGGTCGACGTGCCGGACGTGACGATCGCGCCGGAAACGTCGTCGCGGTACTTCGCCGCCGCCGCCATCATGGCGCGCGCGCTATCGTTCACCGAGGACGGGCTTTGCCCTTCCGCCCAGTTGACCGTCGAGTCCGCGGTCGCGTTCGACGGCGCGGTGCGGGACCATTTCCAGAACGACATGTCGGATTCCTCGTGAGGCTGCGGCACGTTCGGTGCGATGAGATCGATGCAGGCGACAACCGCTCGCAGCACGAGCCGCCGCGAACAGTATCCGCTCGTCCCCGCGAAAGCGGGGACCCATCTGGACCCCCGCTTACGCGCATGGGCGCTAAGTTAAGGTCACTCGGCTGTCATCGTCCGCGTAGGCGGACGATCCAGTAATCCGTGAATCGGCGTAGCGAGCACCGACTTCGCCTCGATCGCTCGCACCTGGGGCTACTGGATGCCCGCCTACGATTTAGCGCCCATGCGCTTACGCGGGGGTGAGCGGCAGTCTCTTGACCGCTCGTCCTCGCGAGGGGCACCCCGTTGCGGGGACCTGCGCGGGAATGAGCGGTTGCTTCAACGCGAGTCGCGGATCGTTTTTACGGCGCGTTAAAACAAACGGACGTTAACCCCGCGCGCCGGCGGTGACCACCGTCGGCTTAACGGTGCGCATGCAATGCTCGGCGTCCGCAAGCCCCGATCCAACCGGCGGGGCGAACGCACGATCGGGGTGTAGCATGCCAATACTGCGCGGCATTCGTTCGAGACGGGTCGTCTTGGCGGCGGCTGCCGCCATCCCGTTTGTCGCCCTGTTCGGCACAGGTCCCTCAAGCCGGCTCGGCGTCGACGAGAGCGATGCCCGGCATCATGCCGCCGGCGCGGCCCGCTCGGTCGCGGCCAAGATCGACATGCATTTCGGCGCCCTCGAAAACCTGTTGCGCCGCCTCGGCGCCGCGGTCTCGACCGATCCGAGCGACGTCGACGCCAACGACGCCCTGCTGCGCCAAGCCAAGTCCGAGCAACCCGCGATCATCGCCAACATCTTCCTGCTGGCCCGCGACGGCCGCAACATCGGCAACGCCGTGGGACAGCATGCCGCCGCCGGCGACCGAGACTATTTTCAGCGGGCGCTGGCGGGGGCTTCCCTCGTGGTCGGCAATCCGATCCGCAGCCGCTCGAATCTGGGCTGGGTCATCCCGGTCGCCCGCCCGCTCATGCACGCCGGCGAGATCCGGGCGGTCCTCGCCGCCGCGACGTTCCTCGACGGCTTTCGCGACGTGATCGACATCGACGACCTGCCGCCGGGAAGCGTCGTCCGCATCGTCGGCGACGACGGGACCGAGGTGACGACCATCGCGCGCGATCCCGCGGCGAGCGGCGCCGATCCCGTCCGGCTGGGCAACCCGGCACGGCAATCCCAACGCAAGGAAGGCAGCGAGGTCGTGACGTTGGACGGCAACGTCATGCGCGTGGTCGGCTTCGCGACCACGCGTCGCGCGTCCTGGCTGGTCACCGTCGCCCTGCCGATGGACGCCGCCGCCGTGCGGCTCGCCAAGGGACGCTAGCCATCGCTTTCGCTGGTCTCACCGCGTCCGCGGCCTCGGCTGGTCCGAGGATACGGTGGAGCATCATTGTTTGAAATATTCGATCGATCGAGAGAACTCGAGGATCACGGACGCGTCGATGACATCGATCGGTCCTCCGCAAATTTTCCCGAACGGCACGTTATCGACGATGATGCCGACAACGACAGTCTTGTCAGCGACCCGCGCATAGATCGGCGCTCCCAGATCCTCGAAACAAAAGCTGTCGCCCTGGCTCCCGTTGAAAATCACCACGCCGTTCTTTCTCATCTCCAGCTTGGTGTAATTCAGCGTCTCTATCTCGTTGGGATTCCGGCGATCTGCTTTTTTGGCGCGAACCGCGAACAGGCTCGTGCCCGGCAACAGAAGATCCTTGTCCTCGAGATGATCGTTCGCCTCGGCGGAGAAATCCCGTTGGGCGATCAGCAAGATTGCCAGATCGTAAGCGAGCTCGTCCCGGACGATTGTTTGATAGAAGAATTCGGGGCTGAACTTCGGATGAATCCAAATTCGCCATACGTGATATGTCTTCTCATCGATGGACACCGAATAGTGCCCTTGCATCAGCACGCAGCGGGCAGCAGTGGCGATGATGTCCGGGGTCACCGCCCATCCGCTGCATCGCAGGCCGTCATCCGAACGGGAAACCGTCACCGTCGTGGCATGGGTCGCGTGATTGACGAGAACGCCGATGGCTAAACCAGCGAGGAGGCGGATCCATTTCGGGAGATGGGGGCGACAAGGCATCTGCTTGCTCCCAAACCGTCATCACGGCGACGATATTCACCGACGAAATCGAATAAAAGTGGCAGCAACGTGTCTCGATCCGTACACCATCGTTGAGCGGTCCCTTCCCGATGTTCATTGGCACGTGTCTCCTGCAGCGCTGGAAGCGGTCGACAGCAAAAACGAGTTCAACTAACCTCTCCTGCACAGTGGTCACGATCGACCGGCAAATTCAGGAAATGTACCGATGTCCAACGAAGCCGTGCGCCAAGCCGTCGAAAAGACTGCAAAATTATTTGAATTGGAGCCGAACAAGGCACGAGTAAGCACCCCGCCCGTTACCGCATCATTGACAACTGGTTTGGCTTTTCGAATCAAAGGTACGCGTGGCGAAGTACAAACCGATATGCCGCCGCCGATGGGAGGCCAGGCATCTGCGGAAACCCCCGGATGGCATATGAGAGCAGGCTTGGCATCGTGCATTGCCACGATGATCGCGACGCGTGCGGCTCAACTCGAAATTTCATTGAGTCTGCTAGAGGTGACTGTTTTCAGTGAGGTCGATTATCGCGGCGTGCTGGGCCTCGACGATTCAATTGCACCAACCATGTCCAATCTTCGGTCCCAAGTCAAAATTGCCGCCGCAGGCGCCTCCCCTACTGCGTTGATCGAAATAGTCCGCTGGGGTGAAGAGCACTCTCCCGTCGCTCGTACGATAAGATCTGGCCAACTGTCCCAAGCCTCGATCGACGTTTGTTAGGCAGTTCGTAGGATGGGTTGAGCCTCAGCGAAACCCATCAATTCCTTCGCCCGTTTGCATCGCCTGCGACTCCAGCCCCCTCCCCACCCCTCCCCCGCAAAGGCGCTACCGTATCTACACATCTCAGGATTCCGAGTCGCAGACTCAGAGAAAGCCTTGATTTTTGGTCATTTCCTGCACTCGGCGACGCGCAAGGGGCAGTTTGGTGTAAGTCGTTGTTTCGACTCATCTTTAGGAATCT
>WNFG01008998.1_pt1 | contig 10201 bp, 12 predicted proteins | sample 5400431 | NCBI WGS metagenome assembly WNFG01 (sample SAMN13153346, study PRJNA577476) | soil metagenome | isolation source: 120 cm saprolite under Douglas fir tree site 2 hole 3 replicate 2 | place: USA:California | collected 2015-04-18
TCAATGCGTTCGGACTGCTGTTCTCGGTCTTGTGGGCCCGGCTGCGCGGGCTGTTCGGGAGCACGAGCCGGACCTAACCCAGGTAGAGCGCCATCATAAGGTCGCGGTTGATCCAGATGGCCGGTTGCGTCCAGCTCTTGCCGGCAGTCCCAATGACGACCACGGTGACGTCAACCATGGGAAAGAACCGGCTCTTCATGAGGACTTCTGCGTGCATCTTCGGGTCCGACAGCTTCGGAAATTCCGCCGCCCCGGTGACCATGAAGCTGGTCCCCTGGAACATCACGAATCGCCGGATGACCTCGGGCTGGTCGGGCAGCGGCGGTTCCACGTCGATGGTGCGAATGCCGCACACGGCCATCTTGTTGAACGTGCCCTCTGGCACACCGTTGAGCGGCACCGCGCCAGGCATCAACGGCTCCGCACTCACGTTGCGAAGATGGAACAGCGACTCCGGATCGTTCATCGTGTCTCGAAGCCGGCCGCGTACCTGCATCTCCGCTGTGATGCGCTGGTACGCCGTCAGGACGTCGACCTTGACCCACGCGATGCTCGGGCCGACCGCGCCCATTGGTTGGGACATCTCAGTGGTGTGTCTGGGAATAAGCTCGACAAGGCGCGGCCTCGGCGGCCGGAGCCAAGGAGCCGACGAGCACGCGAGGGAGCGCATCGCGTAGATGCGTGACCGAGTGCGCACAGGAGGCGACGCCGGCTTCAGCGAAGCCCGGCCGCCTAGGCCGATGAATTGGCGAGCGGTTTCCCGGATGCACCACTAACTCGGAGGATAACTCCCCGGCTGCCAGAATTGGCCCGATGGACCTCGCGGAGGCGCGGCGGCGTATTCGCGAGCACGCAGACCTGAACGCGTTCATCTCGATCTCGGACGAGACCGGGAGCGGCACGGTGGTCGCGGTGAAGGATCTGGTCGACGTGGCCGGGATGGTCACGACCGCAGGCGGGATCATCCTCCCCCACCTGCCCGCCGCGGCCGATGCGCCCGTCGTCAAGAACATCCGCGCCCATGGCTGCGTGGTCGTCGGCAAGGCCAACCTGCACGAGTTCGCCTACGGCGTGACGAGCGTCAACCCACATTACGGCCCTGTGCGCAACCCGCACGACCCGAGCCGCGTCGCAGGTGGCTCGTCGGGTGGGTCGGCGGTGGCGGTGGCTGCAGGGATGTGCGCTCGTCGGGTGGGTCGGCGGTGGCGGTGGCTGCAGGGATGTGCGACTGGGCGATAGGAAGCGACACTGGCGGCTCGATCCGCGTCCCCGCGTCGCTATGCGGCGTGGTTGGTTTCAAGCCGGCGTTGGGCAGCCTCGACACCGCGGGGGTGATCCCCTTGAGCCGTTCGCTGGACACTCTGGGGCCGATGGCCCCCGACGTAGCGACCGCGGCGGCCGCCTACGCGATGATGGGTGGCGAATCGCCGCCCGACGCGCCGGTTCGCGCCCCGCGACTGGGGGTGCCGGCCGGCTGGGTCAGGGGCCTGGACGCGGAGACCGCGAACGCGTGGGCCGCAGTTTCCGCGGATCTGCCCGAGGTGCCTTTCCCCGACCGCGAGGAGCTGTTCAAAGTCGGGCTGACGATCCTGCTCGTCGAGGCCGCGGCTTATCACCGGCGTTGGGCGGCCGAATTTCCTGAGAAATACGGGGCGGACGTCATCGGCCACATCAGGCGTGGGCTCGAGGTCCTCGCTGTCGATTTCGAAGCGGCGCTGTTGGCATTGCCGCGCCTCCGCGCGCGTGCGCAAAACGCCATGGAGGACATCGACGCCCTCGTCCTGCCGGCCACTGCGATCGTCGCGCCCCCGATCGACGCGGGCAACGAGGTGCGCGAGCCTTTGTCGCGATTCACGCGTCCGTTCAACACGACGGGGCAGTGGTCACGCTGCCGGCGCCCGCATCGGGACTGCCAGTCGGCATCCAGGTTGTGGGCCGGACGAACGCCGAAACGCTGGCGGTCGCGGCCTGGCTGGAGCGTGAGTGGCGACAGCCGGCATGAAGTCGAAAGACTTCTTCCCGGCTGTGTTCAGCCGGCACGCCGAGGCGTACCAGCGACGCCTCGAGAAGATCATGGCCCGCGGAGAGGCGCCCGGCCGGGCGCGAGTGGTCGAGCTCGCTGGAGCGCGACCCGGGATGCGGATCCTCGACCTCGCCTGCGGTCCCGGCAACCTCAGTCGCCTCCTGGCCAAGCGGGTCGTTCCCGGCGGCGAGCTGGTCGGCGTCGACCTGGCGCCAGGCATGATCGAGCTGGCTCGCTCGGCCGGAATTCCGAATGCACGCTTCGAGGTCATGGACATCGAGCGCCTGGAGTTTGCCGATGCCACGTTCGACGCGGCCGTGTGCGGCCACGGACTCCAGTTCGCCCCCGATCTGGGGCGCGCCTTGCGCGAAACGTGGCGCGTGCTCAAATCGGGCGGCGGCCTCGCCGCCAGCGTCCCGATCTCGACGGCGCAGGAGGCGGCATGGAATCTGCTTTACACCGTCCTGGACCGCTGGCTCCCGCCGCGGACAGAGGTGGTCGACCAGCAGCCGACGCGTGAGACGGTCGGAGACCGGCAGGCGTTCCGGCAGGCAGCGCTTGATGCCGGTTTTGCCTCCGCTCACGTTGAAGTCATCGAGGAAGAGGTCAAATGGGAATCCGCGGAGCAACTGGTTTCGATGTTCACGAGCTGGTGGGACTGCGCCTCGAGATTGGAGACGGTCGAGCCGTCACGCCGCGAGGGATTCATGCAGGATGCGGTCACGACGCTCAAGCGCGAGCATCCTGGGACGATCTCGACCACCGGGCGAAACCATGTGCTCGACGCTCGCAAATGAGCCGCCGGGCGGTAAGCGCGATAGCGCTCATCGTTCTCTCCTGCGCGTGCACCGACCAAACAGCTTCAGCCCCGCCGATCCCAACGCCGCCACCTAGTCCGATCGCGTTCGGTCCACCGCAGTACCGGGCGATGTGGGTTGACGCATTCCACGACGGCATCAAGTCGCCGGCGCAGGTGGAGAAGTTGGTCGCGGACGCGCATCGCGCCAACCTCAACGCCCTGATCGTCCAGGTCCGCAAAGCGGGCGATGCGTACTTCAATCATTCCGACGAGCCTCGTGCGACCGATATCACCGGACCCCCGGACTTCGACCCGCTCGCATATGTGATCAGGCTCGCGCACGCCTCCGTCCCCCGCATCGAGGTTCATGCATGGCTCAACACGTTCTTTGCGGGTGAGTCAAGCCAGGTCTATCTCCAGCACGGCGACGTGTGGGGCAACCGAGCCGATGACGGCAGCACCAGCGGATATCTCGATCCCGGTGTGCCCGAGGTCCAGACCTACACGCACAAGGTGTTCATGGATGTGGCCCGGAACTACGACGTCGACGGACTGCACATGGACTTCGTGCGGTATCCAGGTCTGGGGTGGGGTTACACGCCCGAGTCATTGTCCTTGTACGCGCTCGAAACCGGAACGCAGGGTGCACCGTGGTCGGGCGACGAGAGGTGGAAGGCATGGCGCCGAGCGCGTGTCACCGGTTTTGTCCGCGACCTCCATGACGACCTCAAGCGTGAGCATCCCAACGTCAAGCTCAGCGGAGCCCTGATCTGCTTTGGAGGCGGACCTCTGACTCCAGCCGATTGGCCGCGAACGTCCGCTTACTCTTCGGTCTTCCAGGATTGGAATGACTGGCTGAGCAACGGGTACCTCGACTTTGGCGTGCCCATGAACTACGACAGCGACTGGAGCGGTCTGGAGAAGGGTTGGTTCGAACGCTGGCTCAACTTTGAAAAGGACTCGAGTTTCGCAAACCGCGTGGTGACCGGTGTGGGCGCTTTTCTGAACTATCCCGAGGAGACGCTGGCGCAAATCAACCGCGCGCTCGCACCTTCAGCCAGAGGCAACAGCGTCCTTGGAATCGCGATCTACTCATACGGCTCCACGTCGGTTTATGGCACCGATGACTTCTATGGATACCCCGACCTCGCCGCCGGCCTGCCCCGGCAGCCCTACAGCGGCGGCATCAAAAACCAGGCCGCGCTCGCCATGCGCGCGCGCACGTTCAACGACTGGTTCATGACCCAGCTGGCGCAGCCGGACTACTACCGCGACGTCCAGCTCGGATGGGTCTCGACGGCCCCGGTGTTCACGCAGCCGGCGCCAGTGCCCATGCTTTCAGCTCCTTGATCGTTCTATCCCCATGAGCTACAGGGCAATGCCGCCCGCGAGCAACTTGCTGCGGCTGGTCGCGTTCGCGGTGCCGGCCGGGTTGACTCTCGCGGGAGTGCAGCCGGTGATGGGTGCGGCGACGGGCTCGGTGGGTCCGGGATGGGCGGCGCAGCTGGCCGTCCCCGCCATCTCCGCCGCCGCGCTCCTGTTCCTGGCCGCGCGGCGCTTCGATCGGGGCGACGGCGTGCAGCCGCCGTGGTATGCCGCGTGGCTGCTGCTGCCAGGCGCGTTCCTGCTGGCGGGGGCGGCGGCGATGTGCATCTTCGGCGCCCTGGTCGATTTCCCGATCATCGCTCCGACGATGTGGGCGCTCGTTGCGGTGGGCACGGTGGTGTGGGCGGGCGCCATCGCACTCGTCGGGCGCGCCTCCCGCTAAGACGCCGGCGCTCGCGAGTGCGTCATCCCCGCCCCACCTGTCAGCGTCCGCCGCAGACATACCGCCACCCACATCCGGTACGGCCGCCATTTCTCCGCCAGCGCCTCGAGCTCCGCGGGATTCGGCTCCGCGTCGAGGCCGTACTCGGTGCGGATCGCCCCCAGCAGTCGCGGCTCGCGCGTCGGCAGCTCGTCGACTGCACTCAGCGCGCGCAGCCGCACGAGCTGCGATCCGAATTCGCCGATGCCCGCGAGCCGCTGCAACCGCTCCAGCGCTTCATCGCGAGGTAGGGCCCGCAACGTTTCGGTGTCGAGCTCGCCGGCCAGCGCTGCGCGGCCCAGACGGTTGAGGTACTCGACCTTGCGGCCGAAGAGTCCCTGGTAGGACTCCAGGTCGATCAGTCGCGACGGCTCCGGGAACGCCCACAGCCGTTGCCCGTGAACGTCCACCTCGTGTCCGAGCTCGCGGCACATCCGGTCTTTGACCGCCTGCGCCTGCCGCATGTTGATCCGCGTCGACATCACGCACCACGCCGCCGCTTCGTAAGCGTCCGACCAGTTCACGGGCCGGAAGCCCGGGAACCTTCGCTGCAGCCTTTCCACAACCTGATCGCGCCGCCCGACCTCCGGCCAGTCGCGGCCGTCGACGTCGAGGCTGAGGATGCGGGCCACCTGGCGCTCGACCTCCGCAAGGCTCGCGCTGCCGTAGACCTCGCCGCTCACCACGCCGGAGTCGCTTTGCGTGAGGCACACGCCGATCGGCTTCCAGCCCTCGTCGGTCAGGAAAGCAAGGTGGAGGTGCCCACCGGCCGATCCGCCTCCTGACGGCGTGTGGTGCCACGCCCCGACGAAGTCCGCCGACTCCTCCAACGAGTACGGGCCAAGTGGCTGGATCTCAAATATTCGTCGTGCGGTCTTTGTATTCATGCCTGCAGTGTGCAACCTAATTGTTGACATCCGATGTCATCATTGAAAATGAAGGTCTCCGACGAGGCGCACCTGCCGCTCGTGCTGCGCGTCTCCGGCGACCGGGTGGTCGGCCGGCCGCGGCGCGGCGTCGTACGGCTTGCGTTCCCTGCGCTCGAGCCCGCGGCCGCATTCGTGAGCTCGTTCGGCGCCCTTGTCGAAGTGCTCGAGCCGGTCGAAGTCCGCGCCGAGCTGGCGCGGCGTGGGGCTCAGCTGACCCAGCTGTACGGACGCCCGGAGATGCCAAAGAAAAAGGCCGGTCGCAACGGCGATCGGCCTGGAAAGGTCAGCTCAGCTACGCAAGCTTGATGCGATTCGCGCGCGGGCCCTTCTGGCTCGCCTCGATCTCAAAGCTGACGCGCTCTCCGCCCGCCAGGGAGTCGAAGTTCACGCTCGAGTCGAGACCCGTGCGGTGGAAGAAGTACTCCTTCCCGTCCTCGGCGGCGATGAACCCGAACCCGCGGTCGGATACCAGTTTCTTGATTGTGCCTGTCGGCATCTGCAACTCCTCTTCTCGAAAGTAAATCTCGCGAACGCTCGGGTCCTTTCGAGAAGAATCGACGACCGCGGCGAACATCGCTCGACGTCCGGGCGACGAAATTACCTTACCACGGCGTCCACGGCCCGAAACCCGGCCCAGGGCACCCCGCGCGCACCCCTCAGAGGGCCAGCAGTGCGACCCCAAGGAGGGTGGCGACCGCGCCCGACAGCTTGAGCGCAGCCGCCTGCCTTTCCCGCAGCCTCCACACACCCCAAACCGCCACCGCGACGACGGCGGTCTCACGCACCGGGGCAACGACCGAGAGGGGCGCGATGCTCAAGGCGACCAGCACGAGCAGGTACCCGACCCACATGAAAAGGCCGACGACGACTGCCTGCCGCCACGTGACCGGCGCCGGCAGCGGCACTCGCCCGGGCTGGATCGTCGGATGTGCGCGCCTGGCGCCCACCCACCGCGCGACACTCAGACCCGTCGCCAGGAGCACGATCAGCAACCAGCCGTACAGCCACGGCGCGGCAAGCCTGACCCCGACTCTATCGATCGCCGTGTACGCAGCAATGGCGACGCCGGTCGCCAGCGCGGGCAGCGTGGCTCGCCCGCTGGTTTGCGGAAGCGTGACGGCCAGGATGCCCGCGAGCAGCAGGCCCACGCCGAGCAGTTGCGGCGCCGCGAGCCTCTCTCCCAGCAAGCCAAGACCGATGAGCACGGCCAGCAGCGGCGCCGAGCCCCGCGCGATCGGGTATACGACCGACACCTCGCCGCGGCGGTAGGCGGCCGACAGCAGAAATATGTAGATGAGCTCGAGAAGCGCTGACAGACCCGCGAGCCCTGCCGCCTCGATGCTCAGACCGGGCCGTCCGGTGATCAGCCAGGCGACGAATGCCGGCGGACTCATCAGCACCGCCCCGGCCACTGTGGCGCGGGTGAGCGTGCTCGTGGGGTCGCCGCTGACCTTGACGATCACGTTCCAGGTGCCGTGCATCGCGGCCGCCACCAGCGCCAGGCCGATCGCGATCGCAATCAACGCGGCTCAGCGGCTCTCGGATGGCGCCGGTCGCGCCCATCGCGGCGTACGCCGCGAGGTCCATCGACTTCGCGGGCAGCTCTGCGAGGTCGCGCCAGCAGCCGGCCCAAGAGCCGATAGACCTCGGGGTTGCTGACCAACCCGTTATGGCTGCCCCAAACCGCGATCGAGGGAATGTCGGGACGGATGCAGCTGCGGAAGTTCACGACGTCGTCCGCTCGTGTGTAGATGGAGGTCGTCGGCACCGCGGGCGCTTGCGCCAGGTCGTAGGCGAATCGCCCTTCCGACCGCATCCTGAGACCGAAGCCGATCTCGTTGGCGGTGCGGACGACGCCGACCGCGGCCTGGGTCAGGGGAGTGATGTCCGACTGATCGGCGAGAGGCGCCCCCAACGCGATCACCTGCTCGATGGCATCCGGCCGCCGCTGGGCGAGGACCTTCGCAAGGAGACCGCCGCGGCTGTGGCCGACCAGGGTGACACGCGACGGGTCGGTCGCCTGGATCTCGCCCAGCCGGTGGCGGAGACCGGCGACCATGTGCTCCGACGCGCGCACGTTGAAGTAGATCCCCGACATGTACGCGTGGTACCCGATTCGCTCCAGCCACCCATGCAGCACCACCAATGCCCAATCGCCCGACAGGAAGCCAGGCACCAGCAACACAGGGCGCCCGTCGCCATGAGGCACACCGCGGCCACGAAACACCGGATCCCGCAGCAGCGATGACAGCTCGCGCAGAGCCAGCGGATCCGGGACCCTCATCGGCACGGGATGGTAGGTGGTCGGCGCATCCGAGCGGACGATCGGCAATGGATGTTCAGTTGACAGACTGTATGTTAATGTGCCCGCGTGAATGGTCGGCATGATCTCGGCAAGCGTCAGGCGGGAGTCGACCGCACCCGGGCCGCCGTGCTGGCGGCTGCCCGCGAGCTGGTCGCGGCCGGCGGCGGCTCGGCACTCAATGTGGGCGCGGTGGCACGCAAGGCCGGCGTCTCCCGGCTCACGATCTACAACCGGTTCGGCTCCCGATCCGAGCTGCTGCGCGCGGTCGTGGGCGAAGCGCACGCCCGCACCCGCCCGCCCGCCTCGAACGGAGCCACGGACCCCCGCGAGGAGCTGCGCGAACGCATCACCGCCGCCTGTGCGATCTGGGCGTCCGATCCCGCCCTGTTCCGCGCCCTCCCGGCCATCACCTCCCCGAGCGACCCCGCCGCACTCAAGGATCGCGGTCTCGCCGAGAGGCTGGCATCCGCCGATCAGCTCCGGCCGGGCTGCTCGCTCAAGGAGGCAGAGGACGTCATCGGCGCGCTGACCTCGTTCGCGGTCTTCGACCGACTCCATCAGGACGGCCGCCGCTCATCAGCCGCCATCGCGGAGATCCTGATGCGATTGGCGGGCGCGATCTTGAGTCCCCCGTTGTAGGATTGACGCAGTGCGCCATAGGATCGCCGATCTGGACGGCCCGGTTCACTACATCGACTTCGGCGGCGCGGGCGAGCCGTTGCTCATGGTCCACGGGCTGGGCGGCAGCGCACTGAACTGGATGGCGGTCGGGCCCGCGCTCGCCGAGCGCTACCACGCCATCGCCATCGACCTCGTCGGCTTCGGCGAGACGCCTCAGTTCCGCCGCTCGGCGACGGTCGGCGCCAACGCGGAGCTCGTGAATGAGTTCATCGAGAAGGTCATCGCGGAGCCCGTGGTGTTGATGGGCAATTCGATGGGTGGTCACATCGCCGTGATCGAGGCCGCCGACCACCCGCGGCAGGTCACCGAATGCATCCTGGTCGACCCTGCGGTTCCCATCCCGCTTGCGCAGGCGCGGAGGCCGGACCCCGCGATGCTCGGAGTAGCCGCCGCGGTCTCGATCCCTGGCCTTGCTGAGGTCATCTTCGAGCGCAGGCTGCGTGACCTGGATGCGGAGACGCTCGTCCAGCGGTCGCTGGCGCTTGTGTGTGCCGATCCTTCGCGTGTGCGTCCCGAGGTCGTCGAGGCTCACGTGCAGCTCACGCGAGAGCGAGGCCACCTTGGCCCTCAAGGCAGCCGCGCTTTCATCCAGGCCTCGCGCTCGATCGCCCTCAGGATGGCCGACCCGCGGTTCTGGACTCGAGTGAAGAAGGTCAAGGCGCCGACTCTGGTGATCCATGGATCGCTCGACCGCGTCATCCCGATCGCTGCCGCGCGGGACCTCGTGCGCCGGCGGCCGGATTGGACCCTGCGCGTGCTGGAAGGCGTCGGCCACGTGCCGATGATGGAGACCCCCGACCAGTTCCTGAGCGTTGTGCAGGAGTGGCTTGCAGATAGAATCGCGCCCGAGCCCGCTGCAGTTTCGTAACGGAGAGACGCTCAGAACTTAACTTGGCTACGGCCTCACAACATCACACCAAACGACGCGGACGTTGGGAGGAGGTCGCAGCTTCCATCCTGCCCGACCTCCGCCATCTGGGCACCTGGGACCCCGTCCCGCCGATGTGGCTCGAGGGCCGCTTCTATCTCGAATATCTCAGCCTCATCCGCGATCCGGTTTTCCGCGGCGTCGAGGTTCCTCCTGGATTGGGACGGCCGGTCATCCTCATTCCCGGCTTCTTTGCGGGCGACTGGACACTGCACACGCCGTTCCAATGGCTGCGGCGGATCGGATACCGGCCGCAGATGGCGGGCGTCACGCTCAACGTCACGTACTCGGAGGTCATGCTGCGGCCGCTGCTCGACGCCCTGCAGCAGCTTCACCGCCGCACCGGCGCGCGGGTCTCGCTTGTCGGCCACAGCCGCGGAGGCGTTCTCGCCAAGGTGCTGTCGCACCGCCAGCCCGAGCTCGTGGAACAGGTCATCACGCTGGGCGCGCCGCTCAACGATCCGTTCGACATTCATCCGCTCACGATGGCCGGCGTTCGCGCCGCGCACGTTTACAACGTCTTTCGCTACGGACATCCAGCCTCGGTGGAGATGCGATTCCTGCGCGACCTCGCGGCGACGCCTCGCGTGCCCACCACCTCGATCTACTCGCGTTCCGACGGCGTCGTGAGCTGGCGCGCGTGCCTGCGCCGCGACGTAAACGCCATTGAAGTCAGGGGCAGCCATGTCGGGCTGGCCTTGAATCCCGAGGTTTATCGGATCCTGGCCC
>WNFG01018257.1_pt1 | contig 10201 bp, 20 predicted proteins | sample 5400431 | NCBI WGS metagenome assembly WNFG01 (sample SAMN13153346, study PRJNA577476) | soil metagenome | isolation source: 120 cm saprolite under Douglas fir tree site 2 hole 3 replicate 2 | place: USA:California | collected 2015-04-18
GTAATGCCCGGTGCCGATGCCTTGAGCGTATCCAAGACGATCTGGCGGACTGTCGATGCAATCAGTGCAAAGACGATCAGGCCAGCGTGCGAATTGATCCAATTCGTCATGCTGTTCTTCGCGCGCGCCGCGCCTTTTGAAACTGACGGCTCAAGATCGAGCGTCCCTTTGCCGTGTCGATCAATGGTTCTGAATTCGGTGAGATAGCCAATGGGAACGGGGTAGGTTTCGCCATCGGCGTCGCGGACAACGGCGACACAGCCATCGCAGGAGACGATGCTGACGAGTTCGCGGTCGCCGAATCGGAAGGTAGCGATGTCGTTGGGAAGGAAGATCATTTGCGGGTCCTCGTCTGCGTTCGATGAGGAAACACTAATTCAAGAAAATTGAACTTGCAACATGCAATATCAAAATATTTGAAATTAGTATCAATATACCGCAGTACAAAATTTAGTTGATTATGGCGGAAATAAAACCCTAGGGTAGGTCGTCAGACGCATGACAACCAAGCGACGCGGGGCCGCCGGTTCGAAGAAACGATAGTGAAAATAGTGGGCTGGGGGATAATCCATGGCAGATGCTTGGCAACGACGCCACGCAATTCAGATTGCGGCGGCGCTTCCGGAAAATCGCGAGGATGCTCTTATCGTGCTGGATCTGGCCAGGGAACTGGTCGAAAGCTTCCTATATGCTGCTGCTCAGCGGCCGGACGAACCCTTGGAGCGCGACCGCGAGCGCGAACGCGGCGTCGTAGTGTCACTTTCCTCGGTGACCAATGGCGCCAGCCGTTGAAGCGTAGCGCCGGTTAGACTGCCCTCATCGCCATCTATCAGCCAGGACCGGCTGATCCATGGCATCTTGGCAATCACACGATCTTGAACATTGGGCGATATCGGGAACCCGTTCTCGATATTTGACAGGTTAGGGGCTGTAATTCCAAGGAATTTGGCAAAATCCTGCCTGTCCGGATAGATCGATGCGCGGCGCACAGCCCGCATTCTTATTGCCGTTGGCTTGAATCTGCCGCCGCTCTCTTGACCTACCATGGGGGAAAACTTTGCCCCAAATTCAAGTTTTTTGGTATCAAAGCTATTTGGCCCTTGTAAATTCAAGGAATTTGAATTAGTCACAGGGCATGTCCTCCGAAATACTCGAAACATTTTCCGAAGTTTGGGATGCGCTCGGTGAGCACCGAGGCGTTGCTGATCTGACCGGTGCAAAAGCCAGCACTGTTTCCATGTGGAAGAATGCCGGCAGTTTTCCCGCGAACACGTACATCATTTTGATGGATGCCTTACAGGCGTCCGGCAAAACTGCGCCGGATTCACTTTGGCGGATGAAGAGTCCAGCGGAGGCAAACTCATGATCTCCGTCTCCTATTCATTCAACAGTGCACATGGAACGCACAGCAATGCGCCCATGACAAGGGGGTTCCCATGATTTTTGTCAAAGTCCTAGCCGCATGGACAATCCTCAGCATCCTCCTCGCCCCGATCGTCGGCGGCTTTCTCCGGCGCAACCGGCGGTCGACCTCGGTTCGGATATCGCCACTGCCAAGCGGATCGATTGACCGCGATTGGAGCCGGCAATGACCATCTCTGAGCGCTGCAGGGAGCTTGGCTGGCCATTGTCCATTTTCATTGGCTACCGATTCACTTGTCATGAATGCGGGAAGTCGTTTCGAACATTCAATGACCGTATGCGATATTGCGGGTGCTGCCGATGATTGGCCTTCCGCCCTCGCCATTCCTGAATTCCGGCGACGTGGTTGCTCCGTCCCGGGATCCGGTCGCCGCGCACTCACCCGGCAAAGGTGACGTGGCGGCCGGTAGCAATTTCGAATCCCAAGCGAACGCGTCTGCTGAGGCTAGGCCCACGGAGACCTCCATATTGGGCCGACAAGCCGGTTTAAGCGATGGTGAAGCAGCCATCGTGGCTCCGGTTGCGGAGGACGCTAGTAGGCTTGCCGCAGGGCGGACTGCGGCTGCAACGTCTGAGATTATGGACGCGACAGATCGGAGAGACGATCACTCAATTCACGATCCCGACGGCAGTGAGAACATCGGCGAGATATTCTTTCACGCCCGCAAGCTCATGGCCGAGGACAACCGCCGCGCCGAGGATTTCGTCGACTGGCATGCGCTCGAGGCCGCGCTGGATGAGCCGTTGCCGACGTTCATCCGTGACGGCCTGCATTTGAGGCGGTGGGCATGATCGATGCGCCTTTCCACATGCCATCCGAGCTGGTGTTGCATCTCAATTTGCCGCCCACGACAAACAATCTGTTCGCCACTGACAGGGCGTCAGGCAGGCGCTTCCGTAGCGCGGAGTACACGGCATGGATCAAGGAAGCGGGATGGCGATTAGCCGTCCAGCGGCCGCCGCTGATGGCTGGGAAGGTCACTCTGCTGATTGAGGTCGAGGAGCCCAAAACAGCACGGCGTCAGGACGTCTGCAATCGCGAGAAAGCGGTGACCGATCTGCTGGTTTCGCATCGCGTCATCCAAGGTGACTGCCAGCGCTACGTCCGCGAACTGACGATGCGGTGGGCGCCGGTCGAGGGCGTGAAGGTCACAGTGAGGAGCGCCGCATGAGATTCATCAAAATGCGTGGAACATGGATGCTTTGGGACTGGCATCGCTGGAACCGCAAACCAAAACCGGGGCGCCGGATACTGTTCATGCATGGCAGGGCCAAATGACGCGCCAGCCCCTCACCAAAGCCGAGACCGACGATCTGAACAGTGTGCTTGAGAGGGCCGCCCAGCGCATCGAGCGGCGCAAGCGACGCGGGATGGCTACTGACGCGGAAGCTGAGCAGCTTGCCCACGCGATAGCCGATGGCGAAATGGCGGCGCAGAAAGAAGCATGTGATGTGGAACGTCGGCGCGTTGCCGAACGCAAGCGCCGTCTGCCGGTACATCCGCAGACGTGGCCTGATCACGTCGCCGAGGAGGCCGAGGCGCTGAAAGGTGTGCTGGCGGCGCTGGCCGAACAACCGAGGGACGAATGATGGCAACGGTCCGCGTGAAATTTAAAATAGGCATTTCGCGCATCTTTGAGGATCGCGGGAGGCCCGGGGGTAGCTACTCCCAGAAGCTTACCACCGATGGTCCGTTCGCCGTCATCACCGACTGCTACGGCGAGCAGACATACATTCCTGCTGAGGAAATTGAAGAAATCAAGGTGGATGCTCCACCGCGATCGTGGTGAGGGACGAATGAGCACACCTCGCAACATGCCCAGCAAATCAGATCGCGCCCTGCAACTTTCAGAGAAGGGGATTTCAAATCCGCAAATCGCCGTGCGCCTGGGAAGCAGCGTGCAATCCGTCGGCGCATTGATTCTGTGCGGCAGGAGAAGGCGTGAGCGGGAAATCGAGCGCACGGGGAAGCTCGCGGATATTTTGGGGGCGAATGTTTAATGAGCCGGTGGTTCCGTTGTTACGACGACCTCGTTGACGATCCGAAGGTTCAGCAGCTTCCGGCTGAGACCTTCAAGAGCCTGATCAATCTGTGGTGCTTGACCTCGCAGAATAACGGCTCTCTCCCGCCGATCGCGCACATCGCCTTCAAGCTTCGGATGAAGGCGGAGAAGGTTTCCAAATTGCTCGGCATGTTAAGAATTGCCGGCTTGCTTGAGGATGAAGGTAGTGTAACTCGTCCGCACAACTGGAACGCTCGGCAGTTCAAGAGTGATGAAAAGCCAGCGTCTGGCAAGGATAGTTACGTCTATTTTATAGGCCGTAATTGGGGCTCGACGCTCAAGATCGGATTTTCAAAAAACCCATGGGCTCGGGTTGGTGAGCTGCAGACTGCCCAGCCTGATAAAATCGAAGTGCTAGCGGTATTCAAATGTAGGTCGGTATCCGAGGTTGATCTACACGACGTCCTGAAAGAATTTCGCAAGAACGGCGAGTGGTTCGATCTGCCTACGCACATCTACGTAGCAATTCACAACGCCGCTGATCGTAAGTGCTCCTACGACGCGCTCGTAGTTGAACTACGGTGTCTGCTACGTAGCGCTACAACAGAGACAGAGACAGAGACAGAGCAGATACAGAAAGATCCAGCAGCTAGCGCTGCTGGCGCTGACGCGCCGGTCGATCATCGCAAACGGCTGTTCGACGAAGGCTTAGCAAAGCTAGCCAGGATGACTGGCAAGGGCCCCGATGCGTGTCGTTCCTTCGTCGGAAAGTGCCTGAAAGCATCTGGCGATGATGCGGTCACGGTGCTTGGGTTGATCGATGAAGCTGAGCGAAATCAAGCGGTTGATCCTTCTGCCTGGATAGCCTCTCGCCTTAAACCTGCGGAGAATTTCAATGGAACGCCCAAGCGCGGAATCATTCAAGCAGCTGACGATCTCTGCCGAAAAATTGCCAGCTTCGATGGCCCAGCAAAGCCGGATATCGTCCTACGCGACGCAGAGGGCCAAGCTCCTCCTCGGCTGCTACCGCACGGGTGACGCCAACGATCCGGACACGTATGTCGCCGCGATCTCAGCGACGCTGGCGAGATATTCCGAGCAAATTATCACCGATGTCACGCATCCGGTGAGCGGATTGCCGGCTAAGAAAAGCTGGCTCCCAACCGTCAAGGAAATCTTCGACGCCTGCGAGGAAGAAGCCGACAGGACGCGCCAGCAGACCGCGCGGGAACGGCGCATCAAGGAACAGTTCGCGGCTCGCGCGGAGCAGGATCGCCTGGCCGAAGTGAAACCGAGCATGGAGCAGCTGAAGGAAAAATACGGCCCGAACTGGGGACTGACACCGAACGAGCCGGCGAATAAATCAACCTTCAAGGCACCGAGCTGGGGCCAAATCACCGCGGCATATAGCGCGGATCCATCGCGCATGGCCCGGCTGATCAATCTTGCAAACGATCAGCATCCCGTTCCGTCAGCCGCCGCATCGCCCGCCACGCCAGCCAGGGAGAATGTCGGATGACGATCATGGTTTATCTGATCCTCACGATGTCTCACAACTGGGAGTTCCTGGCGATCGAGCACGTCGGCAGCCGGCATTACTGCGAATACCTCGCGAACGACGTCAACAAGGCGTTCAGCAACACGCCGGGGAATGTCCGTGTCATTTGCGCGGATGACGATGGGAGCGAGGCGTGATGGCTTGCTGGACAAACTTCGAAATTCGAAAACTCGTCGAGATGCACCGGGATAGCAAGCCACCGCTCAGGGAGCTGGCAGCGGCTTTCCCGCGGCATACGTTCGCCGCAGTCAAATCAGCCGCATTCGATCAGGATCTGAGGCACAGAATTGGTCGATGCGAACGGCATGCAAATTCCAGATATGTCAAATGGCTGGAAATCGCGCATCGTCATTTTTCAAAAATAGACGGGAGCGCAGCGTGAGCGCGGAGATCATTCACATCACCGACCGGATGCTGCCACCGAACTCAGGCAACGGCGCACGTGAGGCGCTGATCGAGATCGGCATCAAGCAGGGACGTCTCGCGCCGGAGCACTGGGCCGATCTGGTGTTAATGGAACTATGGGCGCGCGGGTTTCGGATTACTCCGATGGAAGATGGCCCATGTGGATGAGATCACCGCCGCGATCGACCGATGGGCCGCTGAGATCATCGCGTACCGCCTCCGATGGCAAAACGACATCATCGACGAACGAAGGGAATTGCGGACCATGGCGCTCGAACTGAAGGGATTGAAGGGCCGGGCAATGACAGCCCGCGCCCATATCGGCAGGCTAGACGCCGCCTATGAGGCATTCAACGCCAAAGCAGGAAATCACGTCAGTGATGTCGAGGGCCTGACCGAGCAGGTCGGCGAGATGGCGGACGATTTGTCCTTCGCCACGGCCGTGCTGGGAAACTCCGTCGCCGGTTCCAATTCAGGAACCGGCGAGCCGCGGCCAGCAGCCTCCGTGGTGCTGCCAAACATCATGGCTGGCGTGGGAGACCTGAATTTGCCGATGGCCGCTCCTGAGCCGCTTGTGGGCCAGCAAACGACCATCCATACCAACCGCGTGGCGCTGGGGCCGCATCCTGATCAGCAATTGCCAGCCTCGCCACAGGCCGAAGATCGTGCCGCTAGAGGGAAACGAATGAGCGAAATGATTGAGCGGGTGGCCGCTGTGATCGCTGCCGAGATCATGGAATTAACGGCAGATCAGCGGAAAACATTCAAATTTCCGGATGATGCCAATGGAGATACCTGCGATCGCGCTAGAAGTTCAGCACGCAGCATTTTGCTTCTGCTGGGATTGCGCCCATGACCGCGCCGCTGCCTGAGCCTGCGATGATCCGCACCATGCCGGAGGACGTTTAAAATGGCCGAAGAAACGTTTTCCGGGAACACTCGTGGTGTGCTCGACGTCTTTCACGGACGGAGGGAAGGTGAATTTCTACGGCTTGGTTCAGAGATTATTGAATCGGAGGAAATGAGCGATCTGGTTTACAAAACCTATGTTGCTCTTCTGACAGATGGATGGCGTGGTAATTCGACATCTCGTTTTGAAATAGATGATGTGGGAGAGGCGTATGTGCACGGTTTCTATGTTCCGTGCACGGAGCGCTATGTGCTTGCTGGGCAGATTGATCTAGTTAACGACTCTTTGCCTCATCATGCAGGCCTTGTGGCTTACAATAACGAAAAAAGCCTGAAGCCACTGTTTATTTCATGCCGGAAAGTATCATTGCTGCCGCGGGGAGTATTATGTCCTCCCTTCGCTGTAGGAAAATATTCGTGCACTTGGTTTTATGAGGACGAAAACGCTGATCGGAAGGATAGGAGGATATTTAAGGGAGCATTCATGCGAGCAAACACCATTTACTTTGCCATTATGCCGGGCGGCACGATCGCTCCATGTCAAGAAAGTTCTCGCATCTATCACGGAAGGGTAGCGCTGCTGTTTGCGGCGGCTGGCCACACTCTTGCAGCAGCCATCAATGCGACAGCGGATCGGCGCCATGTGTGGAATGTCGCAACGGGTGAGCCTCTGTCGGATATATCCCACAAGACGCCATTAGTTCTAGGCGTCTCAAAAGAGCACATCAAAAGCCTTTTTTATGCGCGTTCCCTCCCGATTACCGAAACTGGCAGGAAGCGTCCTATTCTGCATTGGGTAACAGCTCATCAAAGGCGCCTTAAAGAGGGCCTTGAGATTGATATCGACCGCCACCTCCGCGGAATATCATCATTTGAGATGGAGGGCTTTTCTTTCGAGATCACCAGTCCTCGCAAGGCTGGAAAGAAAGCAGCATGAACGCCCCGATTACACCCGAGCTAATCGATGGCCGCTACGAGCTCTATCGGGTGATCACCGATTACGAAGGCCTGCAGGACGGTTTCGCCGACCGCATCGAGGATCTCAACACCACGCTCGAGCAGATCGACATGGCCGGCGGATTCGCCAAGGGCAATGCCCAGAAGCTGCAAAGCAAATCCAAAACCAGGCTGGCGCGGATATTCGGTTGGGAAAGCCTCGGCAAGATGCTCAAGGGCACAGGTCTGGCGCTGGTGCTGGTGGTCGATGACGAGCGGTTTGCGCCGTTGAAAGAGCAGTTGGGAGCGCGACGAAAGCCACCCGTGCGTAGCATCGCACGCATCGGTAAGCCGAGATGGCTGTTTACTCCCAAAAAAGCCAGCAAACAGGCCAAAAAACGCTGGGCAGGTGTACCTGAATCCAAACGCAAAAAGATGATGCGAAAAGTGGCAAAAGCAGGTTGGAAAGCGCGCCGAGCGAACGCGCGCAAATCACTTGCGCCAGAGCGGCCGACTGCACTGGCTGCAAATCAGGTTGGAAGCTCGCAAACGCTTCAATGTCGTCTCAACCCAGCCCTCATGCTCGCATCCAGGGCACCGCAATAGCCACGGGCGCACGTCATTCCACTTAGCCCGCTGCGCTTCTTCACGCTCATGCCGATTGAGATCCCTCGTTCGGTTTCGCATTTGCGGCATTGAATCGCCTCATCGCATCTTCAAGCGTCCTGCGCATCTGCGCCTTGGTTGGTTTGAGCAGGGGAGGCAATCCCGCTGCATATCGCTGCGCCTTTGCCTGGCATCGCGCCAGATGCTGCAGCCGGCTCGCCGTCACATCGATCTCAGCCTCTCTGATCCAGCGAGATATGGTCTGCCTGGGCACTGAGGCAATCAGCGCGCCCTCGGCCGCAGATACGAGATCGCCACGCCTGAACATGGTCACAACCCAATTACGAAGTGGATGACGTGCTGGTGCCATACGTTACACAAGATGGAACGTATCCATTTCAGCATCAACGCACCGCACTCAATGCAGGTGCATCAAATAATGCAAGAAACCCCCATAAACATTGGATAAATTATGGTGCGTTGATAAAAATATCGAAATCCCGCATCACATCGCGCGTCCACACGCACGCGTTCTTTCCACAGCGAGCTTGCGAGCGAGGACCACGACGATGCGCAACGCGCGAGGATGTGCATGACACACGATCTGCAGCCAACGTCACAGCAGGCGCTTGACTGGCTTCGTCGATCAGGAACCAAGCTGGTCTATCAAGGTGAGCCCGGCGAGAGCATCACAATCCAAGCGGACGGCAGCGCAATCGTCGTTCATCCGGACAAACCACCACGCAGGATATGGTCTTGCGGGGCAAGCGAAGCCATGAAGGCGTATTGACCTCGTTCCTCATGCAAGCTCGGTAACGACTATATTCCTATTATCCCCATCGGTTAGTCATCCCAGCCATATCCCATGAGCGTTGTTTCCTGATGCAGGAACATGGTGCTCATCATAAGCAATTGATTATGTTGGTATATCTGCGTTCGGCTCAGTGCACTGTGTCAGTTGTGCGTCAGATGCGCTGGCGAAACGTGGGATGCGAGCGAGGTCTGAGGGGATCGTCGACCATCTAGGCCGGGTAGGGGGTGGGTGGGGGAAATTCCTGCCGCCTCGCCAATATCTACCTAAACGCTGTGGCACGCGGACTTTCTCAAATCTGGCGCGGCTCGGTCTAAAAATCTGTGCGGGCCATTTTCAGAATATCTGGTGCGTTGTTCTGGGATGGCATGCGGCTAACACCGTTACCGTATGGACGATAGCGCAGATTATGGCCCTGCGATGCAGGCTTTGACGGAACTCCAGCGGGGGTTCGTTATGGCTATGATTGAGTTCCCTGGCATCTCGTTTGGCAATGCAGCGCGGCGGGCGGGATATTCTGATCCTGGCCCGCACAGTTCGAAGCTGCGTGTGAACGGGCACTACTGCGCGCACAATCCTGCGGTGCAGGCGGCGATCCGCGAGGAAGCCGGAAAGCGCCTGAATGCGTCGTCACTTGCCGCGGCGAATGTGCTGCTGGCACTTTTGACGGATGAGGCAGTCGAAGCGAAAGACCGGATCAAGGCGGCTGGGATGCTGCTGGATCGGTCGGGATTCGGTGCCGCACAAACCATAAACGTGAACAAGACCACCACCGATCGGACTGGCAAAGCCATCATGGAGCGGATTGCTGCGCTTTCGCAGAAGCTTGGGGTTGACGCGAGCAGGCTGCTCGGGCCGCCGTCGGTGGATGCGGAATTCTCGGAGGTGAAGGATGGCTGACCTCCGCGCGCTGACCGAGACGCTGGAGGAACTGGAAGCCCTCGACTACCGCCTTACCTACCAGAAGTTCTATGATTTCAAGCCGTATGCCCGGCAAAAGGATTTTCTCGACGCCGGCGCATCGAAGCGCGAGCGGCTGCTGATCGCTGGAAACCAGAACGGCAAGACGCATATTGGGGCCTACGAGGCGGCCTGCCACCTTACTGGCCTGTACCCGCTGGATTGGAAGGGCCGCCGGTTCGACAAGCCGACCAAGGGCTGGATTGCCGGCGAGACCTCGCTGGTGGTGCGGGACGTGCAGCAGAAGAAGCTTTGCGGAGAGCCCGGCGTCGACGAGCTGTTTGGTACCGGCATGATCCCGAAGGAGCTGTTCGTCGACAAGCCGTCGCTCGCGCGGGGCGTCACGGATGCGTATGACACGATTCAGGTCCGTCACATGTCCGGCGGGGTGTCGGTGGCCCGGTTCAAGTCCTATGAGCAGGGCCGGACCAAGTTCCAGGGCGAGAGTATCGACTGGGGCTGGTGCGACGAGGAACCGCCGGAGGACGTCTACGCCGAGTTCCTGACCCGCACGGTGGCGACGGGCGGCATGACGTTCATGACGTTCACGCCGCTCAAGGGCCGTTCGTCGGTGGTGATCAGGTTCCTTGA
>WNFG01006017.1_pt1 | contig 10200 bp, 9 predicted proteins | sample 5400431 | NCBI WGS metagenome assembly WNFG01 (sample SAMN13153346, study PRJNA577476) | soil metagenome | isolation source: 120 cm saprolite under Douglas fir tree site 2 hole 3 replicate 2 | place: USA:California | collected 2015-04-18
GGCCGATGATCTCGTCGAGAAAGGGCTGCCAGGTGGCGAAATCGGGAGTGCCGGCAAGCGGCAGATGCATCCAGTCGGGCGACGCGATAAAAGGCGGCTCGGCCGAGCGCTCGGCATCGAGCCTGGTATAGCGCGCCGCTGCCCGCTCGGCGGCCGCATCCAGCTCGGCGGCGCCAATCCCGAAGCGCTGCATGACCGCCGCGCGGTGCGACGCTGACAGGCCGGGGATGTTTTTCGCCACCCACAGCCACAGCCGCTCCATCTCGATCGACTGGCCCTCATAGATCACGTCGTCGTAGATGCTTGAGCCGCCGGCCTGCGCGAAGAACGCGCGCAGGCTCGGGTGGCGGGTCGAGGCGGCGGCAAAGGTCGTCGTGGCGCCAGCCGACGACCCCGACATGCCGACTCGCCCGTTGGTCCAGGGCTGCGCGGCGATCCAGTTGAGCGTGTCGTGGCCGTCCGCGGCGTCGTCGGCGTAGACCCGGTCCTCGCCCTCCGAGCCATGGCGGCCGCGGCAATCCTGGTAGACCGCGGCATAGCCGTGGTCGACGATTGCGCGCCAACCGCGCAGGATCGAGCCGCGCATCGGCTCCGCCGGGTTCGGCAGCCAGGCGCGGGTGCAATCGAACTTGTCGCGCGCGTCGGCGGCGGCGATGCCATAGGGCGTGCGGTGTAGGATCACCGGGAAACGCGGGCCGCCGCTCGCCGGGAGGAAGACGAAGGTGTTGAGGCGGGTCCCGTCGCGCATCGGCACCATGGTCTGGAGCGAGCGCACCCCAGCGATTGCGTCTCTGATCTGGTCCATGGGTCGGCTCCCTCAATCCAGAAATATATCCGCATTCCCGGCGAAAGCCGGGACCCACCCCTCAGCCGCACCATCGCCGGCTCGGTGGATCCCGGCTTTCGCCGGGAATGCGGTCTGGTGGGGCATACCGGCTCACTCCAGCATCAGCAGACGGCCGTAGCCGAGGATCGGCTGGCGCACGCCGCACGAGCGCAAGGCATGCCACATCATCGCCGAGGCGCTCGAAATCGCCGGCTTCCGCAGATCCTGTTCGAGCAATTCGAGGACCGGCAGCGTCGGCATCCCGGTGCCGCTCAGGAACACCGCCTCGGCCTCCGGCCTATCCACCATCCGCGCCAGGCCATAGGCGCGCTCGGCGGTCTCGTCATAGATGTTGGTGACGCCTTTGAGGTTCTCCGATCGCACGACCGTAAAGCCGTGCCTTTCGAGATGCGCGTGCCCCTGCGCCGTCGTCTCGGCCGAATAGGGCGCGCCGAGCGCGACCCGCCGCACCCCGAGCCGTTCGAGCGCGGCGACCACCGACCCGAAGGCGGTGACGATGCGGGTACCCGACGCTGTGCTGAGCCGGGCGAGCAGGTCGGCTTCGCGCGGACGGCCCAGGTAGTAGCTCGTTGCGGTGTGCGCGACGACGATGATGTCGGGCTTGACCATCGCGAGCAATGCGACGCTCGAATCGAGGCTGTCGACCATCGTGCGGGTGCGCTCGTCCTGATTGTCGAGCGCTCCGGGCACCCCGCCGCCCACCGCCATCCGGTGGAAGTGCAGCGACACGCCAATGGGCGCGAGCGCCATCATCTCCGCCTCGACCGTCGGGTTGCCAGGCGGCACCAGAAACCCGAGCCTCGCTCGCCAGCCGATCATGATTGTGCTCCGTCGGGCCACACGCGGTCACGATACCACAGTGGGCTAGTGTCTCGGACACGGGCCGGCGCGTCCTTCGAGACGGCCGCTTCGCGCCTCCTCAGGATGAGGTAAGTCTTTAATGTAACGTACGGATCCTCCTCGTCCTGAGGAGCGCCCAACGGGCGCGTCTCGAAGGACGCAGGGCGCCAGTGCAGTATTCGCCGCATGGGCGCCAGGATCCCGGCTTGACGAGAGCGCGGAGCGTACCCGACAACAGCGCATGAGCAGCAAATCGCCGCCGCCGATCCTCGCCGGCAAGGAATATGCGGCCGCTTCCGTGTTCGAGCCGGCCAACCTCTTGCGCGAGGCGCGCCGCCAGAAGGGCCTGCCGCCGGCGGCGATCCCGGAAATATGCCTGCTCGACCCCGATGGCGACATTTTGCGGGGGCTGCGCCGCGCCGGACGCGCGACCCTCTCGCCGGCATGGGCCTGTTATCACACCGAGCTTTACGAGTTCGACGAAGACGGCATGCGCTTCGGCATCATCGGCTGCGCGGTCGGCGCTCCGTTTGCCGTGCTGCTCGCCGAGGAGCTGTTTGTTTCCGGCTGCCGCTTCCTGATCAGCATGACCTCGGCCGGCCAGATCGTGGCGCCCCTGGAGCATGAAGGGACGCCGCCCTATTTCGTCGTGATCGACCGTGCCTTGCGCGATGAAGGCACCAGCTATCATTACCTGCCGCCCAGCGAATTCGCCGAGGCCGATGGCGCGCTCGTCGCCGCGGCGATAGGGGCGCTCGGCGAGGTCGGGCTGCCGGTCCATCAGGGCGCGGCCTGGACCACCGATGCGCCGTTCCGCGAAACCGCAGCGGCGATCGAGCGGGCCCGCGCCCGCAACATCCTCGCGGTCGAGATGGAAGCCGCGGCCCTCTACGCCTTTGCCCGGGCTCGCGACAAGCCGGTCCTCTGCCTCGCCCATGTCACCAACCGCATGGCAGTCGATGCCGGCGATTTCGAAAAGGGCGAGGCCGACGGGGCGCATGCTTCACTCAGGGTGATCGCCGCCGTGGCGCGCGCCTGGCGACGGCGCTCGGGTGGGGAAGGGTGACGCTCGCCGGACGACCCGGCCATTGCGCCGTCGCGATCATGGCCAAGGCGCCGCGCCGGGGCGAGGTCAAGACCCGCCTCGTGCCGCCGTTGACCGAGACCGATGCGGCCGCGCTCAGCGGCTGCTTCATCCAGGACATCGCCGGCAATATCCTTGCCGCCGCGCGAGCCGCCCCGATCGAGGGCTATGTCGCCTATTCGCCGCCGGGGTCGGAGGATCTGTTCGCGCCGCTGCTGCCGAAGCGCATCGGCCTCCTGCCGCCGCGCCGGATCGGGCTCGGCCACAGCCTCTATGACGCGGCCGAGGATCTGCTCGCCGCCGGCTACGGCTCGGCGTGCCTGGTCAATGCCGACAGCCCGACCCTGCCGACCAGCGTGCTCGTCGCGGCGGCGGATGCGCTCGCGCCGCCCGGCGACCGGCTCGTCCTCGGCCCCGCCGACGATGGCGGGTATTATCTGATCGGCTTGAAACATCCGCACCGGCGCCTCTTCGAGGAGATCGACTGGAGCACCGAGGCCGTGTTCCGGCAGACCCTCGATCGGGCCGCCGAGATCGGCCTCGACACCGTGACGCTTAGGGGCTGGTACGACGTCGACGATGTCGCCTCGTTGCGGCGGCTGGTCGATGAGCTGGGCGACCCCGATCGCGCCGGGTATGCCGCGCCCCGCACCACGGCGCTGCTGCGCCGGCTCGCCGCCAAATTGTGAGCCGGCGCCGCTTCTTTGGCCTCCTCGGCTGCGGCCTCGTCCTGCTGGCCCTGACGGCGTCAGGGCTTTATGCGCAGCACGATGACAATATCGACGGGTTTGTCGCGCTCGCGCTGGCGCAGGGCGCGGTCTATCTCGTCGCGCTCGGGCTGATCCGGGGCAGCACCGCATCGCGTCGAAGCCTGACCCTCATCCTGGGTGTGGCGGCGGCGATGCGGATCGCGGTCCTGGTCGCGCCGCCCTACTTGTCGAGCGATATCTACCGCTATGTGTGGGACGGGCGGGTCCTCGCCGCCGGCATCAACCCCTATCGCTACATCCCGGTGGACCCGCATCTCGCGCCGTTGCGCGATGCGGTGATCTTCCCCGAGATCAATCGCAGCAATTACGCGCTGACGATCTATCCGCCGGCGGCCCACGCGATCTTTTTTGCCGTGACCCGGATCAGCGAGAGCGTCACGGCGATGCGGATGGCGATCGTCTTGTTCGAGGCGATCGCGGTCGCGCTGCTGCTGGCACTCCTGGCATCGTCGGGGCTGCCGTCGGCGCGGATCATCGTCTATGCCTGGCACCCCCTGCCGATTTGGGAATTTGCCGGAAGCGGCCACATCGACGCCGCGCTCATCGCCTTCACCACGCTGGCCTTGTGGATCCGCGCCCGACACTCCCGAGCGCCTTACCGGCGAAGGCCGGTATCCATGGCAGAGATGGATCCCGGCCTTCGCCGGGATGGCGACAGTCTTGTGGATCAGCGCCGTGATGCCTGGCTCACCGGGTTAGCCCTTGCTGCCGGGACGCTCGTCAAACTCTACCCCGCGGTGCTATTCCCGGCGTTGTGGCGGCGTTGGGAATGGCGCATGCCGGCGACCTTCGCGGCGGCGGTAGGGCTGGCCTACCTGCCGTTTCTCGGGGTTGGTTGGAGGGTTTTCGGCTTTTTGCCCGGCTATCTGGCCGAAGAAGGCTTTACCACGGGCGGCGGCGGGTTCTACCCGTGGAGCGTCGCGAAAGCGGCTCTGCCGCTCGACGGCGTACCCGACATCGTCTACCTCGCTGCTGCCGTCTGTCTCTTGGCGGGGCTCGCGGTTTACGTCGCCTCTCGGCGGGCCGGCCGCGACGGCGATGTCTTTGGCGCCGCCCTCCTCGCCGCTGCCTTTGTCGTCTGCTTGTCGCCGCACTATCCCTGGTATTTTGCCTGGCTGATCGTCTTTGCCTGTCTCGTCCCCTCGGCAGCGCTGCTATGGTTGACGCTGGCGAGTTTTCTGCTCTATCTGGTCCCGGTCGGGTCGCAATTGGTTCGGGACCATTATCGGTTCCTTGTCGAATCCGCCCTTTACGTGCCAACTCTGGCACTGGCCGCGCTCGATCTGTGGCGGCGGGAGCAGCTGAGGCATGGCGACGACAAGACTGGCTGAGGCCGATCCGCGCCGCTATTTCGACCATATCGCGGCCGAGCGTGGCGCCGTCGCCGAAGCCGAGCCGGTCTGCCTCTATCTTGAGACGACCAACCGCTGCAATTTGTTGTGCACGACCTGCCCGCGCACCTTCGAGGCGCTCGAGCCGCCCGGCGACATGGACTGGGCACTCTTTACCGCGATCGTCGACCAGTTCCCGCGCATCGCTCGCGTCGTGCTGCACGGCATTGGCGAGCCGATGATGGTGCGCGCCTTGCCGCGGATGATCCGCTATCTGAAGGATCGCGGCACCTACGTGCTGTTCAACACCAACGGCACCTTGCTGAGCGAGAAGAAAGGGCGCGAGCTGATCGACAGCGGGCTCGACGAGCTGCGCGTGTCGCTCGACGCGGCCGAGCCCCGGGCCTTCAAGCTGGTGCGCGGGCGCGACATGTTCGCCCGCATCGTGCGCAATTTGCGCGCCTTCCGCGCCATGCAGCGCGAGCTTGCGGCCGAGACACCACGCGTCTCGTTGTGGCTGACCGGGCTGAAGGAAACCGTCGACCAGCTTTCGGATTTCGTGCGCCTCGCGCATGACCTCGACATCCCCGAGGTCTATCTCCAGCGCCTCGTTTATTTCCTCGAGGGGCAAGGGCTGGCGCGGCCTGAGTCGGCGCTATTCCCCACGGGACAAGCCCGTGGGCTGAAGGCCCACGGCGGCCATGACGAGGAGGGTCGGCTGATCGGTGAGGCGGAAGATTTGGCGCGCCGGCTCGGCATCGCCTTCAACGCCTCGGGCGCGACCGACCCGGCGGCGAGCCTCAAGCGCGAGGAGGCGGCGCAGCCCTGGTCATTGTGCCGGCGCCCCTGGACGCTGATGTACGTGACCGCGCATGGCCGCGCGATCCCCTGCTGCATCGCGCCGTTTTCGATGCGCGGCTATGACAGCTTTACGCTGGGCGACGCAACGCAGGAGACGCTCAGGGACATCTGGAACGGCGCCGGATACCAGGCCTTCCGCAGTGCCCTGTTGACCGACCAGCCGCCCGCCGCCTGCGCCGGCTGCGGGTTGCGCTGGAGCCTCTGAGCCCCGTGGCCGCGAGCCGCAAGCGGGTCGCCCTGGTGATCCCGACACTCGACGAGGAAGCAGCGATCGCCGGGGTCATTGCCGCGATCCCGCCGGGCACCGTCGACGACATCATCGTCGCCGACAGCGCCAGCACCGACCGCACCGTCGAGCGGGCCCGCGCCGCCGGCGCGCGGGTCGTCAGTGAAAGCCGGCGCGGCTACGGCCGGGCCTGTCGGGCCGGCGCCGAGGCGGCTGGGGATTGCGACATCATCGTCTTCCTCGATGGCGACGGCAGCGATTGCCCGGAACTGATCCCCTTGCTGGTCGAACCGATCGCCGAAGGACGGGCGGATTTCGTGATCGGCTCGCGCACCCGCGGCGCGCGCGAGCCCAATAGCATGAGCGCACACCAGATCCTCGCCGGCTATGCCATCGGCGGCGCCTTGCGCCTCTTGTACGGCGTCAGCTATAGCGATATGGGACCGTTTCGCGCGATCGGGCGCGATGCGCTGATGCGGCTCGACATGCGCGAGACGAGCTATGGCTGGAACCTCGAAATGCAGATGCGGGCGGCGCGCATGGGCTTGCGCATCATCGAGCTGCCGGTCGCCCATCGCCGCCGCGCCGGCGGCGTCTCTAAGGTCTCCGGCAGCCTCGGCGGCACGCTGAAGGCGAGCTGGCGGATCGCATTGACCTTCGCCCGCATCGCCCTCGAAACCAGACGCGGCGCGCCGATAGTTCGATGAACCCGAACCCCGCCAGCGACGTCTTCGGTTTCCTCACCCAGCCGGACTGGCTGACCGCATTGTTCTGGCTGCTGCTTGTCGCCAGCATCGCGATCGCCGTCTTTGCCGTTGCGACGATCCCCGAGCAGCGCCGCGGCCGCCATATGGCGCGGTGGGCATTCCGCTTTCTGATCGGCGCGATGTGGTGGCAGCAGAGCCTGTGGAAGCTGCCGCCCTACTATACCGACCACCCCGAGCAGCCGTTCGGCGACACGGGCCTTGCCTATTGGATGAAGCTGCTGGGCCAGCACGCCGCGATCCCGCTGCAGGCCGATTTCGTCAACTCCATCGTCCTGCCGCATTTCTATCTGTTCGCGCCGGTCGTCTACGCAGCGGAAGTGCTGACCGGGGTATCGCTGATGCTCGGCGCCTTCGTGCGCCTCTTTGCCCTGATCGGCGCGTTGCAGATCCTCAATCTGTGGCTCGGCCTCTACAGCGCGCCCAACGAATGGCCGTGGACCTATTTTTTCCTGCTGCTGCTTCAGCTGATCTTCGTCGTGGACCAATACGGCCGCAGCCTCGGCACCGACGCGATCCTCGCCGCCCGCCGCCCCGCCCGCCTCAAGACGGGCTGGGGCCGCCGGCTGTTCGACGCGGTCACCTGAGCAAATGTCCATCGGCGCCCCCCTTACTCCCTCTCCGCCCTCGGGGACAGAGAGGGTAGGGGTGAGGTGGGGGATTCCAGAGTGCTCGCCGACGCCCACCTCACCCTCCCACGCCCCCTCTCAGCGCAAGCGAAGCTTGCGCCTGTCGGGCCGGCGCATCTTCGATGCGCCGGACGCGGGCCCCTCCCCCGGCGCATCTTCGATGCGTCGTCCGACAGGCGCGCGCATGCGCGCGCCGAGAGGGCCCCTGAAGGGCGGAGAGGGAAATAGTCGGGCAGCTCGGTGAGAGGCAGCGAGCGCTCGGCCGGCGGCAATCGCGCCCTGATCACCGTGTCGATCATGCTGGCGACGATCATGCAGGGGGTCGACACCACGATCGCCAACGTCGCTTTGCCGCACATTCAGGGCGCGCTATCGGCCTCGCAGGACCAGGTCGCATGGGTCTTGACCTCCTACATCGTCTCAGCGGCCATCATGATGCCGCTGACCGGCTGGCTCGCCGGCCATTTCGGCATCAAATACGTGTTCCTGATCTCGGTCGCCGGCTTCACCCTCGCCTCAGCCCTGTGCGGCAGCGCGACGAGCCTCACCCAGCTGGTGATCTATCGCGTGCTACAAGGGATCTGCGGCGCGGCGTTGGTGCCGTTGTCGCAATCGGTGCTGTTCCAGATCAACCCGCCGGAGCGGCACGGCCAGGCGATGGCGGTGTGGGGCAGCGGGGTCATCCTCGGCCCGATCATGGGGCCGACGCTCGGCGGCTGGCTGACCCAGGATTACAGCTGGCGCTGGGTGTTCTACATCAACCTGCCGTTCGGGCTGCTCGCCGCGCTCGGCATCCTCATCTTCATCCACGACCGGCGACCGGCCCATCGCGAGCTGTTCGACTTCTTCGGCTTTGCCAGCCTCAGCGTCGGCATCGGCGCCTTACAATTGCTGCTCGACCGCGGCCAGCTGGCGGACTGGTTCCATTCCGGCGAGATCTGGATCGAGGCGACGGTTTCCGCCGTCGCCTTCTACCTGTTCATCGTCCATACGGCGACCGCGACCGACCGCTCCTTCCTCAACCGCGACCTGTTGAAGAGCCCCAATTTCGTGACCGGGACGGTGCTGATGTTCCTGATCGGCGGGATCCTCAGCGGGACCCTCGCCCTCATACCGACGATGCTGCAGCACCTGCTGAATTATCCGGTGATGACGACCGGCCTCATCACCTCGCCGCGCGGCATCGGCACGATGATGGCGATGTTTTTTGTCGGGCGGCTGCTCGGCCGGGTCGATGCAAGATTGATCATCCTGGCCGGCCTCGCCCTCACCGCACTGTCGCTGTGGCAGATGGCCGGCTTCTCGCTGAATATGGGGATGGGGCCGGTGCTGGTGTCGGGAGTGCTGCAGGGGTTTGGCCTGGGGTGCACCTTTGTGCCGCTCAACACGATCGCGCTGTCCAACCTGCCGCACAACATCATGACCCAGGGCACCGCGATCCGCAGCGTCATGCGCAATCTCGGCGGCAGCATCGGCATCTCGATCCTCGAAGCGATGCTCGCCCAGAACACCCAGATCGTGCATTCGCGACTGGTCGAGAATTTGCGTCCCGACAACCCGCTCGCCCAGGCGCCGTTCCTCACATTGCCGTTCAGCCTGACCAACCCGGCCGGCATTGCCGCGCTCAATGCCGAGGTGACCCGCCAGGCGACGATGGTCGCCTATATCGACGATTTCGCGCTGATGATGCTGGTCGTCCTGTTATCGATGCCGTTCCTCTTGCTGGTGCGCCGGCCACGAGCGGCGGTCGCCGCGCCAGCCGGGGATTGACAAAGGGCACTCGCCCGCGCCCTGGAAACTCGCAGAGATCGCCCGATGATGAGCAGAGCCTTGTTCAACACACGCGGTACGCTCGGGATGCTCGCCCTGTTCGCGCTCGTCGCCTGCGGCGACAACGAGCCGACGCAGCGCAAGGCGTTCATCGAATTCCTGCAAACCCGCATCGTCGCCAAATCGGGCCTGCACGTGCCGAAACTGACGGAAGAGGAGGCCGCCACCTTTGGCGATTACGCCAAGCACTACGGGGTCATCGCCGATTTCAACACCGCCCTCGACCGCGCGGTGTCGACGCCATTGCAGCATGCGATGGAAGCCGGCGCGCCGCGCTCGCTCGGCGAGGTGGTGACCCGGCGCCACGAGATCGCCGCGGTCGGCGCCGGGCTGGCGGCGATCCGGGGCGCGCTCGATCAGCAATTGGCGATCGCCGATGCCGCCCATGCCGCGCTGAAGCAGCCGGACGATCTGAAGCCGGTCTACGACGCGGCCTATGAGCGCGACGTGACGATGCCGGCCAAGGCGATGGTGGAGATCTTCCCCGCTGTCGACGAGACGATGAAGGCGATCCTGGCCTTTGCCGATTTCATGGCCGAGCACCACGATGCGATCAAGATCCAAGGGTCGATGATCGAGACCAGCGACGCCGCATTGCGACCGCCGCTGGCCGCGATGGTCGACGCGCTGCGCGCCAAAAGCGAGGCGATCCGGAAGGCGCAGCAAAGGCTCAACGCGGTCATCAGAGGCAGCTGACGCCGCGATCGGGAGGGGTGGTCGTGGGGTTCTGGGCGCGCGCGCCGAAGCCCGGGACGTCTGCGCCTGGATCGTCGGGAGAGCCGCTTCGCTCACACCGGTCTGTGAAATGCCTCAATAACCTCGGTAATAGGGCGGCTGGTAGTAATCGTAATACGGAGCGGGGTAGGAACTGCCGTAGCCCGGCGGCACATTGTAGTACGGAGCGTAATAGTTGTTGGTTCGCGAACGGGCTGACGAGCGCCGACCCCGATCCCCGCCGCCATTTTCGTCGTCGTTGCCGCGCTGTTTGTAATGACCAAGCTTGCGACCGTGCCCGTTA
>WNFG01021264.1_pt1 | contig 10199 bp, 12 predicted proteins | sample 5400431 | NCBI WGS metagenome assembly WNFG01 (sample SAMN13153346, study PRJNA577476) | soil metagenome | isolation source: 120 cm saprolite under Douglas fir tree site 2 hole 3 replicate 2 | place: USA:California | collected 2015-04-18
CGGGTTATGTCTACATCGATCTCAACACCACCGACTACGGTGGTTTTGTAGACCAGGCCAGCAAGATGCTGCGGCAAAAGTTGCAATTACCCGCGGGATACACCTATCAGTGGTCGGGCGAATACGAATTCCAGCTTCGGGCGAAGGAACGGATGAAGATCATCTTACCCGTGGTGTTCTTCGTGATCTTCCTGCTCCTGTACATGGTCTTCCACAACCTCACGGAGGCCATGGTCCTGATCTTCCCCACGTTCTATGCGATGACCGGAGGGCTGATCTTGCAGTGGCTGCTGGGCTACAACTTCAGCGTGGCCGTATGGGTAGGGTATATCGCGCTGTTCGGCATCGCGGTGGAGACCGGCGTCGTCATGGTCGTGTATCTGCACGAATCGCTCGATAAGCGCATTGCGTCAGGTCGCCCGCTTACAGAGGCCGATATTCACGAGGCCGCCATTGAGGGTGCTGTGCATCGGCTCCGGCCCAAGCTGATGACGGTTTCCGCCGTGCTCGCCAGCCTGATTCCGATTCTCTGGGCGAGTGGTATTGGCTCTGACGTGATGAAGCCGATTGCCGCTCCTATGGTCGGCGGGATGATTACGTCCACGATTCACGTACTGATTCTGGTTCCGGTGTTCTTCGTGTTGATGAAGGAACGGGCACTGCGGCGTGGCACGTTGCGGCCGGAACCGGCGGAGTAAAGGAGGTAGAGGGAAACCGATGCGGACCAGAAAGCGAAAACTGTTCGGCTGCAGGTTAAAGAGTTTTGAAGAAGCAACTAGGCAACCAAATAACCGTAGTCAGGTAGCTCTGGAGAGCGAAGATTTGCAGTTCGGTCGATTCCCGGCAGCGGCCTGGCACACAACCGGCGCTTAGTTCCATAGGAGGAACCATGAAAACTACAAAACCCAAGTTGCAGATGGCTCTGACAATCATTTCCTTAACGTTCCTGGTGTTCTTGGCAGTGGGCAGCACCGCCGCAGGACGGCGACCATCCCTTAGCAAGAAGGAAGTCAAGGTGTTGATCGCGAGTGCAAAGACAAAGGAAGACCAACTCAAGCTCGCCGACTACTACAAAGCCGAGACAGTGCGATTGGAAGCAGAAGCGAAAGACCACGACGAAATGGCAGAGATGTACCGAAAAAATCCCACTCCGATGGCCGTGAAACATCCGGAGGCAATCGGAGAAGGCCACTGCCATGAGATGGCGCGGCGGTACCGCGAGGCCGCTGCCAAGGCGCAGGAGCTGGCGGCGATGCACGAGCAACTAGCGACAACGGCTGAGATCGCGTACTTTTTGTCGGCAGTACAGATTGGAGGTGGACATGCGGCGGAAGCGTGAGTCGAAAAACTCTGGGCTCTTGGTCCATTGGCCGGTGATTGTTTTCGGATCTGCCTTGGTCGCGCTCATTTCAACCCTCGTGTATCAGGCGTCTCACTCAGTGCCGCCGAGCCCTGGGCGAGTTAGCGGAGCGGTGCCGGTGCATTACGAGCGTGCCGGAGATGCGATGCCCTTTCCAGCAACGCTGGAGCCTGCCAGCTTCAAGCAGACGGAAGTGCGGGAGGCATATCAAACTGCGAAAGAAATACCGGAAGTACTGGCGCAGCAGCCTTGCTATTGCTACTGCCAGCGGAAAGGGCATCGCAGCCTCCTGGACTGTTTCAAGACGGATCACGCGGCAAGTTGCAGTATCTGTATTCGGGAGGCACTCCTCGCCGCCCAAATGCATCGCCAGCAGAAATCTGCCCAGGAAATCCGGAGGGCGATCACTCAAGGGCCGTGGGCCAGCGAGGGGAGTTCGAACCAATGATTGTGACAAGAGCGGTACAACTTCAACCAAACCAAAAAGGGGAATACTAATGAAGACAAGACGAACAGTCGTAAACACCATTGCGTTTCTCACATTTTCCACGATGCTCTTGGCGGCTCAAATGCAAATGCCGGCGAGCACACCTGGGACGAGCAAGCCAGCTGAGGCTTCGTCAGCGTCCAAAACGTTAACCGGAACTGTCAGCGACTCCATGTGTGGCGCTCACCACATGGAAAAGGGCAAGAGCGCGGCTGAATGCACCCGAGACTGTGTAAAGAAAGGCACGAAGTACGCGCTGGTCGTAGGGAAGAAGGTTTACACGCTGGATGGGCACGAGGCTGAACTGGACAAGCTCGCTGGTGAGAGGGCCACTGTGAAGGGCAGCCTGATGGGGGAGATGGTGATGGTTGAGTCGGTTGCCGCTGCGAAAAAGGTGACCAAGTAATCGCCTGCCGGGGAAACAAAGCGGACGATTGACTTGGATCGTCTTTTGTTTCCCCGGGCTTCTCCTTTCGACTAAGGAAAGAGATGCGAAATGAGCTACGGAAGCAATCGAGGGGCGAGCTATGGGATTTCCGTCGGAATCACTGCATGGTATCCGATAATGGCCAGTCCTCAGGTGCGAATTCCCCTGGGATAGAAAAGTATGGATGGTCCTCCGAGTCGCCTAATGGATCGTCCGCAATCTGAAAAGGTCCCCCTCCAAGATCGAAGATGCGTCACATGCTCGACAGCTTCGTCAAGAACTGATAACCGAACATTTCGATAGGGAGAGCTAAGAAATGCAGGAACTCGAAGTCTATTCCATGATTGGGGCGGAAGGTTTCGCGCGATTGATCGCCGCCTTCTATCGACAGGTCCCGCAAGACGACCTTCTGGGACCCATGTACCCGGCGCAGGATCTCCCAGGTGCCGAGCAGCGCCTCCGAGATTTCCTGATCGGTCGGTTCGGGGGGCCGCAAACTTACATCGAACAAAGAGGCCATCCTCGCCTCCGCGCGCGGCATTCTCCGTTTCCTATTAATCAGACTGTCCGCGATCGATGGATGCGCTTGATGAATAGTGCCTTTGAGGAAGCTGCGCTACCGGGAGAAGCCGAGCAAGTGCTTCGAAAATTCCTCGATGGAATGTCTAGCTTTATGATCAATCAGGTAGAGCCGGGAGTCCGCTAGCGCAAAGCGACGCGCCCGGCACGAACGAATTTCTTAGAACAATCCTCGTAGGTTGATTGAGGGACTTCTCTCATTCCACCCTGCAGAAACAGTAGAGGAACTGCTGGGTCGTGTCGAACGGTGTACGGTGCAGTTCTTTAGAGCTTTCCAACAAACGGAAACGCACGCCAAACTCCGCGTGTAAGGACTCAACGTCATAGCGAACCACGTCCAGACCGCTGCATTTCGTGGGACCCTCGGGCCCGAAGGTGCTGACGATCACATGCCCGCCGACCTTTACGGCGTTGGCCACTTGGCGCACATACGCAACGCGCTCTTCTGGCTCTGTCAGAAAGTGGAATACTGCACGATCATGCCAAACATCGTAGGCGCAGGACTCTAGCTTCGCTTTGGTGATGTCACCGACGAGCCAAAGGACATGTTCTGAGGCTGACCCCAGCCGCCCCTTGTTCACATCGACAGCAGTTTGCGAAATATCAAGGACACTGATGTTCTGATATCCGCGAGCAAGCAAATCGTCGACGAGAGTGGATTCCCCACCGCCAATGTCGATGATCGATGCTGAGTGCACGGTCGCCGCCCGCCCTATGAGCTCAAGGGAGGTTTCAAGGTGCGAACGGTACCAGCTGACGGCGTCCGCGGCCTTCGTACCGTAGATATTCTCCCAATGGGTCTGTGCGTCCATCGTCTCTCCGCTGATAAACTCCTTGCTAATCATAAGCCCGTCCCAAACGGGGTGATAGCGAAATCAATCTGGCAATGTCGCTGAAACCAACATGATCGTGCCACGCACCTGTCTCTTGATTTAGCGCACCGCTGCTGAGAGTTGCTTAGCAAGCTCCGCCTCAACCTTGACCACCGCCCCGTCAATGAACACGGGTTGAGAGCCTCCCCATGGAACTCTTTTGGGGTAGAGTGCCGCCACGTCCCAGAGTATTCCCGCGTGACGACAACAGTTTGGTTGTGAGGTGGATAGATGTTGATCCAACTGTTTGGCGATGAGATGGTCCTTGTCCCAGAACTGCCTCACCCTTGGATCTGAGATGCGCCCGAGAACCGGGCGCGTAGGTCTGCTCCAATCTGATGCCAGGATAGGTTCCCAGACCACCAGAATTGCCAGGTTCGCCGACTTCTCTTGTTTCAGCAGTTCTTCGATTGCGGAGGCCCCCCGCAAACAACCCGGTCATGTGGGCGACAGCAGGAGCACCAAGCGGGCCTTATCACTCGCACCATCAAACTGGTCTTTGAATTGATCAGTGTTGTTCGATCTCAGATATGTGAGGGGAGGCTGGCCGTCTGGTGTTCGGTCCGACCATAGGAAGTGCCAGCCCAGCGAGAGTGCGAGGGCTACGGCAACAAACCAGAGCATGTATTTTCTTTTCGCCATTCGAGCCTGCTCGAAACTAACCAGCGACCACGCTGGCAATTACCTGGGGAAATAAAATCACTAGAACCACTACAGCGACGGCGATCCAAAAGAGAACCAAACTCACAGTACTTCGTCTGTTGCACGCAGACTTCTTGAAGTAAAGTTGTACAAAGCCTAAGCACAAAAGCGCAACGGATGCCGCGAGCAGCCAAAGCCGCAGGGGTTGCACCCAAACACTCATGCTTGCCAGTCCCGCTGCCCCGAGGAATCCCAGCGGCACACAGCAAGCAAGGGTTGAAAGGGCGGCAACAATGGCTGCGGCAGGCGCTCCCTTTTCTAAGACCTTCATACGCCTCGCTCGTGGTTCTTTGCCGTAGAAATGGCGCGTTGTAATGTTTCTTCTGATGGCAAAAGGATTGCTGCTCACTTGGTTCTGCGTCTTGGCCATTGATGCGTACTGTGGGAGAGCCGGGAAAGCGTAGAGAGCGAGCCGTTGCCTCATCAGATACAGGGATTTCCCGAATGGCTACGTCAACTGCCTCAAACTGCAGAGCCTTCCTGAGCCTGTGAAGAGCAGGCTGATGATTGGGGCAGCCAGGCATGTAAAGAACTTCTATCAGCATGGAACTTCTCTTTTCTCGTCGTTGGAACTGATTAAAATCGGGCATTGTCTGGGCGTGTGTCTTTGCCTGTGCTTCAACTCACGATTGCACTTGTGCAGGTCTAACGCCAACTCACACTCAAGCTGTTCAAGGTCTTGGATTTTCGAATGCACCTTTTTGAGCTTTGCATTCAGCAAGTCCCTCACTTCCAGGCAGGCACCCAGATGGTGTTCCCGCAGTTCCAAGAGCTGTCTGATTTCAGTCAGGGAGAAACCCAAACCTTGCATCTGCCTGATAAAGCCCAGTCGGGCCACGTCATTATTGGTATAGAGCCGGAACCGGCCGGCAGTGCGTGGAGCCTTGGGAAGCAAGGCGCGGCGCTCATAAAAGCGAATGGCATCCACGGTGAGTGCCGTCAGCTTCGCCACTTCTCCGATCTGCATGGTGTTTGTGGCACGATCCGAAACTTGAGGCATGTTGAAAGGATACACTCTGGAGTGTAGTCCAGAGTCAAGAGCTTTCCGTGGGATGAGCGCGGCTACTGGTGATGGCACAATGGTGATCAATGTCTTCAGTTCCGCAGATTCCGAAGCAAGACACTTTGCGGCGTATCCAACGAATTCAAACTTTCACGATCGCCTGGATGACGCTGGAGGCAGCGATGTCCTTGGCCGCCGCATGGATGGCCCGCAGCCCGGCCCTACTTGCCTTTGGCGGTGACAGTGCTATCGAACTCTTCTCAGCGATAGTTGTATTGTGGCGGTTCCGCGCACACGCGGCGCAGGAACAATCAGAAAAACACGCTGCGCGGATCGCAGCAGTGCTCTTGTTCATTCTTGCAGCTTATGTGACCGTGGCTTCAGTAGTGACGCTCTTGGGACACAATGAACCCAAAACCACGTACTTTGGGATAGCCATCTTGATCGCCGCGGCCGCAATCATGCCGTGGCTTGCCAAGGAAAAGCGGAAGCTATCAGCCGTCACGGGCAGCGCGGCCCTCAGAGCGGATGCCGCTGAATCCGCTTTGTGCGCCTACCTTGCCTTGGTTGCTCTGGTTGGCCTTGGAATCAACGCGATTTGGCACCTTCGGTGGGCCGACCCGATTGCTGCTCTTGTGATTGTTCCCCTCATCCTACGGGAGGGATGGGAGGCAATGCGCGGCAAGGCTTGTGGTTGCTGTTAATTGCCGACAGCACACGTATTGAATGCCTGTTCGACGCGCGCGCGAATTCTTGCCGATTGCCAATACTCCCTACCATCAGCCAATGAACCTGTCAGGTCATTGAACTTCGTAAATCTGCAGGGGCTTTCCTTGATGGTGTGAACGTTGCATCACTCGCGCTGATGGCTGTTGTCATTTGGGAGCTTGGGCGAGAGCAACAAATCGAGGAAAGATATCGCTTTCCTGTAGCGATGTCCTCACTGTGGAGAAAGGGGGAGCATGAGTGAGAAGGCAATTGACGGACGTTACGCCGAGGCGGATAGCTCGGGTTGAGAGCTGAAATTGCATTTGACCGCACTGGAACCAGATGTCTTACTGCGACGACTTGTAAGCCTTTCGCGTCATCCCCTGGCGGGCAGGAACAACGCAATTTCGGTCCGATTGGTCCGCTATATGGCTCTATAATCCGCGCATGGCATCCTTGCGCCATGGCCTCGAAGAACCTGGCGGTGAACAGGACATTCGCCTTGTCGTCGACACCATTCCTACGTTGGCATGGTCCGCTGGTCCAGACGGGTTGGCGGACTTCTTCAATCAGCGCTGGCTGGACTATACGGGTCTATCTGCAAAGCAAGCTTTGGGCTCGGGATGGGAGGTTGCGATTCATCCAGACGACCTGCCACGAATTATAGAAACATTCCGGGAAGCTTTGAATTCTGTAAAGCCGTTCGAAGTGGAGGGCCGCTTCCGTCGCTTCGACGGCGAATTTCGCTGGTTTCTCTTTCGCGGCAGTCCTCTGCGTGACCAGTCCGGGAAAGTCGCGAAGTGGTACGGAACGAATACCGATCTTGAGGAGCGGAAGCGTGCTGAAGATGCTCTCCGGAAAACCGAGGAGCGGTGGAGATCCGTCTTTGAGAATTCGGCTATCGGCGTTGCGCTAACTGATCTGAACGGCCGCTTTCTGGCCACCAATCGTGTCTACCAGACAATCGTGGGTTACACGGAGGAGGAACTGCGCGCAATTAATTTTCTGGACTTAACCCATGAGGACTCCCGCCAAGCCAACTGGGCGCTGATCACCGAGTTGGTGGAGGGGAAACGACCACAGTTTCAGATCGAGAAAAAGTATCGCCGCAAAGACGGCAGTTTGATTTGGGTGAACAACAACGTCTCTCTTGTGCCGGGCACCGAGAGGGTACCGCGATTCATAATGGCTCTGTCCGAGGACATCACCGAGCGCAAGCGCGCGGAGCAGGCTCTTCGGCGAAGCGAGGCGTATCTGGCGGAGGCGCAGAGACTAGCCGAGACGGGCAGTTGGGCCTACAACCCTACCGCGGAGAAGTGTATTTACTGGTCCGACGAAATGCTAAGAATCTTTGGATTAGATCCTCAAAGAAACCTTCCAGATCGGGAAGAGTTCCTTCGACTGGTACACCCAGAGGATCGCGACAGATTTAACGAACAGATCGAGAAGTCACGCCGCGAGAAATCTGATTTTGTGCAAGATTACAGGATCGTGCTGACGGATGGCACGGTAAAGCACATCCGCGGGATCGGACACCCGGTTCTCGATGAAACCGGAAATATTATCGAATACGTTGGTACCGACGTGGATGTGACAGAACGCAAACGCGCCGAAGAGAAGCTGCGACGCAGTGAAGCTTTCCTGGCCCAGGGACAGACCCTCAGCCACACCGGCAGCTTCGGCTGGAGCATTCTCAGCGGAGAAATCTACTGGTCGGAGGAAACCTACAACATCTTTCAATACGATCGAGCGGTGAAGCCTACGTTGGAGTTGGTATTCCAGCGCATTCATCCTGACGACAGAGATCTTGTACAGCAGATTATCGACGACGCGTCCGAAGAAAGAGAATATCTTGATTTTGAGCATCGCTTGATAATGCCGGACGGTTCGGTGAAGCACCTCCACGTTATGGCGCGAGCCCTGACACCTTCGTCGGGCAAACTCGAATTCGTGGGTGCCGTGACGGACATAACGGCGGTAAAGCAAGCGGAAGAGAAGCTGCGGCGCAACGAGTGGAATCTGCTGGAGGCTCAGAGACTAGGCCGTTCGGGGAGCTGGAGTCTCGACGTTTCATCCGGGACTGTGACGACTGCTTCGCCGGAAATGTTCCGCGCATTTGGCGTCAAACCGGGGGAAGACTGTTCGAGCCCTGACTTCTGGTTTAACAGGATTCATCCTGAGGATCGCAAGCACGTTCGGGATCTCTTTGAAAGATGCCTGGTCGAGAAAACTGACTACGAAGCGGAGTACCGCCTTCTTCTTCCCGACGGGACGATTAGCTACCAGCACTCCATCGGACGTCCCATCGTGAACGAGGCCGGCGATCTCGTGGAATTCGTAGGGACCGCAATAGATGTCACCGAGCAGCACGAAGCGAGATCGGCTCTGCAGACTGCGTTTGAACAAAAAAAGGCGGAGGACACAGAGCTTCGGCGGATGACCGACGCCATCGCCAGTTTTATTTACGTGTTCCGCCCGGATGGGACAGCCCTTTATGCCAATCAGGTAGTGCTCGATTACACCGGTCTCACTTTGGAGGAGGTGCAGAGAGAAGACCTTCCCGCACGGATCTTCCACCCGGAGGATGTGGAAAGGCTGCTTGAGAAGCGCCATGAGGCGCTCGCGCGCGGTAAGCCTTTTGAACTTGAGAAACGAGAGCTTGGAAAAGACGGTAAGTATCGCTGGTTTCTTGTCCGCTACAATCCCCTGCGCGACGACCACGGGAACATTATTCGCTGGTATGCAACTGGGACGGATATCGAGGATCGCAAGCGGGCCGAGGAGAGGATGCGTGACGAAAACCTTGCGCTGAGGGAAGAAATCGATCAGGCATTCATGTTTGAGGACGTTGTGGGCTCGTCACCGGCGCTACAAACCGTGCTCTCCAGCATTGTGAAAGTGGCCCCCACCGATTCCACGGTGCTGATCACGGGCGAAACCGGTACAGGAAAAGAACTGGTTGCTCGCGCCATACACAAGCACTCGCGACGTTCCGGCCAGGCGTTCATCAGCGTAAACTGTGCGTCGATGCCTTCCTCCTTGATCGCGTCGGAGCTGTTTGGTCACGAGAAAGGCGCCTTCACTGGCGCGGTGCAGCGTCGCCAGGGCCGCTTTGAAATGGCGCACTCGGGTACGATTTTTTTGGACGAGGTGGGCGATCTTCCCGCAGAGACCCAGATTGCGTTGCTGCGAGTACTTCAGGAACGGCAGTTCGAACGAGTGGGAGGGAACCGAACTATTCCGACCGACGTTCGCATCATAGCCGCAACCAACCGTGATTTAACGGCGGCCATTGCCGCGGGAACGTTTCGAGCCGACTTGTTTTACCGGCTTAACGTTTTCCCGATTGAGGTGCCCCCTCTGCGCAAACGGAAGGAGGACATTCCGATGTTGGTGGAGTATTTCGTAAAACGCTACGCGGAAAAAGCCGGCAAGCACATTCGCACGATCGACAAGAATGCGCTGGAACTGTGCCAGTCCTATCCATGGCCGGGAAATATCCGCGAGTTGCAAAACATTGTTGAAAGATCGGTGATCTTGTGCAGCGGCGACACTTTTTGGATCGAAAAGGTCTGGCTGGCAAGCGTGCAGCAACCCCGGCCGGAATTAGCAGGTCCTTTGCCCGACACTCTCCAGAATCAGGAGAGAAAAATGATTGAAACGGCCCTAGCTGAAAGCAAAGGGAAAGTCGCCGGCCCAGAAGGTGCGGCAGCAAAGCTCGGAATTCCCCGATCGACGCTGGACACGAAAATCAAGCAGCTGAAGATCAAGAAACACAAGTTTATCTCAGAGCAGTAGTAAGTCCCTCGTTTCAATTCCCGGGGATCCGGCACTTGCCGGAGTTCCGTCATCCAATTTCTCCTCTAAGCCTTTCGTTTCAGTGTCTTGCATGTGGCCTCCGTGTTGCATCTTCATCAACAGTGAGCCGCGATGGCAACAATGCAGCAACGCCATGGCTCACTGGGTCAAACAACATAACGATGACCTTGAGGATCGAGCGATCGGTGCGCCAGGGAATCACGGTTTTTGCGCTAAGTGGGCGCATGAACGCGGAGGAAGTT
>WNFG01006018.1_pt1 | contig 10198 bp, 7 predicted proteins | sample 5400431 | NCBI WGS metagenome assembly WNFG01 (sample SAMN13153346, study PRJNA577476) | soil metagenome | isolation source: 120 cm saprolite under Douglas fir tree site 2 hole 3 replicate 2 | place: USA:California | collected 2015-04-18
GTGCTGACCTGCTGGAACGCGGGGCAGGACGTACCGCCCGGTGGCGCTGGTTGCGACTGAGAGACCGAGGCCTTGCACTGCGACCACGACCCCGCTGAGTGGCTGGCCGCCCGGGTCGGTCACTGTGCCGCGGACGGCTCCGCCGCTCTGGGCGTAGCCGCACGACGGCAGCGCGCAGGCCAGAGCGGCGACAAACGAGACGGGAAACGCGAAGCTGCGAGGCGCAGTCGGTGGGACCAATGGGTAGGCCTCAGCGCCTCTGCAGTCGCAGGCGCTGGCGCACTCGCTCGAATCGCGGATCGCGGCGCAATTCCTGGAACGTGGGCCCCATGATTTCGATGCGGAGGGGGTTTACGCCGAGCCAAGTGTCGTCCACCGCCCGGCTGAGCCAGGTGAAGACCCGGTCGGAGTCCCCCAGTCCGGCGTACACGATGGCAACGTCCAAAGCCACGTTGCCGCCACGCTGTTGTCGTGCGCGGAGGTCGGCGAGGAACTGACGGGCTTCATCCCGCTGCCCCGACCGCGCCAGCACAAACCCGAGCAGCGTGCGGGTGTGCAGACCGCCGGTCACGGCCCCCTGTCGCAGGGTCGCGATGGCTTCAGGCCACCTGCGCTTTTCGGCGAAGCACAGGCCGGTGGTGTACACGGCTCGGCGAACCGGCGGGCGGACTCCAGCGAGGGACTGGAGCTGCACGAGGGCCTCGTCGCAGCGGCCGTTGTTGTAGAGCGCGCGCGCGAGTTCCGCGTTCGCGGTCGGCGAAAGGGGATCCGCCTCGAGTCCGTGGCGGGCCTCGGCCAGCGCGTCGGCGGGCCTTCCCATCATCATAAAGAGCCGGGCCAGATACTCGTGGACCCTCGGCTGGGCCGGATCGAGCGCGAGCGCGCGCGTCAATTCGGTCTCAGCCGACGCCAGGTCGCTCAACAACTCGTCCTGAAAGGCTAGCGCGACGTGGGCCTCAGGGAGCGAGTCATCTAGGGCGACGGCTTTCCGCGCCGCCCCTTCGACCCGCGCGTAAAGTTCGCGGAGCGGCAACCCCGGATCGCCGGTAAAGCCAAGCACCCCGTACATGTGGGCCAAACCGGCGTACGCCGCGGCGTACATCGAGTCAATCGCGATGGCCCGGCTGAAGTACTCTACACCTGCGCGAACGCCGCTGTCGGTACGGAGCAGGGTCAGGTCGCTGCCGCGGAGGTACAGCTCGTAGGCCGCGATGCTCCGGGTCCGGTGGCGCAGCAGGGTGGTGCCGGTGCGCCCTGCCAGCCGCACCGCCAGCTCGCGAGCGACTGCGCTAGCGATGTCGTCCTCCGTCGTGAAGAGGTCCTGCATCTCCCGATCGTAGACCTCCGACCAGCGAGTCGAGCCGTCGCGCGCCTCGACGAGTCGGACCTGCAGGCGAAGGCGGGAGCCGATCTTCTGTAAACTCCCCTCGAGGATGTGGGACACGCGCAAGCTGTCGGCGATACGCCGCACGTCGATCGCACGACCCTTGAACGCGAAGGAGGAGGTGCTGGCAATCACCCGCAACCGGCCGAGCTTGCCCAGCATCGCGATGAGCTCCTCGGTCATGCCGTCGGCCAATGCCGCGTCGCTGGCATCGGTGCCGTGAGTCGCGAGCGGGAGCACGGCGATCGAGGGTTCGGTGGCCGCTGCCATAGCCCGGCTCCCGGGGCGGCCACGGCCCAAACGAAGCGCCCCGAGAGCCGTTGCAACAACCAATACTGCCAGCCCCCCGGCCCACACGAGACGCCTGCGCTTGGGCATGGGCACCGCTCGCCGTGCAGCGTCCGACGCGACCACGCCATCGACCGCCGCGATGAACCGGTACCCGCGACGCGGCGACGTTTCCACGAATCGGGGGTTCTCGGCCGAATCGCCCAGGGCGCTGCGGAGCTTATGGATTGCTGCGTCGAGGCCTAGATCGAATTCCACAAACGTTCCGGCGGGCCAAATCGCCTGACGCAGGTCCTCCCGCGTCACCACTTCACCGGCTTGCTCCAAGAGCAGCGCCAAGACCCGGAATGGCTGCTGCTGAAGCTTGATCTTGATCCCCTGTTTGCGCAGCTCGCCCGCGTGAAGGTCGACTTCGAACACCCCGAACCGGATGACTCGTCTAGCGGATCGCTGGGGAACTTCCATCAAATCTCCTCTGCGCTACAGATCAGATCCGGCCGTAATCATCCATCCTCCAACCATTTAGCGGGTAAGCCGGAGTTCTGCCAGGAGTCAGCTGCGCGCCATGGACGCAGTCCCGACTACTTGCCCACAATAGGACGTCGACCCGTGCGGACGTTTGACTTGGCCCCAGACCTCATGGAGGTACCTATGATGCGCAGTGCCACCTTTTCGATCGGGCTGGCGGCGGTGGCGTTACTGCTGACTGGCTGCGCAGACAGGCACGCCAACCCGGCCGCGCCGAACACCACGCAGCGTCCGAGCTTTAGTCGCGGGCTTGAGGGCGACGAGGACGGCGCCGACGACTATGCCGATGCCGACGGCACCCAGACAAAGACCGTTTGCTTCTCGGTCACGAACGGAACCGATGTGAACGCGTCCTCCGTTACGGGAACACTGTTCCACCGCGGGCGCTACAACTCTGCGAGCAAGGTGATCGTGCTCAACCACGGCACGGCCTCGAATCGCGGCTTTTGGGATGGCGGCGCCGCCGGCGATGCGTCGCCGCAGACAGCGCGCCTGCTCGCTAGCGCGGGGTACGTGGTGATCACGTACGACCGGCTCGGGTTTGGCGAGAGCGTCTACGCGGGGGATCCCCGGACGCTCACTCAATTCAATTCAGTGCTCATGATGCACCAGGTCATCACCCAAATCCGGACCGGCACGTTCACGGTGACGAGGGTACGCCAGGACGACCAGCCGGCCGCCGCTTGTCCGACGGGGACTCAGGCGCGCTTCGGAATGCCAACCGTCATCATAGGGGGCCACAGCAGCGGCGGTGCACAGGTCATGAACTATGCAACCCGCTACCATGACATCGCCGCGGTGATCGTGTTCAATTCGGCGGGGCCGACCACCTCTCCCGCAGGAAACGATGTCATGAGCCGGGTTGTGGGTCCGCAGGTCGCAGCCAACGCGCCGTACATCTACTTATTTGGCCCCGGCCCCTCTGGGATCTCCACCGACTGTCTGACGCTCGTCTTCTACCAGCCTGGTGCCGACGCGGAGGTCTACAACACGAACTGCGCCAATCGAAACCGCGGGCTGACGCCGTTTGGCGATATAACTACTGGTATACGCGGCCCTACACTGGCTCGCATCGGCCAGCACCTGATGGGGTCGACCCCACTGCTGCTCTTGATCTCGGATCACGACGCGTTTGTGAACGTCTCGGCTCAGGATCAGCAAGTCAGCTTTTTCCGGCAAAACGTCGATGCCACGACGCTGATTCAGCCCAATGCGGGACACACCAGCATGTGGCACCGCTCGGCGCCTCAAGCGGTGGCTGGGATCGTGGATTGGCTCGCGAGCAAGGGTCTCGCTCCGGCCGACCCGCGTCACGACGAGGATCGAGATGATCAGGGCGACGACCACGACGACGGCGTCTCGACGCCCGATTTCAACCTGAACTAGGCCGCGTTCCGGCCTCGCGGATCTTCACAGCTCGTCGAGCCACAGCTGGAAAGAGCCGACCCCCTGATGACCTTTCAGGGGGTCGCGTGCTGTGAGTTCTGCTGCGAGTTTCTCACGACACTCGGTTGATCTTCGGGCCTGCTGTTACGACACCGATGCCCAGAACATCGCGGGCTACGGCCAGCTGCAGCACCGCGTGCGTATCGAGATGACTGAATCGGGAGCGGCGAGCGCGTTGAACCCATGGCCGCAGGTGAGGCCCACGCATAGTTGGCGCCGTCCGCTCCTTCGCACCACCCCAATGCGCCGGCGCCTTCGCGCGCCCTCGTGAGCGCGAACAGAGGCTGAGCAGCACCTCGAGCAGTGCGTGGGACCAGGTCAGCATTCTACAACGCCAAGCTCACACGGGCTTGACGCGGGGCGCCGCTTCACAGAGGGGTTCAGGGGGTCGCGGGTTCAAATCCCGCCGTCCCGACTGATTGAAGAGCAAGCCTCACATCTCCTTCGGATGTGGGGCTGTTTCTTTAAGACCGGTCCCCCTCGCCGAACTGGTTTCGCGGTGGACGACCCCCTGTACGTGCATCAGGTGGTCGAGTGATGACACGAAGCCACCCCGAAGACCTGTGGTGCCGCGGCACTCAACGCGTCGCCCGGTTGCGCTCCCATTGGGCCCGCTGCTCGTGCAGGAAGGCCACAAAGCCCGCATCCGTTCGGATGTTGTCGAGGAGCGGATCGCGAGCGAAGAGTGGATAGCAAGGCATCCCGCCTTCGGCCACCCGACGCAACCATTGGACGGCCGACGTCGGCTGGTGGAGCAGCGCATACGCCAGAGCGATGTGGTACGCAGCGTGATGGAAGTGGATGTATCCCTTTCCTTTTTGTACGGCGGTCTGAACGTCCCGCTCCGCACGGGCGGCGTCCCCCGCCCTCGCAAACCAGACGGCGCGCGCACTCGTGACGACACCGCCCCGGTCATCCGGGTAGGCGCGCAGGTATGCCTCCACCAAAGCGAGGCTTTGGTCGCTCTTGCCGAGGTGCAGCAGGATCAGAGCCATCTCATAGGTCCACAGCGGTCGGTTCGACTCCGGAAGAACCTGGTTCAGGATTCCTAGCGCCTCCGCGTAACGTCCTTGATACGCGCGCGCTTCTGCGATTCGGCGCAGGGCATTGTCGTCGCGCGGCGAGATGGTGAGGGTTCTTTGAAGCTCCGCAATCGCTTCGTCCAGCAGGCCGATGTGCAGGTAGATGTTGCCCAGTTGCTGATGAGCCCTGTCCAGGTTCGGGTTCAGGGCGAGAGCGCGCCGATCCTCACGAATCGCTCTCTCGTGGGCGAACCCCCCGATCGTCCCCCACAACAAAGTGGCTTGCGCTTGATGGGCTTCTGCGAGATTCGGATCGAGGCGAAGGGCCTGCTCGGCGGCGACCTGGGCTCGTTCCAGCGCCACCGTGTCGTCCGGCGCGAACTGTGACACGCGGAGCGCGTAGGCGCGCGCCAGCTCTGCCTGGGCGGCTGCGAACGTGGGTTCCAGCGCGACGGCGCGCGCGAACAGCGTGGCCGCCACCGAGTCGTCCTCCCGGCTCTCGTGCCGGACCCGCATCTTGCCCAGTAGATATAAGTTGTATGCCTCAAGGTTCGCTGTCGGCGGTGCGTTTCCTCTCCGCTCGAACCGCCCGCGCCAGCCACCGACATTCAATCCGATGAGCAGGGTCAGGACCGCGATTGCGGGGAGACCGGCCGCGAGCCCGATCACGAGAGGCCTTGGCACGCGCTGGTCCCTCGATGAAGGGGATGCGCCAGGAGCAGGTAGCTCGATCGGCGCCGCAGCGACGTCCCGGTTGCGCACAGCGACCAGCAGAGCCTGGGTTTCGGCCGAGGGCTGCACGTCGAGCTCCAGGGCGAGCCGCCGGGCGAAATCCTCGTAGGCCTGCACGGCACCCGCCCGGTCGCCCCGCCGGTCCAGGATGCCGATCAGCCGTTGCATGAGGGCTTCGTCAAGCGGTGCCAGCCGCAGCCCGCGCTCCGCCCACTGCGCTGCCGCCGCCACGTCCCCGACCTCCGTCGCGCGCTCGACCAGTGCGCGCGCGCCCCCTACCACGGCAGCCCGGAGGCGCGCGCGCTCGGCGTCCAGCCAACGCTCGAACTCGGGGGCGCCTGGGATGAAGAACCCCTCGAGCAGCTCGCCGCGGTACAGCTCGAGCGCCTCATTCCACCGCCCGCCTGCGATGGCCCGGTCAAAGGCGTCGGCGTCGCACTGAAAACGCTCGAAGTCCAAGCCGATTTCGTCATCGCCGCGGCTTGTGAGGACGGCGCCGAGGCTGCCGCGGATCACGCGCAGCGCCTGGCGCAGCGCGGCGCGGGCGTGCTGCTGATCGAGCTCCGGCCAGAAGAGTGTGAGGATCGCGTCGCGCCGGTGGAGGCCGCGCGGGGTCGCCACGGCGAGGTAGGCGACGAGCGCGAGCCGCCGCGGCTGCGCCAGCAAGGCGGGCATCTCGTGACCCTCGGCGTCCGTGAGACTCACCGGTCCCAACGTCTGGAACGCGATTGCAGCAGCCATGCGCACCGGCCCCGGTGCTCGGATCCGCACAGCCGTCACGGTGGCGTCACGGAGCCGTGCTGGTCCTGCCCGATACTAAGCCGGTGGAACATAGGCCGCGGGTCGCGGGGCAGCAATCGCGCGGCAGCGGCGAGACAATCACCTTCGCAGGAGGCCTACGATGAAAGCGAACATAAGGCTCGCAGCGCTGACGGCCCTCGCTCTGGAATTGGCGTGTAATCCCGACGGGTCGCCGCTCGGCCCCGCCGCCCCGTCGTTCGACGCCGAGGGTGCCTCCCTGGCCCCGCTCGTGTTGCACGTCGTCGCGCCTAAGGCGACCGATCCGGCCATCGACCGCTTCCTCGACAATCACTATGCGTGGCTCGACACCACGGCCCGGACGAACCACAAGCTGCTTGTGTTCATGCCGGGCACCGGCCTGACTCCGGCGGTCTACCAGCTCGTGCAGCAGGAGGCGGCGCGGGTCGGCTACCACGTGATCGGCCTGATGTACCCGAACAGCCCGGGCCTAGCGAAGGTCTGCCCGAGCGACCCTGATCCCGCCGCCTGCTACGAGAACAGTCGCCTGGAGATCATTGATGGGATTGATCGGAGCCCGTGGGTGGACGTCAACGCCGCAAACAGCATCGACAACCGACTCACCAAGTTGCTCCAGTATCTCGCGCAGCAGTATCCGGACGAGGAGTGGGGCAGGTTCCTGGCGCACGACAAGCCGAAGTGGTCACAGATCGCCGTCAGCGGTCACTCCCAGGGAGGCGGGCACGCGGCGATGATTGCGAAGATCCGGCTGGTGGCGCGCGTGGTGATGTTCTCCTCCGTGACCGACAGCCTCCGGGGCGCGTCTGTTCCCTGGGTCGCGACCCACGTCACGCCCTCGGACCGCTACTACGGACTCGACCACGACCTCGACGAGCAATTCCGGTCGATCCGCGCGAGCTGGGACTCCGTGGGCATGGCTGCCTTCGGTCCGGCCGTCGCTCCGGAGAACACCGCGCCCCCGTACGACTTCACGCACATGCTCGTTACGGATTATCACCCGCTGCGGGGCCCGGGCCGTGCTGCGCACGGCGCTTCCTGCACCGACTTCAACACGCCGCTCGCCGCGGACGGCACGCCCGTCTTCCGCGATGCCTGGCGCTACTTGTTGACCGCGCGACCAGGACAGGAGGACCGAGCTGTTTGTGCGCCTTTGCACTGTAGCGATCCAGCTCGTACTGGTCGTCGGGGTCCAAGGTGACGCCGGACGCCGCGAGTAGTTTGCGAGCGGCGCCGTAGGTCGCGATCTGTCGCCGCCAGGCGCGCGCCTATAGCTGTTCTAATGCTCTCAGGCCGTCTAAATACCCAGCGTCTTCTTCACCATAAACGTGGTGTCGAAGACGGCCAAGGAGCCGTGCCTAAGGCACGGATCGCACCGAGGCACAATCGGCACGAAATAGAATGCTCCTGCCCTGTAGTAGGCCCAGTCCTGGGGCCGATCAGGAGGGACTGTCACCTGTTGCAGGAACCACTGACAAGCAGCCGAGTCCGTGGAGGCCACCAGCACGCGCAGATTCGCCGTGTCGGCAACGGTGAGGCCCAAGTCGGTGCGGTCAGCCGCGAACCCTCGCGATTTCAAGAACTTGATCACAGCGCTCCGTGCACGCGGAGTGTCTGCCGGACAGGTCATCGAAGCGGCGACCCACCGGTGGCCCTCGCTCATCGCTGCCTTGCCGCTCTTTGGCGCCAGAGCGCCAAGGACGAGCAACATTCCGGTGATGGCTGCAAGCATCTTCATAGGTTCCCCCGGCGCGTTTTGCTAACCTCTTTAATAACCGCTTAGTAACCGCAGCGCTGAGCCGCGGCGGGCCATGCCGCGCACACGACGTTCAGCGCCACCACGAGACCCCTATGCATCACGTCCACCGCGGTTCCACGGTTCCGCCTCGTCTTTCCTCAGCTCTCCTCAGCTTTCGTTACCCCAGCCACCGGATGATGGCAATCCGGTTGACGACCGATGGATGGTCGGCGAACACCTCACGGGTGGTTGCGGCGATCATGGGCCTTTCGGCGATTCAGCGCATTGAGCGCTAGGGCTTCGGGGCCTGCCATCTCGACGTAAGGGAGTGCTTCAAGCGTCGCGATCGCTTTCCAAAGCGGGCCGTCGGTCCCGTCGTCCTGGATCCTGACGAGATAGAAACCGTCTCCGGACGACAGCGGTTCACCTCCGATGACCTGACCCCTGACTTGATCGACAGCGGTCTGGCGCTGCGTCTGCGTGGCCGTTTGCGCAAACAAGACGTTGACGACATTTCTCACGAATGTGCCCGACATGTGGACCGTATTGCTGATGAGGTTTGAATCTGCGAACAAGTCCGCGGGAACGGTGTCGGGCGCCGAAGGGGGAAACTCCCCGCTGTTGGCCCCACACTGGCGGACTGGATAGAGTAAGCCCTACGATCATGAGGAAACCCGCGCGAACCGTCATGGACGTAGTCCGGGAATGAGGTGAGGTAGCTCGATCGCCTTCCCTAGCTCAGCGAACTCTAATTGTCCCCAAGCCACATGCAGATGGTAGCCAACCTGGATGACGTGAGGGTTACAGGAGCCTTACCGGATGGGTCAACGCAAGTGACAAGTCAGCGGTCTCTCGCGCCGGGGAGGCTGGTGAGGGGGAGGCAAACATAACGGGCACACGTACACTGCGTATCGATTGGTTGGTGTGTCGGTTGGTGTGTCGCTTGAGGGCGGCAGAGGCCGACATCTGCGGTGCCACAACCCGGCAGGTCACGCGGACTGTCAACGAGTTACCGACGTGGTGCCTGACTCTCCCATTCGGCCGGGGCGCTCTCCAGCCGTGTGCGCCCACCGAGCGAGTGAGGTGGCGAACGTGACGACGCAAATGCTGGGCGCGCGACGAGGCGAAGCTGAAGCCCCTGTTGGAGCAAGCAGCGCGCCTCGCGCGCGGTGGCGCAGCGCCGCGCTGACGTGCGCCGCCACTTCTTACTTGATCTCGCCCGTGGTGTCGTTCGCGCGCCCGCTCCAGCCGGGGCGGCGGCACAACGGTGTGCCCTCGACCAACGCCGGATACAAGGGCCCGGTCTTGATGAAGACCGAGCAGCGCACCTCCGGCAGCGTGACGTTGATCATCGTCGCCCGCCACCCCGGCCCTACGAGCTCGATCCCGTCCAGCATATTCCCGCGCACCGGGCACAAGTTCACCGCACCGCGAGTGGGAGACGTGGTGCAGAGGACGGTGTTCGTGTACTTGAACGAATCGCGGAAATACGCCTCCTCGGCCCCCACGAGCCGCCCGAGGTCCGCCTGCATCGAAGCCACGGCGGCCTGGATCTTCAATGCTCTGGGGTTCGCAAACGACGCGGGAAAGCGGGCACACTCGGGCGTGCCGTCGCGTGTCGCCGGCGGTAGCGGCGCCAGGTTGACGAAGATCACGCACCGCACGCCCGCAAGGTGATCGTTGCTGATCACCGCCGACCAACCGGGCCCCGCGATCGTCATTCCCTCTATCGTGTTGCCTGGCGAGGGACAGAGCCGCGCCGTCCCCGGAGTGGCGGGCGTCGCGCACGCGAGGACGGTGCTGTACTTGAGCGAATCGCGATAGTAGTCCTCCTCGGCGGAGGCTAGCCGCACGAGATCCGTCTTCATCGAGGCGATGTAGGTCCTCGCTGTGAATTTGCGGATCGACTCGGCATCTCTGGCGTCTCGGAAGTTGGGTAGCGCGAGGAGGGCGATGATGCTGATCAACAGGGCCAGGATGACCACCTCGATGGGCGTGGGGCGCTTGGCAGGCATCGAGAACACTCCAGCGGGGAGACCGGCGCGCAGGCACCACTCTAGTCTACACGTGCGAGACAAGGCTGCAGCACCACGACAGCCTGGGTTAAGGGATAGGGAGGATCTCGTTCATGAACAGAGCGAAAAAGGCTCGTCTGCGGGATGGAAGGTAGGCACTGCCGCTGCGTTTCTGAGCCTCAATGAGCAGGAAGGGGCCTTCGTCGAGATGAAGCTCGTCCTGGCTCGCTTCGACGGGTGGCTGAACGGCCTCCGGTCCCCGCCCCGA
>WNFG01007323.1_pt1 | contig 10197 bp, 7 predicted proteins | sample 5400431 | NCBI WGS metagenome assembly WNFG01 (sample SAMN13153346, study PRJNA577476) | soil metagenome | isolation source: 120 cm saprolite under Douglas fir tree site 2 hole 3 replicate 2 | place: USA:California | collected 2015-04-18
CTTCCGACACCTGCGCGCGCTGCGCAATCTCGCACGTCAGTTGCTGGTCCCACAGCTTCCACCCCAACTGGCGAGCCAACTCGCAGGCGATGCCTCCGCCCCCACTGCCAAATTCGCGTTCGATTGTGACGATGCGAAACATCGCGAACCTCCTGCAGTCATACGTGGACCGACGGGCGCCTCGCCCGTCCCGCAGCCATCCACTAGTGTACGACAATCTCGCCGCCCGGCTTCGCCTTCTTGATCAGGAACACACAGGGGATTAAACAGAAGATCACGACCCCAAGCAACCAGAAATTATCGATATAGGCCAGCATCGTCGCCTGCCGGATCACATTCGCTTGCATCAGCGCATAGGCCTGTTGCAGCGCGGTTCCCGGCCCCGAGCCGCCGCCCGAAAAAGTGCTCGTCATCCCCTGCAGCGCCGACCGAAACTGCGGATTAGCGGCGCTCAGATTCTCCACCAGTCGCACCTGGTGGAACTGCGTGCGGCGAGCCAGCAGGGTGGTGACAACGGAAATCCCGACGCTGCCTCCAATATTTCTGGCGAGGTTCATCAATCCGGATGCGGCATTGTTCTTATCGCGTGGCAGACCGGAATACGCGGTGGTATTGATGGGCACGAACAGGAAAGCGAGGCCCATCGCCTGGTAGACGCGTGCCATCGTCACGGTGTGGAAATCGACACCCAGATCGAACGACGTCATATGGAACAGCGAAAACGAGAGCATCGATAAACCAAACATCATCAAATACCGCGGGCTATAACGGGAAAGCAAAAACCCGACAATCGGCATCGCCACCATAATCGTGAACCCGCCCGGCATGAGCGCCAATCCCGCCCGTTCGGCCGTGTAGCCCAGGAGCGTCTGCATGAACAGCGGCAACAACAGAGTGCTGCCGAGCAGGGCAAACCCCAGCATGAACATAAGAAAGTTCGCGGTGGCAAAAGTGCGCTCGCGAAATAAATGCAGGTCGATGATGGGGTCTTTGTGGCGCCACTCCCAGAAGACTACAAAGATCAGCGACACGACTGAAACCACGGTCAGCGCTACGATGAAATTCGATTCGAACCAGTCGTCGCGCTGCCCTTTATCGAGGACCACTTGCAGGGTTCCAAGCCCGAGCGCGACGAAACCGAGTCCGGTGTAATCAATGCGAGTTTCACTCAGTTTGCGGCGCTTGAAATACGGAGGATCCTGAATAAGCCGCGACGTCAGTAAGAGCGAAAGAATCCCAACTGGGATATTGATGAAGAAAATCCAGCGCCAGGTAAAATTGTCGGTGATCCAACCGCCAAGCGTCGGACCGATAGCCGGAGCCATCACTACCGCTATGCCATAAACGGCGAATGCCATGCCGCGCTTGGCGGGAGCAAAGGTGTCGGCCAGGATGGCCTGCTCGCTCGGCTGCAAACCGCCCCCGCCCGCGCCTTGAAGAATGCGGAACACGATCAGCATGGGGAGATTGGGGGCGAGCCCGCACAGAAACGAACTGACGGTGAACAGCGCGACACAACCCATGTAAAAGTGCTTGCGACCGATGATCGAAGAGAGCCAACCGCTCAGCGGCAGCACGATGGCGTTCGAGACCAGATAAGACGTAAGCACCCAGGTGCTCTCGTCCTGACCCGCGGAAAGACTGCCGGCGATATGCGGCAGCGCCACGTTGGCGATGCTTGTATCGAGCACCTCCATGAACGTGGCCAGCGTCACCGTGAGAGCAATGATCCACGGATTAACCGTCGGACGCCATTCGGCGGCCCCATTCATGGTGATAGCAGCAGCGCCCATTCCTATCTCAACCTAAGCGAACCCTATTGATTCAATCTCTCAATGATTAAATGTCTCAATGATTCAATGTCTCTATTTAAGCCACACCTTCGGCACAACCGACATCCCCGGGCGCAGCTCGTGTCCCTTGTTCTCGCTCGCCTCGAACACGATCTTCACCGGTATGCGCTGCACGACTTTGACGTAGTTGCCGGTGGCATTTTCGGGCGGCAGCAGGCTGAAGCGCGCTCCACTGGCGCCGGCGATGGAATCGACATGCCCTTTGTAGGTCTTGCCCGTCGCATCGACCGCGATCTCCGCCGCCAACCCGGGCTTCATCTTCTTAAGCTGCGTCTCTTTGAAGTCAGCTGTGACCCACAGGTCCGTGTAATCGAGCGGAATCACCTTCATCATTTCCTGTCCGGGCTGCACGTTTTGACCAACCTCGACGGTGCGGTTGCTGACCGCTCCACTGACCGGCGCAATCACTTTGGTGTACACGAGGTTCAGTTCAGCCTGATCCAGTTCGGCTTTCTTGCGCTCCGCATTAGCTTGCGCGGAAAGCGCCCGGGCGCGCGTCGCTCGCATCGTCTGTGGAGCGGTGTCGGCAGTTCGAAGATCGGCGCCCGCCTGCACCAGTTTGCTCTGCGCTTGTTCGATCTGCGCGGCATAAGCGTCGGCGCTCGCGCGTGCAGCCAGCAAAGTCGCGGCGGCTGCCTGGGCGCTGGCGACGGCCTGATCGTACTGCTGCTGCGAAATTTCCTGCTTCTCGATCAGTTGCTTATAGCGGACAAGATCATTCTGCGCTTTGGTATTGTTGGCGTCCGCTTCAACCACCTGTGATTTGGCGGCTTCATATTGCTGGCGGGCAGCCGAGATTCCAGCTTGCGCACTGGAGACACCGGCCTGGGCACCGCTCACCTGGCTCGAAGAACTCACGTCGGTGATCGGGACGTTGATCCCGGCGGCAGCAGCCTGCGCCTGGGCGTCAGCGTATTCGGCGCGCGCTTGCGCCACCGCGACTTCATAGTCGGCAGGGTCGATTTCCACCAGCACCGTTCCTTTTTCCACATACTGGTTGTCTTGCACGTTGAGCTTCAGCACATGGCCGCTGACGCGCGCGCTCACCGAGTTCACGTGCCCGTCAATCTGCGCGTCGTCGGTGGATTCGTAGCTCGCGAGGTAGCGCCACAGAAAGAAACTGCCGATCAGAATCACGAGGCCGGCGAAAATGAGCCCCCACTTCGTGCGTGGATGGTTCAACAACGCGGACCTCCGCTGATAGCGGGCTTCGCTGTCAGGCTGGGCAGGGGATTGCGGCGTTGCCGGCTGCGGCGTACGTGCGTCCGGCTGCGGTTTCGACTCGGCTACAACGCTCCTGGTTTGTTCCATAATCTACTTCCCTTTCAGGTATTCGCGAACGCCCTCTTCGGCGCGTCCCAGGGCGCGGGCAAAAGAAACCTTGGCCAGGTTGTGCAGATAAAGGCTCGATATCAGACTCTCGTGCGCGGTCGCCAGCGCTTCCTGCGCCTGAACCACCTCGAGATTGTCAGTGACCCCGGCGGAGAAACGATCCTGTGATTGGGTGAGGGCCTGCTCTGCGAGATTTACGGAGCTCTGCGCCACTTCCACCTGGTCGGCGGACGACTTGAGATCAAGTAGCGCATTGCGGATATCCTGATCAATCTGGCCGCGCACATCCGCCATCTGCGCCTGCGCCTGCCGCAGGCTGGCGTCAGCCTTCAGAACATCGCCGTGAACCTTGCCACCCTGGAAAATTGGAATGTTCAGCGTGCCGAAGAAATGGTACGTAGGCAGCAGGCTCCCGGGATGCGCTCCTATGTCGCCGTAATCCGCCGCCAGATCGATGGTTGGGAAATATCCCGCAAACGCGGCGCTGGACTCCAGTTGCGCGGCAACCACGCGATCATGCGCCGCTTTGTAGTCGGAGCGAAAAGAATACGCCCGCTGCAAACTGGTCTCAAGATCGGGGATCGGAAAAGCCTGGTAAGGAGACTTGTCGGCCAGCTCGAATTCCTGGCCGGTCGCTAATCCAATCACACGTGCCAGCGAAATCTTCTGCTTGGCGAAATCACTAGTTGCCGCGATCAGCTGCTGTTGGCGCGACTGGTATTCAACCTGCGCGCGGAGCGTATCAATTGCCGGAGCGACCCCAGCCTGCTGCTGCGCGACCGCCTTGTTGTACAGAGCGCGGGCAGTTTCAACCTGCGCTTGCGCGGTTTCCACACGCGCCGCCCCGGCGATCGCCTGCAGATAGGCATTGCCCGTCGCGAGCACGACCAGATCCCGCGCGTCTTTCAGATTGAACTGGGTAACGCTTTCGCCGACCACCGAAGAACGGTATTTCTGGATTGCCTTCCAGTCGAAGACTCGTTGCGTCGCCGAGGCGCGCACGTCAAAGTAGTCGAACGGACCGATGACACGAGGCGGTTTTGAGCCGCCCGGGAATAACGCGGAGTTTAGTCCCAGCGCTTCCAGGCTCTGCTTCTGCACTGCCTCCTGCACAGTCCCGTTGACGTTCGGCAGCAGGTCGCTAAGCTTCTGCCATTTCTCTCCCCGCGCCTCAATGGTGTTGTACTCCGACAAGAGACCCGCGAGGTTCTGGCGCAAGGCCCTCTCAATCGCATCGCTGAATGTCAGCGATAGCACTCCGGGCGTCGGCTTGGCCTCGGGCACGCTGCCAAACACCGGATTCTGCGCCGAAGTTTGAACTTGCGACGTTGAAACTTGCGGCGTTGGAACCGGCGCGGGCGCACCCGACGAACTCGAATTCGAATTCGAATTTGAATTTTGGGCGCAAAGCACCCCCGGGAAGATACAGGTGAAGACGACAATAGACACGATCGCTAAAGCATTCAACAAAAAGCATGCACGAAAGCGCCGCAATTGGCGGGTGGGACAGTCCGCGGAAGACATGGAACCTGATTCTCTCCTACAAGACGGAAATGAAAATGATAAGTCTTTTGGACTCTTTTTGCTGACGATCAGATGCAAATTGTTGAGCCGGCTCGCGATGAAACACGCTCCCATACCTCTTCGCCGCTAAGTTCCACTCGCAACTGTGACCTTGGTCATCTTGTGTAACCTCCACCCAAAGTCCAATCTATGAGGCGAGTGAAGCACTTCCCTGCGACGGAAAACCGCGTGAGGAAGTCCTGAGGGAAGTCCTGCGTGAAGTCCCGCATATGAGCGAAGCCACGAAACCGTCGCCCAAAGGATCGGACTGGACGCGCCTGCTCACCGATCCCGACCTGGTCAGCCACCTCGGAAAGTTGCTCCAGACCTACCGCGAAGTCTCTCCGGACGAGCGCGAACCGGCGCTGCTGCGGGCGATGCGCGAGATCAAAGACGCTGCCGTTAAAGCCCGCGAAGCACGCACCCACGAAACACGGACCAATGTCGCCGTTGCCGCGCCGCCTGCGCCACCCGCCGCGCTTCAACATCCCGAACCGATCGAAGACACCCCCCCTTTCGAACCGGATTTGTTCACCCCTCTAACGGCATCCGATCGCCGCCGTTTTCACCGGATCAAATGCTATGTGGCAGTGGAAATTCATGTCGAGGGCGTGGAAGAGCCGGTCTGGGGCAATCTGGCGAATGTAAGCCGCGGAGGCTGCCTGGTCGAAACCGCCGGCGCCGTGCCCGCGGGCAAGGCCCTGGAAATCGGGTTGTGGGTGTCAAGCGGCAAGATCTGGGTCAAAGGCGTGATCATCAGCGGAGTCGTGACCCGCAGCGCGCCAACGTTTGGCGTTCGTGTGAAATTCTCAGAAGCTGAACTGTCCGAAAAGGAACACCTGCGGGAATTTCTTAAGTTCGTCGAGAGCACGTCCCGCAAGTCGCAATACGGAAAAGCCTACGTGGCGCAATTAAAGCGCTAGGCCCCTCCCTTCCCACCTAATCTTGCCAGCAACTTTTCCCGCCCTACGGGTTCATTCCTTATGATGAGGATGAGGCCAATCACGATGGGTGTGCCTTTTCCCAGACGCCGTTTGCTGACGGCAGCTGCGTTGCTTGTGGCAGCCGCGCTTACGACCCAGTTCGCTCTCGGCCGGAAGAAAGACAAGCCCGCCGCCGGCGAGACAAGGCCGATGCACATGGACGACCACAAACGCGCCGTCCACGCTCTGAATCGGCTGACGTTCGGTCCGCGGCCCGGCGACGTCGAGCGCGTCACCCAGATGGGCGTTGACAAGTGGATCGAAGTCCAACTTCATCCCGATAAAATCGATGACTCGGCACTCGACGCCAGGCTGGCTTCATTCCGCACGCTCCGTATGGGAACAAAAGAGATCGTAGAGAATTTCCCGCCCGACCAGCTAATCAAGCAGATCGCCGACGGAAAAGCTGCGCTGCCGCAAGATCCCACAAAGCGCGCAGTCTACGAAGCGCAACTCCAGCGCTACGAAGACAAGCAGGAACGCAAAGACAAACCCAAACCGCCCGAAAGCCCGGCGGCCACCGGGGAGGCACAGAATACCTGTAGAGACGGGGCTTGCCCCGTCTCCGCCGGCAGCGCCCAACCTGCCGACCCCGAGCAAACACGCCGCCGCGAAGAGCGCCGCCGCACGAATCTCAGAGCGCAGGAACTCCTCGACCTGCCCCCCGACGAGCGCATGAAAGAAATTCTGAAAATGTCGCCCGAAGATCGCCGGACGATCGCCACCACAACAAAAGGCGCCAAGGCAGACGCGCTGATCGAGGGGATGAGCGCGCAACAGAAAGAAACAATGCAGGCGCTCAATAATCCCGAGCAGGTGGTAGTCAACGAGTTGACGCAGTCCAAGATGCTGCGAGCGATCTATAGCGAACGGCAGCTCGACGAAGTGATGACTGACTTCTGGTTCAACCACTTCAACGTGTTCATCAACAAGGGCGCCGACCGCTACCTGCTGACCAGCTACGAGCGCGACGCGATCCGCCCGCACGTGCTAGGAAAATTCGAAGACCTGCTGGTCGCAACCGCCAAGAGCCCGGCGATGCTGTTCTATCTAGACAACTGGTTAAGCGTAGGGCCGGACTCGGAAATCGCGCTAGGCATCGCCTCACACCAGCCGCACCGGCGCGGCCATGGCCCCGGTCCGAATAGTCGTCCGCGGCGTCCACGAGGCAACAAAGCCAAGCAGGCCAGCGGCCTGAACGAAAACTACGGCCGCGAACTGATGGAGTTGCACACGCTCAGCGTAAACGGTGGCTACTCGCAGAAAGATGTCACCGAAGTAGCCAAGGTTTTCACCGGCTGGACGCTCGATCAGCCGAAACAAGGCGGCGCCTTCCGCTTCGAGCCGCACATGCATGAGCCCGGCGACAAGATCGTCCTCGGACATCGCATCAAAGAACACGGCGAAAAAGAAGGATTGGAAGTGCTGCATCTGCTGGCGCACAATCCAAACACGGCGCATTTCATTTCGCAAAAATTGGCGATGCGCTTTGTCTCCGACGATCCTCCCGCGGCGCTGGTGGATCGCATGACGCACACGTTCTTGAAGAAAAACGGCGACATACGCGAGGTCTTGCGCACGATGTTCAAGTCGCCCGAGTTCTGGTCGCCGGACGCCTACCGCGCCAAAGTGAAAACACCGCTAGAGTTCATAGTCTCCGCCGTACGCGCCAGCGGTGCGCAAGTTGAGGATGCCCGCGCGCTAGTCGGCGCGCTCAACAACATGGGTATGATGCCGTATGGCATGCAGCCGCCGACCGGCTACTCGATGAAAGCCGACGTTTGGGTAAACTCCTCAGCGCTCCTGGGACGGATGAACTTCGCCTTAGGCCTGGCAGCAGGCAAGATACGAGGAGTCAAAATCGATTCGGCAGCAGGAACCACAGCAGCAGGCGAAGAAGTAACGACCGACCCGCAGCAGACGTTAGCGACGCTGGAAAATTCGCTGCTCTCAGGCGATATTTCCAGGCAAACGCACGATACCATCAGCAAGCAACTGGAAGACCCAAAGATCAGTCAGCGCCGACTAAATGATCCAAAGCGTCCCCCAAACATAGCCGCGATTACGGGACTGATTCTAGGGTCGCCAGAGTTTCAGAGAAAATAGCTGTCAGCTCTCAATTAGTCGGGGTGGCCCACTCCTTCGCGTTCTTTGCGAAGGGGTGGGATCCTCCAACCAGCGGAAAGCCGATAGCCGAAAGCTGGTTCCCATGCCGATCACAAGACGCATTTTCCTTCGCAACGGCGCGTTAGCTGTAGTCGGCACAACCGCGCTGCCAAGCTTTCTGACGCGCGCGGCCTTTGGCGCGTCCGACCCCGGCATCCGCACCAAGCGTCTGGTAGTGATCTTCCAGCGCGGAGCAGCCGACGGCCTCAACATCGTCGTGCCCCACGCCGAGCCCAGTTACTACGCCATGCGCCCGACCATCAATATCCCAAAAAAATCCGTGCTCGACCTCGACGGCTTTTTCGGATTGCATCCGGCAATGTCGTCTTTTCAGCCGCTCTGGAAACAGAAGCATCTAGCCATCGTGCACGCCGCCGGATCGCCCGACCCGACGCGCTCGCACTTCGACGCCCAGGACTTCATGGAATCCGGCACGCCCGGCGTGAAAGTCACCGACGACGGCTGGCTAAACCGCGCGCTGCACGACCTCGCCCCTGATAGGTCAGCCTTCCGCGCCATAGCGCTAGGCCCGTCGCTGCCGCGCATTCTCTCCGGCAAAGAGCCAGCGGTCGCAGTCAACAACCTGAACGATTTCTCCGTAGGAGGAAAAAATCCCAACGCCGCGCCGATGTCGAACACCTTCGAAGCCATGTACGACCACTCTATAGACACGGTCTTGCACGGCACCGGACAGGAAACCTTCGACGCGGTCAAAACGCTGAGGGCAGCCGACCCCGCACACTATACGCCCGCGGCCAACGCAAATTATCCCAAGGGCCGCTTCGGCGACAGCCTGAAGCAACTAGCGCAACTGATCAAAGCAAAGCTGGGAGTCCAAGTAGCCTTCGCCGACATAGGAGGCTGGGACCACCACGTAAACGAAGGCAGCACCCAGGGCCAAATCGCCAACGTCCTGGGAGATTTCTCGCAATCGATAGCCGCCTTCTGGACCGATCTCGGCGATCTAGGAGAAGACACCGTAGTAGTAACCATGTCCGAATTCGGCCGCACCGCTCGCGAAAATGGCAACCGCGGCACGGACCACGGCCACGCCAACGTGATGTTCGTCCTGGGCGGCCCCGTAAAAGGCGGTGAAGTCTATGGCCGCTGGCCCGGTCTCGATCAGTCGCAGTTGTACGAAGGCCGCGACTTGGCCGTGACAACCGACTTCAGACTAGTGCTAAGCGAAGTAGTGTCGCAGTATCTGGGGAACAAGGATTTGAATACGGTGTTTCCGGGATTTGAAAATCAGCCAGGCCAGTGCCTAAAACTGCTGGGATAGAAAAGTGTGGGGACGGGCGCACTCGCCCGTCCAAGCCGGGCGAAGCCAGGCAAAGCAAACGAGCATTCACTCGCCTCCCGGACCAGGGCTACGCGATCCGACTAGATCTCGATCAGCACACACCGCCACCTTAGCCCCCGGCGCACCAGCTTCGCCCGTCTTCGGATCCCATTCCCACCCATGCCACGGACAAACAATTTTCCCGCCCGAGATCACGCCCTGCCCAAGCGGCCCGCCGCGATGCAGGCAGACGTTATCCATGGCGCTAATTTCGCCGTCAACGTTGGCCACGCAAATCGTCTTGTCGCCGCAAGGGAATTCTTTGGCTTCATCTGGAGCAGGAAGGTCTGATTGAGAGGCGAGTTTGGTAAACATAGCAACAAGCAGTCAGCACTCAGCGTTCAGCCCGGCGCAAGTCAAAGAACGCAAGGTCATCACGGTCCAGCACTAACTGATGGCTGACGGCTGAGAGCTGACGGCTATTTCGGCTGCATCGTCTGCGCCACCATCACTTGCCGCTTGAAATTCTCCATCATGCTCTCTTCCAGCCGCACTTCGGTCGGCCGCTTAGCGAGTGTCATCGTGTCGATCTTGTCCTGCAGCTTCAACAGCGCGTAAAACAAATTCTCCGGACGCGGCGGGCATCCGATCACATACACATCCGTCGGCACGATCCGGTCGACGCCCTGCAGCACAGCATAAGTATTAAACGGCCCACCGACCGACGAGCACGCGCCCATCGAAATCACCCACTTCGGCTCGGGCATCTGGTCGTAAATTCTCTTCACCACCGGCGCCATCTTCAGCGTGACCGTGCCGGAGACGATCATCAGATCCGACTGCCGCGGGCTCGGCCGAAACACCTCCGACCCAAAGCGCGCGATATCGAAGCGCGCGGTCGAAGACGCGATCATCTCGATGGCGCAGCACGCCAGCCCAAACGTCATCGGCCAGAGCGCCGACTTGCGCGCCCAGTTGAAGACGTAGTCCACCGTCGAGATCATGAAATTCTTTTCGA
>WNFG01006020.1_pt1 | contig 10194 bp, 9 predicted proteins | sample 5400431 | NCBI WGS metagenome assembly WNFG01 (sample SAMN13153346, study PRJNA577476) | soil metagenome | isolation source: 120 cm saprolite under Douglas fir tree site 2 hole 3 replicate 2 | place: USA:California | collected 2015-04-18
CACCCACGCCTTTGAGGACAGGTAGTTGCCACCGACCTCGGCTACTCTGTTCGTCGAGAGGACAACGTCATGGATCTTGAACTGGCGTGGCTCCGCTCGTGGCTCGAGGTAGTAGATTCCGGAGGATTCGCTAAAGCGACCGAGCGGATTCACCTTTCTCAGCCACGCATTTCTGCTCACGTCGCCAGTCTTGAGCACGCTCTCGGGTGCTCTTTAATTGAGCGCCGACTTCGTCCTTTGACACTGACTGACGAGGGGAAGCGTCTGTTACCGCGTGCCCGCTCGATCGTTGCCGCCGTGGACGACACGCTTTCGGATCTCCGATCCACCAAGACAACGATCGCTGGCAGGATCACAATCGCAAGCTTTGCCAGCGCGAGCTCTGAATTCCTGCCAGGAGTTCTGATGCAGCTCAGATCGACCAACCCGCTCGTCGAAATCAGAGTGCTCGATGGAGACGTGCAGGTAATCGAATCGGCCCTTTCTGACCGACGCGCCTCCGTAGCACTACGGCCCAGTCGCCCCGAACCCACCGACCGCGCCCTCGTGATGCGACCGCTCTGGCGCGAGCCTTTTGTGGTTATCGCTCCGCTTGGTCATCCCGTGCTCGAATCGGAGATCGTTGCACTCGAGCAGATCGTGGCCTATCCCGTGATCACAATTGGGGATCCCATGGCGGACCAGAGCGTGGGCTACGAGGCGTGGTCCGCAATTCGGGCGAGCCGCCTCAAACCACCGATTGGCATCGTCTCGCATCAGCCAACCACATTGGCGGCGATGGTCCGAGCCGGGCACGGTGTTGGCTTGGTGAACCTCCTTGTCGCTGCAATGGTTCGAAAGGATGGACTTGAAGTCCGGAAAATCGAAAACAGCAACCTGTATCGCGAAGTGGGGCTCTGGTGGCATTCTGAACGTCCGCTTAGCCGCGCTTCGCTTGCATTCATTGATCTGGTTCTGGCGGCCCCCCTACCAACTGGGACGTGGGCCGTGCCCGCGGTGGACTGACCCGCCGAGAGCTCGGGCCTCGCGACACCCGCCCAGTGCCGACATCAGCGAAACGTATCAACCACATCCGGTCTTCGATGTTGATGGTCATATGTCGCGATGGCTTAATCGTTGCTGGTGGGAGTGCGATCGTTGAGCGACGACTTGAGCATGCGATCGCGACCGGTGCACCCATGGGTGGCCGCGGCTACGGCCGGCCCGAGGTTCGGGGTTGGTCTCGGCCCCCAGACGCTACCGGACTGCATCGAGTTCGTTCAGCTTGCTGAAGAGCTCGGATTCGATTCCTACTGGGCGAACGACCATCCGACGCGAACCGCCGATCCCTGGAACGTGCTCACGGCTCTTGCCGCCACCACGAAGAGAATTCGGCTCGGGTCTCTGGTCAGCTGCGTTTACTATCGCAACCCGGTCGTTTTGGCCCGGCAGGCGGCGGATGTCGATCGCCTTAGTCAAGGACGCCTGGTCCTCGGCATCGGTATCGGTGACGACGCCAGGGAGTTCGAGCAACTGGGAGTGCCCTTTCCTTCGCCGGCTGAGCGCCACGAGGCGCTCGGGGAATCGATAGAAATCGTTACCGCGCTTTGGGGTGACTCGCCCGTGACCTATCGGGGCAAGCACTTCCAGATTGAGAACGCCCGGCTGGCCGGGCCGGGGCCGGTGCAGCGGCCACACATTCCAATCCTGATCGGAGGCGGCGGAGAACGACGAACCCTTGAGCAGGTTGCGCGCTATGCCGACGCCTCGAATTTCGGTGAGCACGAATGGGTCGGTGGCGCCACCAAGACCGATGACTTCATTCGCAAATTTGGTGCGCTGCGTGCGCACTGCGATGCAGTCGGCCGTCCCTTCTCATCGATTCTCCGAAGTCACGTGGCCATATTCCTTGTGCTGGCGGAAACACAAAGCGCCCTCGAGAGAAAGGTCGGCGAGCTGGCCAGCAGCTCCGACATCAGCAGATATGGCGCGGCATTATCGGCCGACGGCACCAAGAACGCAATCGATCCGCGTTCGCAGCTGCCAGATGATCTGCGCGCAAGCCTGATCGCCTGCACGCCCCGCGATCTGATTCATCGATACCGATCGCTGATGGCACTTGGGATGCAGTACTTCATTGCGCTTGTGTATGGAAACGACCTCGAGACCATCCGCCTGTTGAGCCGGGAAGTCATACCCGAGTTGAAACAGGTGGGCGACTGAAGCGTCGCCGTTAGCTGATATCGCGGCACACGCGCTGCCGACATCAGCGAAACGTATCGAGGACATCCGGTCTTCGGTGTTGATGGTTGTGCGTTGCCATGCCTTAATCCGACGCGAATGGATTCAACGAACGGCGCGCGCGGCATCCTCTCGTCAGCGGTGGTAGACCTGCCGCCGGGCGACGAGGGGGCGTTGATCACCTCCGTCGAAACCTATGCGCTTGCCGTGCCGTTGCGTAAGACGATCGCCGACTCGACGGCATCGATACCGGTCTGGATCGTACCCGTCGTCGAGGTCCACACCGCAGATGGACGCATCGGCACCGGGATCTCCGGCGTGCACGTCGGACCCGAGCTCCTATGCGACGTCATCGACCGGTACTACGCGCCCGCGCTCCTTGGAGCATCGTCGCAGGACATCGTCGGCACATGGAAGCGGCTCTACTGGCTTCCGACACACTGGATTGGTCGGGCCGGTGTTGTCCACATGGCTCTCGGCATGCTCGACATCGCGCTGTGGGATCTCGCGGCTCAGCGTGCAGGAGTGCCTCTGTGGAGGTTGCTCGGAGGGTCGGCCGACGCTATCGAGACCTACAACACCGATGGCGGCTGGCTCAACCTCCAGCTCGAGGACCTGATCAGCGATCTTAGGTCGCTGATCGACCAGGGCTGGCGCCGGGTGAAGATGAAAGTCGGCAAGCCCGACTGGCGCGAGGATGCCCATCGCGTCCGCGATGTACGCCGAGCAATTGGCGACGAAGTAGCCCTGATGTGCGACGCCAATCAACGCTGGGAGTTGGCGACCGCCGTCCGTATGCTGCCGGTGCTCGAAGAAGTCGGAATGGACTGGGTCGAGGAGCCCATCCACGCGGACGATCTCGATGGCCACGCTCGCCTACAACGGGCGACCGTCTCGGACATTGCGGCCGGCGAGAGCATCTACTCCTACCAGGCGTTCGCCAGTTTCATAGCCGCTGACGCCATGCGCGTTGTTCAGGTCGACGCTACGCGCGTTGGCGGAGTCACCGAGTGGCTTCAGGTCGCCGCACACGCCGCCGGCAAGGGCTTGAGGGTCGTTCCTCATGCCGGCGACATGATGCAGGTCCACCAGCATCTGGTCGGTACGGTCTTGTCAGAAGCGTCCCCGCTGCTCGAGTTCATCCCATGGACGCAGGACGCCTTCATCGAGCGGAGCGTCGTCCGCGATGGCTACCTCGAAAGGCCCCAGGCCCCCGGGGCCTCGACCGCAATTCGGCCTGACGCTCGAAGCAAATGGCAGATGCCGGGTATGGGGAGGCACAGCACGACCTGACGATCCAAATGCGGAGTGCCAAAGCCATTCGCCGACGCAACGAAACGCGAGCGGAGGAATCAAATGAAATGAAGCTAGGAGAGGCATTGAAATGAACCGTACGTTTGGGAAGCTGTTCGCACTCTTGGTGATCTCAGCGGTATTCGCAGTGGCATGCGGCAACTCGCCCTCGGCGGCGAAGAAGACGATCATCGGTGACATCCTCTATAACAACGACGCCTACCAGACGGCGCAGCAGAAGCAGATGCAGGCCTACGCCGACAGCCTGGGCATCCAGATCGTCTTCGAGAACCAGCTCGGTGTGGGCACGAACGCCCCCAACCTGATGGACGACCTTCTGGCGAAGGGCGTACAGGGAATCATCTTCCAGCCGGCCGATGCCGCTGTGTCGGTCCCTCTTGTGAAAGAGGCGCAGGCCAAGAAGATCCCCGTGCTGGGATGGGCCATCCCCTTCGGGACGGGCATCACCGCACCCTACGTCGGCCTGGATGAGCGGGCGCAGACCGTCGGGGCGGGAACGCGCGCCGCGCAGTGGGTCAAGGCCAACTATCCGGGCAAGCAGGTGGACGTGCTGATCGTCACCATCCTGGGGGCCTCCATCTGCCAAGACATCCGGATGGGTGGGTTCAAGGAGGGCGTCCTATCCGTGGCGCCCGACGCGAAAATCACGACCGTCGACGGCGCCGGGTCGCGCGAGAAGGCGGTGACGGTGGCCGAAGACGCGCTCCAGCGTGACAAAGGCTTCAACGTCGCGACGGGCTGTAACTCGGATATGGCCTTCGGGGCGCTGCAGGCCTTCAAGGCGGCCGGGCTCGGGGCAGCCACCAACAAGAAGCCCGATCACACCTACTTCTACAGCATCAACGGCACTGACGAGGAGCTGAAAGCGCTTGTGGATCCGTCGTCCCCGCTGATGGAAGTGCTCGGGCTCACGCCGAAGGAAATCTCCCAAACGCTCATTGATACGGTACTGAAAATGATCAAGGGCACGATCGACCCATACGGCAGTTATGTCGCGAACGTGCCGGACAAGCCAATCCCCGCCGACTGCGCAGCTGCCAATACGTTCAACAAGGTCGAGTACCTGGCAACCCAGAACCTTCCTTGCACGTAGTACTTCTCCCGGACCGGAGGAGGGGCACGTCCTTCCTCTGGTCCTCGATCAGCCTTAGCCACATGAGAATGAGATCCAGTTGCGAGAGATGAACCTGAGCATCGATCGCGAGCTGCTGGCCGTCGAATCCCTCGCCAAGAGCTACGGCGGGGTGAGGGCGCTGCGGTCGGCCGACCTGCATGTGCGCGCGGGCGAAGTCCACGCCCTGGTTGGCGAGAATGGCGCAGGCAAATCCACGCTCGTCAAGATCCTTGCCGGAGCGACGACCAAGGACTCCGGCGAAATCCGCTTGACCGGGGTTCCCGTCGACTTCCGTTCACGAGCGGATTCGATGCATTCCGGCGTCAGCGTGATCTTCCAGCACGCGAACCTCGTCCCTCAACTCACGGTGGCCGAGAACGTCACGCTGGGCGTCGAACAGTCACGCCTCGGCATCCTGCGCGACTCCGCTCAGCGACGAGTCGTGCGCGACGTCCTTTCGCGCCTTGGATCGAGCATCGACCTGAACCGCGTGGCTGCAAGCTTGCGTTCCGCGGAAAGACAGCTCGTCGAGATCGCACGGGCGCTCCTCCACGAGTCGCGCCTCCTGATCCTCGATGAGCCGACTGCCTCGCTCGGCACCGACGAGGTGATGCACCTGCATCGGGTCCTTGCCGAGCTCCGCGCCGCGGGGCTCGGGATCATCTACATCTCACACCGGATCGAAGAAGTATTGGCCGTAAGCGACCGCGTCACCGTATTGCGCGACGGCAAGACAGTAGCGACCCGCGAGGCGGCTGGTACGAGAATCGAAGATGTGGTCAGGTCGATGATCGGCCGCGACTCAGACCAGGTCTTTCAAACGACGTCGCACGCCCGTCCAGACGCCATCCTGCTCGTGCGCGATCTGACGACGGCAACGGGACTAAATGGCATCACGTTCACACTCCACGCAGGCGAGGTCCTGGGCGTCTACGGGTTGCTCGGGTCGGGCCGTACAGAGTTGGCCCATGCCATATTCGGGGCAGATCCGATCACAGAAGGAACCATTCATATCGAAGGCAGCACGCGGTCTCTGGGTACGCCACGACGTGCCGTGCGCTCGGGCATCGGCCTGGTACCGGAAGAACGGGTCCTCCATGGCCTCTTCCCGCAATTGTCAGTACTGGACAACATGAGCTCCGCCCGGCCGTGGCTGTATTCGCGCTTCGGATTGGTGAACGACGGCTTACGATTCCGGCTGGTCGATGCGATGGCTCGACGGCTTGGGGTCAAGGCGACATCGCTCGAGCAGGTCGTTTCAGCATTATCGGGTGGCAATCAACAGAAAGTAGTCCTCGGTCGCTGGCTGATCGGTGGGTCGAAGCTCATCATTCTCGACGACCCTACCGTCGGCGTCGACGTCGGCGCAAAGCAGGAGATCTACAAACTCATCTCGGAGCTGACCATGGACGGGACTGCAATCCTGCTCATGTCGTCAGAACTCTCCGAAGTGATCGGGCTCTCAGATCGCGTCCTGGTCCTCAACGAAGGGAGCATCGCCGCCATGTTCAACCGTGGTCAGATGTCGGAGGAGTCCATCCTCCGCAGTGCCCATGGATTATCCGCATGAGCAAGCCAACTGGTGTGAACGACAAGTTGAGGATCATGCCGGCGACAAGGACAGAAAGGTTCCCCGCGTATCGCACTTTATTCCGCATGTGGGCTGCACGGCCCACGAACCGGACGTTCGCTCGAAACATCGGGATCCTGCTCTTGGTGGGAATCGTGTTTTCTCTGACCACAGATCGCTTTTTGACGGTCGAGAACTTGACCAACGTGCTGCGCCAGGTTTCATTCGTCGGCATCACCAGCTGTGCTGTGACATTGGTGATGGTTGCCGGAGGACTCGACCTGTCGGTGGGATCCGTCGTCGCAATTGCCGGGGTAGTTGCCGCCAAGTTCGCCGCTGATGCCGGCTGGCCGCTCGGAGCAGCCTTCGGAATGGGGATTCTTGCCGGCGCCGTTTTCGGTTCCCTGAATGCGTTTCTTGTGGTCGGGTTGAGAATCAACCCGGTCATATCCACCCTTGGCACCCTCTACATGGGACGCGGAATCGCGCTCCTACTGGCCGGAGGAGAACCGGTGAAGGGCGTACCGCTCGCATTCAATGACCTCGCCACAAGCACGATCGGCCCTATCTCCACGCCGGTTTTCATCTTCGTGGTCGTGGCGGCGGTGATGTTGTTCGTGGAGCGCAAAACACTGCTCGGCCGTTGGGCCATTGCCAGCGGTGGCAACCCAGAAGCGGCTCGGTTGTCAGGCATACCGATCGACCGGACCCGGATCATCCTGTACATCTTTTCGGGCTTGGCCGCAGGGATTGCCGGCATTTTCATCAACTCCCGGGTGGCTACCGGCGATCCAAATTCGGGCTTCGGTTTCGAATTCGACGTCATTGTGGCCGTCATCCTCGGGGGAACAGCGCTCTCGGGCGGCCAGGGAACGATCATCGGCACAGTCGTTGCCGTCTTCATTCTCGGGATCCTGGGCAACGGACTCAACCTCCTCGGGGTGGAGTCGTTCTCGCAGTACGTCGTGAAGGGCGTCCTGCTGGTCTTCGCCGTGGGCATCGGCGAGGTCCTCCGCGGGACACGAGGGACGCTCGCGCGTCTCAGACTCCTATCGAGTCTCAAAAGCGGCTAGTAAAAGGAGAGCTTGAGCTCCATGACCACTCCCAGAGAAGTTGGCGAATCGTACTGGCGAGCCGAGGCGCGGCGGGACGTCGAAGGCGTGCTATCCCACTTCCACAGCGACGCGGTCTTTCATCCCGTCACGGGTCCATTGGTCGGCCACGATCAGATCCGGACTTTCTATGAAGGCATGGGCGACGACTTCCCTGGTCTCGAGGTCACAGTCGTCCGAGACATCACCTCGGGCGAAGAAGCCGCGCTCGAATGGGCGGCAGTACTCATCGACCGAGCCGGCAACCGCTTTCCGATCTATGGAGTGAATCTCGTTCGGATCCGAGATGGCAAGTTCACGCACGTTCGTGCCTACTACGACCCAACGAAGTTCCCGCAACCGGCCGGGCGCTGATGGATCTGAATGCGCGCGTCAGAGTCGGGAGAACGAGCCTTGCCGTCCCGCGCGTTGGCGTGGGCACCGCGCCGCTCGGGAACATGTTCGAAGCGCACTCGGACGAGCATGCCGACGCGGTCCTCGCAAGTGCTGTCGCGCACGGACTTCGGTACTTTGACACGGCGCCGCTCTATGGCCACGGCCTCGCCGAGCAACGAGTGGGTCGGGCGGTTGCCAGACTTCCGCGTGACGAGGTCTTCGTATCGACCAAAGTGGGCCGGCTGCTTAGGGCCAATGCGCCCCGCGACGAAACCCAGTTCTACCTGGGCGAACCGTTCTACAAGGACGTTCCGCAGGTCGGGCCCGTCTGGGACTTCACCTACGACGGGATCATGACCTCGGTTGAAGAGAGCTACCAACGGACCGGGCTCGACCGGTTTGACGTGCTGCTCCTCCACGACCCGGATGACCATTTGGACGTGGCCAGCACATCGGCGTTCAGGGCGCTTGCCAAGCTGCGAGAGGATGGGACCACGCGTGCGATCGGCGCCGGCGCGAACCAGGCGTCGACGCTGGCCCGACTTGTCGAGACGTGCGACCTCGATGTTCTCCTGCTCGCCGGTCGGTACACGCTGCTCGATCAGGTGGCGATGGACGAGCTGTTGCCGCTGTGCGAACAGCGCACGATCTCGATCGTCGTTGGAGGGGTGTTCAACAGTGGAATCCTGATCGATCCGGCGCCGGGCGCCAGATATAACTACGTTCCCGCCGATCCAGCCGTCATATCTCGAGCGCAAAGGATCAAGTCGGTGTGCGATCGGTACGACGTTCCCCTGCCTGCGGTAGCCCTGCAGTTCCCCTACGCACATCCGCGCGTTTGCACCGTCCTCCTCGGAATTCGCTCGATCGAGGAGTTAGAGAAGGACTTGCAGTGGCTTGACGTCTCGATCCCCGACCAGCTGTGGGCTGCGCTCAAACACGAGGGCTTGCTGCGCGAGGATGCGCCGACACCGCGGAGCTCACGAATCGAGTCGCGACAATGAAGGAAACCCTCCCGCGCATTGACTCTCACCATCACTTTTGGGATCCAACACGGGTCACGTATCCGTGGATGGTCGGAGACGCCCTCGATCCAATCAGGCGGCCGTTCACGCCGAGCGACCTTGCCCCCGAGATTGCGGCACAGGGTATCTCTGGGACCGTGCTCGTACAGACCATCTCGAGCCAAGACGAGACGCGCGAGTTCCTCGAGCTAGCCGAACGCACCGACTTCATCTGGGGCGTTGTCGGATGGGTCGACCTGACGTCGGCTGGAGTGGTCGATGATCTTGATGCGCTGATCGGCGCGACTGGCGGCGATAGGCTCGTCGGCATCCGGCACCAGGTCCACGACGAAAGTGATCCGGAATGGCTGTGCCGGGCGGATGTAAGACAAGGGCTCGCGGCCGTGCAGGAGCGCGGCCTCACCTATGACTTGCTTGTCCGGGCTCGCGAGCTTCCGGCTGCAATCGATACGGTTCGGGCGCTCCCAGGCCTGCAGTTCGTGCTCGACCACATCGCCAAGCCGCGCATTTCCGAAGGGAAAGACCCTGAGTGGCAGCAACACATGCCCGCGCTTGCGGCGCTCCCGAACGTCGCAGTGAAGCTGTCCGGAATGGTAACGGAGGCAAACTTGGCTTCCTGGACGCCGGCAGACCTGCGGCCATTCGTTGGGTCGGTCGTCGACTGGTTCGGCGTCGGGCGGCTGCTCTTCGGCTCCGATTGGCCGGTTTGCCTGCTTGCGACGTCCTATGCTGGCGTGCTCGAGGGCCTTGAAGAAGCACTGGGACCCATGTCCTCTGGCGACGCGGAGCGCATCTTCGGCTTGAACGCCGTCAGGGTCTATCGGCTGCGCAGTCATGGGCAGCTAGACGATGCCAGATGACGCTCACCCCTGACCAGGTGGCTTGGCGGCCAAAGCCCTGAATCGGGCTCTTGACCCAACATCCTATTTCCTATAGCATTCGCCGATCCCACCCAATCACACGAGCAATTGGATTCCCATCTCGTGCTGCGCAGACAAGGAGGAAGCCGGATGACACGTAGAGCCCTGGCCCGATCATTGGCCATCGCCACGGTGCTGGTCGTCGCTGCGTGTGGAGGGACCACCTCCGGCGGCGCAGCCAAGACCAACGCCGCGGTGGCAATCGTTCCCGGAGGTCCGCACCCCTACTTCGAGCCCATGCGGCAGGCGATCGTGGACGCGAAGGCTGACTTCAGCCTCACCAAAGGCACCTTCGAGGTCCCGACCGACTGGAAGCAGGACCTTCAGAACCAGCTGCTGACCAGCCTTGCGGCGCAGGGATACGACGGCTTCGGCATCTTCCCGACCGACGGCAACGCGGCCAACGGCATCGTCACTCAGCTGGCCGCGAAGAACTACCCGGTGGTCGCCGTCGGCGGCTGCATAGCGGAACCGACCAAGACCACCTTCTGCATCGCGACCGACGTCGGAAATTCCGCCTACACCGGCGCGAAGGCCACGATCG
>WNFG01013370.1_pt1 | contig 10192 bp, 8 predicted proteins | sample 5400431 | NCBI WGS metagenome assembly WNFG01 (sample SAMN13153346, study PRJNA577476) | soil metagenome | isolation source: 120 cm saprolite under Douglas fir tree site 2 hole 3 replicate 2 | place: USA:California | collected 2015-04-18
GGGTACACGAGCTACCTGCACGCGCTCGACTACGCGCGCGAGCGACCCCAGGGCAGGCCAGTCGGCGCGAAGGACCCGCGCTCCCCCCAGATCCCCATCGTCCAGCACGCCGACGTGCGCCGCATGCTCCTTGCCAGCAAGTCGTACGTGGAGGGCGGTCTGGCGCTCTGCCTCTACGCGGCGCGCCTCGACGACGAGCTGGAGACGGCCACCTCGCCGGATGCGCGGCGCGAGGCGGAGCTTTTGCTCTCGCTACTAACGCCGGTGGTGAAGGCGTGGCCTTCGCAGTATTGCCTGCAGGCGAGCGACCTCGCCATCCAGGTGTACGGCGGATACGGCTACACCCGCGAATACCCGGTCGAGCAGTTCTACCGCGACAATCGGCTGAACCCGATCCACGAAGGCACCAACGGCATCCAGGCGCTCGACCTGCTCGGGCGCAAGGCATTGGGCGGCGGGGGAAAGGCGCTGGAGCTGCTCGTGCGCGCGATGAGGCCGAGCATCGAGGCCGCCGGGCGCGAGGAGGCGCTGCGGGGGTTTGGCGAGGAGCTGGGGCAGGCCATGGAGCGGCTGGTCGCGACCACGATGCGCCTCGGGGACGCGGCCGCGCGCGACGTGGAGCGCGGGCTGGCGAACGCCAGCGTTTACCTCGAGGCGATGGGGCACGTGGTGGTGGCGTGGATGTGGCTGCGCCAGGCGGTCGCCGCGACGAGCGCGCTCGGCAGCGCCCGCGGCGAAGACGCCGACTTCTACCGGGGCAAGCTCGCCGCTTGCCGCTACTTCTTCCGCTGGGAGCTGCCCCGCATCGCGCCGCAGCTCGCGCTGCTCGATTCGCTGGATGCCACCTGCCTGGAGGCGCAGCCAGCCTGGCTGTGAAAGCACCGCCATGATCGCGGATGCGCACTACCATCTCGATCCACGGCTGGAAACCGTCGAGCGCCTGCTGGCGCAGATGCAGGAGCACGGCATCGGCCGGGTGGCGCTGATCGCGGCGCCGTGCGATCCACTGCACGTCGGCAAGGCGGGGGCCGCGTTGGGCAAGGCGATGCGCCGCGCCCTCGAAGGCGGTGCGCCGCGGCTCGGGCGGATCCTCTACTGCAGCACGGTGCACAGGTCCGGGCGCGTCTCGTTTTGGGGGAAGAGCTCTGCCATCTATCCCGCGCCAGACAACGACGCGGTGGAGCGGGCGCTCTCGGCACATCCGGACAAGTTCGTAGGCTGGGTGTTTCTCAACCCGCGCGCGAAGGCGCCGGTGGAAGAGGCGGAGCGCCGCTTCCGCCATCCGGGATGGATCGGCGTCAAGGCGCATCCCTTCTGGCACCGCTACCCGGTTGCCGCACTGGACGACGTGGCGGCGCTGTGTCAGGAGCGCAACAAGCCGATGCTGGTGCACCTGGGCGCGGGGGATCAGCGCGGCAACTTCCGCCACCTCCCGGAGCGCTTCCCAAGGCTTAAAGTCGTCTACGCGCATGCGGGGATTCCCTGGTACGGCGCGCTCTGGGACGACGCGCTCCGGCGCGAGAACGTGTTCGTGGATCTCTCCAGCCCGTATCTCGACGAGGAGCTGCGCCGTCGCGCGCTGCGCTCGCTGGGCGCGGCGCGCTGCCTCTACGGGAGCGACGGACCCTATGGCTACCCGGCCCGCGACGGCGGCTACGATCACGGCGCAATCTTAAAGCAGATCGAGCGGGCGGGGCTTCCCTCCCTGGATCTCGATCGCGTTCTCGGTGGAAACTTCAAGGCGCTCGCGGCGGTCTAGCGGGCAGGAGGCAGGCAGCGATGGACTTCTCGGAATCGGATCGGGTGCGCGAGGTTCGCCAGACAGCGCGCGAGTTCATGAAGAAGGAGATCTACCCGCTGGAGGCGAAGTTCCGGCACGACGGATTCGCCGCGGTGCTGCCGGATCTCCGAGAAGCGCGCGCCAAGGCGAAGGAGACGGGGCTCTGGGCGGCGCACCTGCCCGAGGAGTGGGGCGGGGCGGGGCTCTCGCTCACCGAGTTCGCCCACCTTTCCGAGGAGCTGGGGCGCAGCCCGCTCGGACACTACGCCTTCAACGTCCAGGCGCCGGACGTGGGCAACATGGAGCTTCTACTCTCGCACGGGACCGCGGAGCAGAAGGACCGCTGGCTGCGCCCGCTGGTGCGCGGCGATATCCGCAGCTGCTTCACCATGACCGAGCCGGAGTTCGCCGGCTCCAACCCGGTGTGGATGGGCACCACCGCGGTGAAGGAGGGCGATCGCTATGTCATCCGTGGACACAAGTGGTTCTCCAGCTCGGCGGACGGCGCCGCCTTTGCGGTGTGCATGGCCATCACCAACCCCGAGGCCGAGCCGCACGGGCGCGCGAGCCTGATCATCGTCCCCACCGACACGCCGGGATTCGAGCTGGTGGGCAACATCTCGGTGATGGGCCACCGGGGCGCCGATCACCAGAGCCATGGCGAGGTGATGTACCACGGCGCTCGCGTGCCGCTCTCTAATCTCCTGGGCGTGCAAGGGTCGGGCTTCCAGCTGGCGCAGGCGCGGCTCGGCGCGGGCCGCGTCCACCACTGCATGCGCTGGATCGGCATCTGCGAGCGCGCCTTCGACATCCTCTGCCGCCATGTCGTCACCCGCGAGCTGGCGCCCGGAGACCTTTTGGGGTCGCGCCAGCTGGTGCAACAGTGGGTGGCGGAGAGCCGGGCGGAGATCAACGGCGCGCGTTTGTTGGTATTGCACGCCGCCTGGACGATCGAGCAGAAGGGCACGTCCGAGGCGCGCGAGGAGATCTCGATCATCAAGTTCACCGTTGCGCGCACCGTGCAGCGGGTGCTGGATCGCGCCATTCAGGCGCTGGGGGCGCGCGGGCTCACCGACGACACGCCGCTCGCGTTCTGGTGGGCGCACGAGCGCGCCGGGCGCATCTATGACGGCCCCGATGAGGTGCACATCACTTCGGTGGCCAAGCGCATCCTCCGCCGCTACGGTCGCGAGCAGTGAGCGAGCCTCGCGCCCGCCCGGAGCTAACCATCGATGAGCGCGCGGCCGTGCGCGGACATCAAAGAAGGCAAAGAACCGCCGGCTGGAGTCGCCATCACTGGTGATTAGGCACGTCGTACCTTAAAACTGCGCCGCCTCCTCCGACTATCCAGAAAGTGGACCCCGCGCTCCATACGCCGGTCAGGTATTGCTCAACCGGCGCGGGCGCAACAGACCAGCCGACACCGTCCCAGTGAATGACAGAATGTCCGCAGGTAGCGAGGATGTCGTTCGCCGCGCGTCCCCAAAGACCTTTGCACCCGAACATCCGTGGGAAATCGACCGCCGACCAGCGCTCTCCATCCCAGTGGTACACGGCGCTGTTCTCGGCCAGGGCCCACACGTCTCGAGGCCGTCCAGGTGCTTCCATCGAAGTGCGATGCTTGCTTCAAGCAAAGTGGATCAAACGGGGAATGGTAGTCACACCAAGAGCCCACGGCCCATACGTCGTCCGGTGCAAACCCGAAGAACCCCAGGACGGTACCTTGGGGATGCGGTGTCCACTCGGACCACGCAGCGCCGTCCCAGTGTAAAAATGCATTGTACCCGCCCGGGCGTTGCCAACTCCCCGCCCACACATCGTCCGGGCTGCTGGCCCAGACTGAAGTGAGGTCTTCCGGCGTAGGGCTCGAAACATTGGACCAACTGTGACCATCAAAGTGAAATGAGGTTCCGCCATCTCCAACCACCCAAAGGTCATCGGCCGACGTTCCGCCGATGGCTGAAAAGGTTCTTTGCGTGGGGAGTTGAATGGTCTCCCATTCGGTGGGCGCTCGGCGAAGCACCGTCCCTGATTTGCCGGCGGCCCAAACATCGGTATCAGACAACCCGAAGATCTGGTTCAGGTCCACCACTGAGCCTGCACGGCGATCTTCGAAGCGTCCATCGAATCGAACGAGTGCCCCCTTCTCTCCCACGGCCCAGACCTGATCCGGTGCACTTCCGGCAATTCCATGCAATCGGTACGGGCCGGAGTGGACTATTGACCAGTCATTGCCATCGAAGTGGAGCAAAGAGTCGTCTGGTACTCCGCCCGCCAGTGCCCACGCCTCGTAGCTTCTGTCCGACCAAACCGCTCCCACATATGGCGTCGGGGCTAAATAGCTCTCCCAATCTCCATCGTGAAATCGGAACAGATGGTCGTCCAGGATGCGTTTGAACCACGCCTCGCCCGGACCATTACCTCCGAGATATGGCGCCGGCGTCGGCTCTATTGGCTGCCATGAGCTCCCATCCCAATGAAAATGCGCGTGAGCCCCGTCGACGGCCGTCACATCGTTAGCTGCAGTTCCCCACAGGGCCGCCCCCCCGTAGTGCCAAGAGGCGGGGGTTCGCTCCTGCCATACACTGCCGTCCCAATGATGAACCTCCCATTCGCTGACCGTCCATACATCGTCTGGACCTGTACCCCAAACCGTTATCCGACCAGCGCCAACCATTCTCGGATTCAGTCCGCTCTTGACCCACGCGTCTCCGTTCCAGCGCAGAAGCCGATTGTCAACAATGGCCCAGACGTGGTCTGAATCGCTTGCCCAGATTAGGCGCACGCCAAAGGGATTTTCCACCATCGAGACCGAATAGGTGAGGTGCCAATCCCTTCCGTCCCAGTGCATTAAAGTGGCGGCGCCGCCCGCCCAAACATCGTCCGGTGCTAGAACAAAAACCGTGTTGAGGTAATTGCCCTGTGGACGCGGATTCTCCCAGTGCCACGGTCCCGTGCTCAGGGCCGGGCGGACTGAATCTCTGGCGCAATCGAGCTGCGAGCTACGGGCCGGGCGCGTAACTGCTCGGGCGTGAACCACAGCGGGAAGCGATACCAGGAGCGCAAGCAGAAAAACCTGGGAGGCCATGCCACGCCGAACAGGATAGATGGGGCATTCACGGCAACAGCGGCGCACGAACGGATCACGGGTCGGCACGCTTGCATCTCCCATGGGCTCGGACCTCCCTCCAACCGGCGGTGCTCCTTTTAAGCAACGAGCGCCATCAGTCACAGCCCGGCAAACGGGTAATGACGGTTATCGGACGGCGAGTCAGGGGGAACTCTTTGGACGCGGCCATGGCGGAAAGCAGCGAGCGGCGCCACTTGACGGCCACGGAGCTTGCCAAATCCCACAAGTAGCCGGGGCTGAATCGGACTGCGACCGCGACTCGACACTCGAGTCACGGCCATCGTCCAGGCATCGGATTGGTAGGCCCGCTTGTCAGATGACTTGCGTACCGGAATCCCGAGGACCGCTGGAGCGGCGCCGCGTTACTCTTCCAGACCAGGTAGGACGGTGGTGCCTTCGCGCCGCACAGCCTGCAGCTCCCGCGGATCCAGGCCGAGCGCGTTCAAGATCGTCGGCGCCACCTGCATGTTGGTGACGGGCGATGCGATCGTCTGTGGCTCCAGCGAGGGATTCGACACCACCAGCAGCACATGCCTGTCCTCTTCGGCGAAGCCGCCGTGCTCGGCGATCTTTGCCGCACTCCCGGAGTAGATGGTCCCTGGAATCGGCTGGATGATGATATCAGGGGTCCGGCCATTCCTTGGGTCACCGAAGAGCTCCCTCAGTTCCTCGCCAGAGTAGATCGTCTGAATCCGCGCCCGGTTCGGCCCCGCGAGATCCGCCTGGAGAATCGAGACCGCCTGGTCGACCTGGTGCTGATTGTCCAGCCAGAGGAGCGCGATGTCGTCAGACGTTTCCTGCGCGACGGAAACACCGGCGGCGGTCAGCATGTCGATCGGATCGGTCACGTCCAGAATGGCTCGGGGATTCGGATGCGCGCGACTCGGCATCATGTGCAGCGCGTGGACATCGATCGGGGACTGGCCGTGCTTGGCCCCGACGACAATCAGTGTCCGGTTGAGCAAATGCTCCTCGGTCAGTGCGTCGATCATCCACCTCAGCGCCTGGTCGACCGACTCCAGCGACAACTCGAGTTGCGGGCTCGGGGTTCCGCTTGCGTCCAGGTATCCGTCGACCGTGACTTTCTGCCCCACGCTGACCGCCTGGAAGTTCATCCCGAACAGTGCCGGGACACCGACGAAGTTTTGGCCGGTGTGGTCAAACCCGTGGATCCAGTTCAGCACGGCCGTCACTTTGAATCCGTCATAGGTGCGGGTGAAAGCGTAACCCCGGGTGCGGCGGCGGTTGAGCGAACCTCGCATCAGCCCACTGAACCGCCCGGTTTGTTTCGCGGTGTTCATTCGACCGTCAGGGAGTGAAACGGATGAGGCGCCCATATGACTAAGGGAAACGGCAAACAACGGTGAAGAAGATGAACCCGGCGGTGGCTTGTCCTTCTGATCGTAACCGCGGCGATTTCCGGATTTGCATCGGTGGACAGTACCCCCTTCCCCACCTTTCGCGGGAGCTGAAGCATGAGTCTCGCTCAATCATATGATGTCATTGTCATCGGAGGCGGTGCGGCAGGAACAGCGGCGGCAATAGGCGCTGCGAACGCCGGTGCTCGGACGTTGCTTGTCGAGTCCGCCCCTTTTCTTGGTGGAGCGGCAACCCTGAAAAACGTGCTGACTTATTGTGGTCTCTTTACGAACCAGAGGAAACAGGCCGTCTTTGGGGTTGCCGACCAAGTGCTCCAACAGTTACGTGGGATGGGCGCAGTTTCGGAACCCATCCAGTTTCATGGAGTGGCCGTCCTCATTGAGCCTGAGTCCGTGAAATACACTTTAGACCAGCTTTGTAAGCGAGCGGGCGTTCATGTCTTTCTTCACACCATGCTCCTGTCCGCCACACGCAACAGAGATCACATCATTGCCGTCACCCTCCACGATCACAATGGAAATCACGAGGTCAGCGCGAAGGCATTTGTCGATGCCAGTGGAGAAGGAGACCTTGCCTTCTTTGGTGGAGCCTCGGTACGTTATGGGAACCACGGGACGGTCCAGACGGGGACGTTAAGTATGCGTCTTGGTGGGATCACGGCCGATGCCGATCTTTCGCCGGCCAGCTGGACAGCAGCCATTCAGCGCGCGAAACAGCGCGGCGTAGAACCGCTTGTCTCCGAGCAGGGATTATTCTTCCGAGTGCCGATCACAAACGACGTGGCAACCTACTTCATTGATGAGAAGTACGACGCCAGAGATGCACAAAGTCTGACCGAAGCGGAAATCCATGGGCGAGAACAAGCCAGGGCCTATTTGCAAGCCATTCGCACTCTGCCTGATTGTGAGAACGCGCATATTCTGGCAACTGGACCAGAAATTGGAACACGTGAGTCCCGCCACGTGAATGCACTTTATCAGGTAACGACACAAGACATCGAGAACGGAGCACACTTCGACGATGTGGTTTGCCTGGGAGCGTGGCCGATGGAATATCACGCAGAACCAGGGCAACCGACCGTCTGGCGGATGGTCCACGAGAACAGCACCTATGACATTCCTTTGAGGACGCTCTGCAGCAAAGATACCCCCAACCTATTTGTTGGAGGACGTCTGACGGATGGTGATAGCTATGCAGGCGGCTCACTTCGCGTCATGGGGACGTCCTTCGGCACAGGACATGCGGCTGGCGTGGCTGCGGCAGTCTATGCGCAGTCAAAAGAAAGAGATTACCGCTCCGTTCAGAAAGAGCTTCTGCGTCAGAATGCTCGTGTCAAGCTTGACCAGGAAGCTTGACGGACCGTCGACTTCGTCGACTGCGCGCCGACCACGACCAAGCCGAGCTCGGCGTAATCGCGGTTCCACGCCTTGACATAGGGCGAGGTGCGGTCCATGTCTCGCGCGACGTGGAGGTTCCGCGGCATGAACGCGAGCTCGACGCTCTAACCGTCCCTACCCGTTTCCCAAGTGGTCGAGCCGTCGGTATTCAATCCACGTCAGCACAATGACGATCGCGTCGAGGATCGTCAACGCGATCATTCCGAACGAGGAGGACAGATAGTATCGATACATCTGGTAAACGCCGAACGCGGCAAAAATAACGATCGCCGCTGGGTACGCCCAGCGCTTTCCGCGCAGGAGTGCCCAGACGAGAAAGACTTTGATAGCGCCATGCACCAACAGGTAAACCGCGGCGAAGAATTGGGCACTGGCAGAGAATTGCTGGAACATCCGGAGCAGGTGCGTTGCGATGAAGTCGTGCGGATCTTCGCTGAGCTCGTGCTGCGTCACGGTTGCTACCGCACGGCTGATCGCCTCCGGCGGCACGACGAAAAGCAGCAAGGCTCCGATGACCTGCGCTACGCCGTCGAGTCCCTTGAGAAGGACGCCGATCTCGAAAGCCGCATGAAGCGGTGATTTGGTCTTCAATCGTCCAACCAATAACGGCGTCTGAGCGCCGCAGCCCTATCGAATTAGCTCTCCGTTCGGAACCGGAATGCTCAGCCTGGAGTCACCGCTCGTCGCCCTCGGCGGTGTATCCATCAAGCTACCAGGCGCGATGGGAAGAGCGCAGTCTGGGGTGACGTCTATCCCCCACGGGCCCGCGAAACCAGGAACGGTTGCGACCACGGTGTTGGTCGCCGTCCTGATGACGGAGACCGTATCGGATCCGTAGTTGGTGACATAGGCAAAGTCCCCCGCCGGGGTAAGGGCCAACCACGTGGGCATAGCGCCGACCAAAATGGTGGCGACGACGAGATTTGTTGCGGTATCAATCGCCGATACCGCGTTAGCACCATGGGCGCTCACATATGCAAAGCGGCCGTTGGCGGTGACGGCAACAGCCGAAGGACCAAGCCCTACTGCGATTGTGTTGACGACTTCGTTGGTACCGGTATCGATCTTCGAGACGGTGCCGCTGAGATCGGTATTCCAATTGGCCACAAAGGCAAAGTCCCCGGTTGGGCTGACGGCCACCCCAAGCGGGGTCCTTCCCACCCTCACCGTGGCCACGACGGTGTTCGTTGCGGTGCAGACTACGGAGACAGTATCGGACAGACGATTCGCTACGTAGGCGAAGTTGCCATCTGGCGTGATTGCGACGCCAACCGGGGAATCGCCGACCGTCACGACGGCCACGACCATTCTCGTTGCGGTATTCAACACCCAGACCGTGTTGGAGTTGTAATTCGCCACATATGCGAAATCGCCGCCCGGAGTGACGGCTACGCCGTACGGACCCGGTCCCACTCGGACCGTTGCTGTGACTGTGGGGGTGCTCGTATCGACAACCGACACCGTCTGATCGTTGATGTTCGTCACATAGGCCAAGTCGCCCAGCGGCGAAATGGCCGCTCCAACAGGATTGCTCTGCACCATAAATCTGGCCACCACGGTGTTCGTTACGGTGTCGATCACCGCAACGCTCTCGCTAACGTAGTTTGTTACGTAAACGTAGGGCTGTGCCCGCACTGAAACTGGGTCCACCGCAATGGCGAGCAGCCCCAGGACTGCGAAGCGGGCGATATGCTCAACTGGCAGGTTGCGTCTGTTGCGTCGAAGCGTTGTCACGGGCTTTCCTCCCCCTTCAGCGATTACACGGAGCGTTTAGGCGTATAACCCACGTTCTGTAACCTCGTCGAGCCTCTGAGGTCTCCAGTCCGGCGACAATGCTCAGGGCCAGGACACCCGCCCCCGGGCGGATGAAAAAGATGAACGCCGGAAGAGCTCCCGACGAGAAGAGCATCCAGTGTTTTTCAAAGAGATGAATCGAGGCGCACGCCAGCAACGCGGCCACCCCGATCATTTGATACTCGTACTGAAGACCCACCACCAATGCCGTTGAAAAACCAAACGCCCAGACGACCAGGGGCGCGACACGCCTCGTTTTTACGAGAATGGAGATGAGCAAGACCGCCAGAACAGCGTGCAGGCTCAACTGGAAGACGATTGCTTTGGTGAGATTGTCACCGATGTTGATCGGCGATCGCAGATATCCGAACGGGCCATAGCTGAAGACAACATCGCGACCGAAAACCAATCCCTGGTTGGCTGCGAGATTTATCCCGTAGGTCCACGAAGCATCCAGGCCCGGTTCAATCGTAAAGCGCTCGGCGGGAAATCCAACCAGAAGGGCGTAAGCCAGCGCGATCACCGCGACGGCAATCCACAGCGTGCGCCGACCGGCATCCTGAGTAAGGTTGGTCAAGATCCGCACGATGTCTGCGCGCTCCTTGATTCAATCGCCGTTCTGACGGGATACCTGCCCGAGCAGGTGCACCGAGGCGACGATGATGATCGGGCGGAAGAACAGGTTCAGCACCGGAGTAGCGAGGAGAGCGG
>WNFG01015686.1_pt1 | contig 10192 bp, 10 predicted proteins | sample 5400431 | NCBI WGS metagenome assembly WNFG01 (sample SAMN13153346, study PRJNA577476) | soil metagenome | isolation source: 120 cm saprolite under Douglas fir tree site 2 hole 3 replicate 2 | place: USA:California | collected 2015-04-18
GAAGCTGGCGATCGGCGTCGATCGGCTGGACTATTCCAAGGGATTGGTCAACCGTATCAAGGCGTTCGACCGGATGTGGACCTCGCAGCCGGCGCTTGCGCGCACGGTGTCATTGCTGCAGATCGCAACGCCGTCGCGGGGCGGGATCGAGGCTTATGAAAATCTGCAGAACGAGCTGGCGAAGCTGGTGAGCGACGTCAATGGCCGTCACGGCGAAGTGGACTGGACCCCGATCCGCTATCTCAACAAGGGTTTCAGCCAGACCGTGCTGGCGGGGCTTTATCGCACCGCCCAAGTCGGCGTGGTGACGCCGCTGCATGACGGCATGAATCTCGTGGCCAAGGAATATGTCGCGGCACAAAACCCGGCCGATCCCGGCGTGCTGGTCCTGTCGAAATTCGCCGGTGCGGCAAACGAGCTTGATACGGCGCTGTTGGTAAACCCTCATGATATCGACGGCATGGCCCGGACCATCGCGACCGCGGTCTCGATGCCCTTGACCGAGCGGCGCATGCGCTGGGAAGCCATGATGGAGAAACTTTGCGCGGGCACGATCCAGCAGTGGTTTGCCGATTTCGTCGAGGCCCTGCAGGAGAGCCAACTCGACAAGGGTCCGACCGAGCGCCCGATAACCGAACCGCCAACGCTGTGGCCGCTTCGCTCGGTCAATACCGGCACGCGGTATCACTAAGCGCTCATCTAGTAGCAATACGCTACGCCATCGAGGACAGGGCATCGCTGTTTGTTCGGCACGCTCGGATTATCCAGCGGAACGACGCCCTTGCCTTGGCCGACAAACACGCCTTGTCCGACGATCACCGACGATTTGTTGCCGATGATGACGCTCGGATGCGGCGAGGTCAGACTCGATCGCGTGCCGTCGGGCCAAATGATCGCGTCACCCGACAGCAAACCCCGCCGGCCGTCATCGCAGCTTACGTTAGCGCCCTCGCGGGTGCAGGCTTGCGCCAGCGCGGGCCCGGCATAACCCGCGGCGATCGCGGACATCAGAATCGAGAACACCAGCGCCCGACTGATAGTCATGCTGCCCCCGGCAATTGATTTGTCGCCATCTTCAATCGTCGCCTGTGACCGCTCTAAGGTTCAATGCTTCAGAACCGGAAAGCCCGACACTCGCGGCAATATCAAATAATCCAGCCTATTCAGTTATTTGCGGAAATTTCCGCGATAACCCCCGCGCTCACTTGCAAAACCCGTCATGCCCCTTCAAGAGAGGAGCATCCGGAGAGATGGCCGAGTGGCTTAAGGCGCACGCTTGGAAAGCGTGTGTGCGGGAAACCGTACCGCAAGTTATTGCGCTCGCCCTTTGGTTTTCAGAACTATACTAAAACTGCGAAGTACGAAGCTTTGGAGAGAAATGTCGTCTCCAACCGTAAATTGCCGTCTCTTCGGCAATCTCTAGTACGGTCGTCCACCTAGAAGGTCTCAGTTTGTTGGGGAATTTCGGCTGGTCGACGGAGTTCGATAGCAGACCGCCTCGATAGGCGGCGGAGCGAAAGGGATTCGAACTGACGGTACAATACCTCTCGCGACTCAGTCCGCTCATTAGCGCTAATGAGCAACTATCTTGCTCAGAAATGACTGGCTTTCGGGCTTGATCGGAGCGTTGCTGTGGTGACTTGGGGCGGCTGAGGCGCGCTTCGGGATCTGGCCCTGCCCGGTAACTTGCCCGGGCGGGGCTGAGGTGGTGCGGCGGATGGCGTCGCATGAACTTCAGAGGATCCCATGACCAAGCCCAAATCGACGACCAAGGCCGCCACGCGCTCGGCTTCACGAAAGTCCAGCAAGTTCAAATCCCGCAAGCGACCTGCACCAGCATCATCGAAGCCAGCAGCGCGGCCCGCCACAAAGCATGCCCGCATCATTGCAATGCTGCGGACGCCAACGGGCGCAACGATCGCATCGATCGTCACCGCAACGGAATGGCAGCAGCATTCGGTCCGGGGCTTTCTTGCCGGTGTCGTCCGCAAGAAACTCGGGCTCAACCTTGTTTCAGAGCAAACCGACAAAGGTCGTGTCTATCGCATCAAGGATGGCAAAACTTCGCCTGCCGCTCCGGACCGGGCCAAACAGGCGGCCTGATGCGATGCAGAAGAAACGTCGCAGTGGTCGTGCCTCGACCAAAACGTCTCTTGAGGACGAGATCGCGCATCTGCGCGGTCTCGATCTCGGGGGATTACGTGCACGCTGGCAAAGCGTATTTCAACGATCGGCGCCCGCTCATTTAACGCGGCATCTATTGTTTGCGGTCATCGCCTATCGGCTCCAGGCCGATCGCTTTGGCGATCTCGATCACGAGACTAAGCAGGTGCTGGATCGCACAGACGCGAGGGAAACCGGACCGGCAATGTTTACCCGTCTGGCTAGCTTTGACCAGAAGCGAACCGAGCTTACTCCCGGTACGGTGCTGGTCCGGGAGTGGGATCGGCGGTCGCATCGAGTGATGGTGATGGCTGACGGCTTTGCCTGGAATGGCCAGACTTATGACAGCCTTTCCAAGGTCGCCTTTGCGATCACCGGCACCAAGTGGAGCGGTCCGCGCTTCTTTGGACTGAGAGATAAAGAGGATCGATCGACGATGGAGGCCCGGCCATGAAGGCTCCTTCGGTCAAGCCGGTCCGCTGCGCGATCTATACCCGGGTTTCCACCGACCATGGCCTCGATCAAGAGTTTAACTCGCTGGATGCCCAGTATGATGCTGCGTCAGCCTATATCAAGAGTCAGGCCCATGCCGGCTGGACCCTGATCCGGTCCCGTTATGATGACGGCGGGTATTCCGGCGGGTCCACCGACCGCCCCGACCTTCAAAAGCTGCTGGATGATATTCGCGCCCGGAAGGTCGACGTCATCGTCGTCTACAAGGTCGACCGTCTGACGCGGGCGCTGACCGACTTCGCCAAGCTGGTCGAACTGTTCGATGCGCATGGCGTCTCATTTGTCTCGGTCACCCAGCAGTTCAATACCACGACCTCGATGGGCCGGTTGACGCTCAATGTGCTTCTGTCCTTTGCGCAGTTCGAGCGTGAGGTCACCTCGGAGCGGATCCGCGACAAGATTGCAGCATCAAAGCGAAAGGGCCTTTGGGTCGGAGGCACTCTGCCGTTTGGCTACGAGATGAAAGAGGGCAAGATCGCGGTCATCGAAGAAGAAGCTGAGCTGGTCAGATTGATCTTCCGGCGATACCTGGAACTCGGCAGCGTTAACGAACTGGTACGGGACCTCAAAGAACGAAACATCAGAACAAGGGCCAAGCAGCTCGCGACGGGCGCGACGCGCGGCGGCATCCCGTTCGGCCGTGGTGCGCTGTACTACTTGTTGAGCAACCACTTCTATATCGGCGAGGTCAAATACAGGAACGAGATCCTGCCGGGCGAGCAGCCTCCGATCATGGATCGCGCGCTATTTGAGGCGATCCGGCAGAAATCCTGCATGGAGAGGCAAAAACCGCGTCAGCCGGATCGGTCTCCCGTATTCCCGCAGCTGACATTGAAGACATCGTTGTAAAATTCCTTAAGGAACACCTCGCCGCCAAACGAGACGAGTCGACAACCAGCGCCGTGCGCTTAGAGGATTGCGGTGACCTCACACGGCTGGTCGCCGAGATTGTTGTGCACAAGGACGAGCTGGTCGTTCGACTCAAATCGGATAACACGGACGAAGCATCCGATTGCCCGGATGATCGGTCGCTCTCAATTCCCTGGCAGAAACCACCCTCCAAAAGATCCCGCCAGATCCTGCTTCCGCACAATGCATCTCGAAGCGACGTCCGTCCGGAACAGTTCGAGCGCCGGGCGCGCCTGGTCAGCGCAATCGCCCGAGTCGAATTACCACGATCGCTGAGCTTTGCACTCGTGAGAAGTGCAGCGTGCGGCAGGTCAATATGACCATCTCGCTCGCCTTTCTCGCACCCAACCTTGTCAAAGCAGCAATAGAAGGTCGCCTGCCCCGTGGCATCGGCGTCGAACGGCTCCGCGATCCGCCGACTGAATGGAGCCGGCAATTTGAGGCGCTCGGACTCAATCCGGAATAGGCTGCAGCCCCGGCCGAAGGTCCCGAATTACGGCGGCCCAAAAGTCGGAATTACGGGTGCGGTGCGGTCCAACTTCGCGCTCAAAGCCCGGCTGCCGGGAACGGAATTTTTGGATGCAGAGACAGAGCGCCAAAATCGCCACTAAAATGCGCGAACGTCGGCAGAGACCAAAATCCAAGAAGTGAGTGGCCGGAAATCCCCGCAGAAACGCCCTATTCGGAGTCGTATCGGAAACGTGCGGTTTGCGAAGACTGGATGGTGGTGTGCGCAGTCAGATACGAACCGGTCTCCCCTGGACATTCGCCTGAGAACTGGGAATTTTTTGCAAAATTCAGCAAATAACAGGCTTTCCGGGGGTCTGTGGCGGCTGCGCATCGGAAATTCGACAGAGATCCCAGACAGTTGCAGGCAGGCTCAGGCACTTTCCAGTTATTGCGCAAAACAGGTGATAGAAGCGGAATACTGGCACTAAGAAACGCAACAACAGGCGTTTGCAACCTTCGAACTGGTCACCATTATGGGAATCACGCATAAGCTTAGATAACGGCACCATCGCTTGTTCCCTTTGCCGTCTATCTCAGCTCGACCTGCACTCGCCTCGCCCTGCACTCGCCTCGACCTGAACTCGCCCCGACCTGCCCTGCCTCGCCCTGCGCTGACCTGATTGTATTTTCGAACGGCGCAAACCCGCGCCGGTCGTTCGCTTTTGGCGGGGTCTCAGCATGAACAAAATATCTACATCGGAATCGTCCTCGCGGCTGGCCGTGACCTACCGTCCAGTCGGAGATCTCATTCCCGATCCGCGCAATGCGCGCACTCATCCCAAGCGCCAGATCGATCAGATACGCACATCGATCGAAGGGAACAGCTGTCCTTAATAAGCGGGGGTTTCCTATGGGTATCATTACTCAGATATTCTCAAGAAATATCACGCCAGCTGACTAACGACGACTCTTAATCAGCGGGTCCCAGGTTCGAGCCCTGGTGCGCCCACCACCCAGTCCTACCCAAACCGCAAATCCCAGCGCCGACTCCGAATAGGCCGTTTCTGTGGAGATTTTCGTTGGTATCGTTCCGCTCTTTCCGTCTCTGGAGACACTTGCGGTCTCTCAGCCCGATTTTGGCCTCCCGTCTCTGCATCCAAAAATTCCGTTCCCCGCGGCAGGGTTTCCACGGCCAATACCTTTCGGCAGCCGCGAATATTGGGAGTCCTGGGAGGCCAAGAGCGCCGTTTTGAGCCCGGTCCGTAATTATCGCGGATTCAGTCCGAGGGCTTCGAACTGCTGGCTCCATTCTGCCGGAGCATCACGAAGTCGCTCGACTCCAATGCCGCGTGGCAAACGACCTTCGACCGCGGCCCGCACGAGATCTGGTGCGAGGAACGCGAGCGAGATGGTCATGTTGACCTGACGCGCGCTGCATTTTTGACGTGTTGCGATCTGCTTGATGTCAGTGACCGAACCCGAAACGATTTCGTCAAGCCAGCGACGACCTCGGGCGATCGCGTTCACGAGACGCGCGCGACGTTCGATCCGCGTTGGGTGGACTTCACTTTTGGGGCTGCCGTGCGGGACAAGAATCTGCCTGGATTTCCTGGATGGCGGCTTCTGCCACGGAATAGAGAGTAAATGGTCGTCGGCCGCGTCAGGTGTTTCTTCGTCGTTTGCTGACTTCAATCGAATAGCTAGACGGTCCTCATGCACATCGATACGCGCGACCTGCTCCAGGATATCTTTTCGATCGTCGAGGCGTGTGATGCTGGAATCTGGCTTTTTTTTTGAACGATGAGACGCTTATTGAGAGAATTGACGATAGTGTCTTCGATGTCGATCGCCGAAATGCGGGAGACCGACCCGACTGATGCGGTCTTCGACTCCCCGTAGAGGTGAGGTAGTGAGACGTAGTAGCGATAGCGGACGCCGGCCTTGGTGGCGTGGGTCGGGACCATGCGATGACCGGAATCGTCGAACAGCAGCCCGGTCAGCAGATGATCGCTTGCGTTCCGTGTCCTGGATCGGGTGGTCCACTGCTCCGTAAGCTTTTGCTGGACCGCATCGAATAGCACGCGATCCATGATCGCCGGCTGCTCGCCGGGCAGGATCTCGTCCTTGTATTTGACCTCACCGACATAGGGGCTGCGGACCGTCGGTCCATTTCACCGCGGGGGTCGTCACATCCCTAGTTCAGCGTTTTGGTGAGTTTTAAGACTAGGGGACTTTTTTTGACCAGCGAGAGGGGGCCCGTATCTTAATTGTTTTGGCATTCCGGGTTCTGGTTTTCGGCACATTGAAGAGGTTTACTGCGCGCCGTTGATCATTGCTGAACAGCTCGAACAGATGATAGCGTCACTGAGGCAGGGGCATGTTGATCAAACCGCGAGGAGCGATGCGATGTGCGCAGGTGACGACAAGACGTGTCCGGAATTTGAGCTGCACCACCGAAAATTCAAAGAAACGCTTGATCGCGAGCGACGGTCGTTCCTGAAGTCGAGCTTCGCCGCAGCCGGCGGCGCAGCGGCGCTCAGCGCCGGCGGTATTTCGCTGGTGACGCCGGAGATGGCGGCCGCCGCCGAGAGGCATCAGCCGGCCAAGCGCGCCTATCATCATTTGCCTGCAAACGCCGACACGGTGCATTGGGGCTATTTCAGCAAAAAACTGAAGCCGCAGGTCGAGATCGATTCAGGTGACTTCATCACCATCGAGGCGTTGACCCACCATGCCAATGACGACGCCGAGCGCATGGTCAAGGGCGATCTCGGTGCCGAGAGCGTATTCCTGTGGACCAAGGAGAAGAAGGGTGTCGATCGGCGTGGCGCAGGGCCGATGGATGCTTCGCTGTTCGGTCGCGGTGCCGGCGAAGGCCTGGGCGTCCATATCCTCACTGGACCGGTCTACGTCCGCGGCGCCGAGGAGGGTGATGTGATTGAGCTGCGGATCATCGATGTCGCGCCTCGGCCCTGCGCCAATCCAAAATATCCCGGAAAGGCGTTCGGCAGCAACGCGGCGGCATGGTGGGGCTTCCACTACAAGGATCTGCTTACCGAACCCAAGCCTCGCGAAGTCATTACCATCTACGAGGTAGATGCCACCGGAGAACGTAACTGGGCGAAAGCGGTATACAATTTTAGATGGACGCCGCAGACGGATCCATCCGGTGTGGTGCATAAAACCATCGACTATCCGGGCGTCCCCATCGACCACGGCACTATTCAGGAAAACCATGGCATTCTGAAGAACGTTCGTATCCCGATACGGCCGCATTTTGGCGTGATCGGGCTGGCACCCAAAGAGGCTGACATGGTCGATTCGATTCCGCCGAGCTACACCGGCGGCAACATCGATAATTGGCGGATCGGCAAAGGCGCGACCATGTATTATCCAGTCGCGGTTGAGGGCGGCCTGCTGTCCGTTGGCGACTCGCATGCCTCGCAAGGCGATTCCGAATTGTGCGGTACAGCGATCGAATGCTCGCTGAATGGCACCTTCCAGATCATTCTTCACAAGAAGGCCGATCTGGCCGGCACCGCGCTCGAAGCTCTTGATTATCCGATGCTAGAGACTCAAAACGAGTGGCTGGTGCACGGCTTCAGCTTTGCCAATTACCTCAACGAGCTCGGAGCCAAGGCGCAATCCGATATCTACTCGAAATCGTCGGTCGATCTCGCCTTGCGCGATGCGTTCCGCAAGATGCGCAAGTTCCTGATGACGACTAAGAAGCTGACGGAGGATGAGGCAATCTCTCTGATCACAGTCGGCGTCGACTTCGGCATCACCCAGGTGGTTGATGGCAACTGGGGCGTCCACGCGGTCATCAAGAAGGACATCTTCGCTGGTGGCGAGGCCTGATCCATTTCTACCTGGGCATCTCAGAGCGGCGGGCCTGCTCCATCGTCAACGCGGATCGCAAGATGATTCGTGAGCATCGTTTAACGCGTTGTTTTTGTGGCTTAAAACGCTTCTGGCGGGCAGTCACAGACCTGATATTCCCAAATTTGAGAAAACTCACGCAGAGACCGGGTCCGATCGGGAATGCGTGAGTTCGAATCCTCTCACTCCAGCCAGGCATTCTTGTTTTTGGAGAATTTTCTTTCCTTGATGAGAAAGGCCTGCCAAATGCAGGCTTTTCTCATCGCCGATAGTCTCCAGAGACTGGTGTTCAAATTTTTTGCGCCGATAATTCCCTAAAGTCTCCAGCCGAATCCAAGAAAACTCCCATTTTCCGGAGACTTGCCTTGGAGACGCGAGAATAAATGCACTGCACGGTAGACGTGGTACGCTTCAGTCTCCGCCGGCAAGGTCGTATTTTGATGGAGACGGTGGTAGTCGCGACCCGCACCCTGTGCGTGGCAACCCGAGCGTGCCGGTACCGATGGAAATAACGGATTATGAGATTGCTGTTGCTACACGCGATGACATCCCGGGAATTGTGGATCTTCAGGAGCTTAGAGGCCGTTTCGAAAGAGGCCGTTCGAAGTTCGTTGTCAGGCGTGCAGCTCGGCGAGCAGCGTCTCGGCCTCCTTCAGATCGAACGTGTCGAAACCTTCGGTGAACCAGCCATAGACCGGAGCGAGAAGCGCGCAGGCCGCATCCCGTTTGCTCTGATCGCGCCACAGCCGCGCGATGCTAATCGCGCGCAGTTCCCAAGACTTTGCCTGTTGCTCCGTCAAGTTGCGCAGGAACCATGAGCAATCAGGGCGCTGACGCGGACTGCTGAAGACACTGCTATGCGGCCGCCAAGGTTGGCAGTTCCGCAAACGCGGCGTCGAGCGCCGTTTGATCCAAGTCGCGATCCTCAAGTTTGCCGGCGAGGTAATCGGCATACGCCTGCATGTCGAAGTTGCCATTGCCAGATAGGTTAAACAGGATCGTGCGCGCCTTGCCCTCTTGCTTGCACTTGAGCGCTTCATCGATGGCAACGCGCACCGCATGATTCGATTCCGGCGCCGGCACGATACCTTCGCAACGGGCGAACATGACGCCAGCCTCGAAGCACGACTTCTGCGGCAACGCGATCGCTTCGATAAGTCCGAGTTCTTTCAAATGGCTTACCAGGGGCGCCACTCCATGGTAACGCAGGCCCCCCGCGTGGAAACTGGGTGGCATAATAAAGTTCGAGCCCAAGGTGTACATCTTCGCCAGCGGCGAGACATGAGCCGAGTCGAGGAAGTCGTACGCGTAGCGACCGCGGGTCAGCGATGGACAAGCCGCAGGCTCAGCCGCTATGGCGCGCAGGTTGCGCTTCTCGCGGAGCATCTTGCCAAGGAAGGGCCCTGAGAGTCCTAAGAAATTCGATCCCCCGCCAACGCAACCGATGACGATGTCCGGCCAATAACCTGCCATTTCCATCTGCTCAACCGCCTCGAGCCCGATCACGGTGTGATGCAGAATCGGGTAGTTGAGCAAGCTCGGCATCCCAAGGTGCGCTTCCGGGTCCCTGGCGACAAGTTCGAGCATCTCTGAAGCAACAATAGCTATACTGCCGGGCGAATTTGGATCCGCCGCAAGAACGCGGCGGCCGGCCTCGGTTTCAGTGCTTGGGCTGAGGATGCAGGTTGCGCCGTAAGTCTCCATCAAGGTCCGGCAATGGGGCTTCTGCTCATTGCTGAGTTTCACCATGAAGATCTTGACTTCAAGGCCGAAGCGCGCTCCGGCAAAGGCTATCGCCGAACCCCACTGCCCGGCTCCGGTTCCCGTTATGATCTTCTTGGCGCCGGCCTCGCGGATGTAGAAAGCCTCGGCAACTGCCTCGTTCGGCTTGAAACTACCCGTCGGTGCTGCGCTCTCATCTTTGTAGAAGATGCGCGCAGGCGTATCGAGCAGGCGTTCGAGCGACCGAGCGCGCCGCAGCGGCGTCGGACGCCATAGTTTGTAGACATCGCGCACCGGATCCGGGATCTCGATCTCACGCTCGGTCGAAACTTCTTGCAAGATGAGCGACATCGGAAAGAGTGGCGCAAGGTCTTCTGGACCGACCGGTTTGCCGGTTGCTGGATTGAGAACCGGCGGCAGCGGCCGTGGCAGATCGGCGACAAGGTTGTACCAAGCCTTTGGAATTCTATCGTCGGGGAGAAGGAACTTGATGGCTTCGCTCATCTTGTGTCTCCTTGGTTCGCTGGCATTTCTTATGTTGTCGAGCTTATTG
>WNFG01006025.1_pt1 | contig 10191 bp, 9 predicted proteins | sample 5400431 | NCBI WGS metagenome assembly WNFG01 (sample SAMN13153346, study PRJNA577476) | soil metagenome | isolation source: 120 cm saprolite under Douglas fir tree site 2 hole 3 replicate 2 | place: USA:California | collected 2015-04-18
CAACAGCTTCCCAGGGGCGCCATTCGTTATCGTCGGCCACAATCAGCACATCGCCTGGGGGGCGACCGTGAACCCGCTCGACGTCACTGACGTGTTCCAGGAGCACGTAGTGCCGGACCCCTCCTCACCAAGCGGCCTGAGCACCGTCTTCCAAGGACGCAACGAGCCGGTGATCCCGATCCCGGAATCGTACCGCGCCAACCAGATCAGCGACGGCCTGGTTGACCACGTGGTGCCTGTGCCGCCGGGCCCGAGCATCCCGCCAGCGACGCTGATCGTCCCACGGCGCAACCAGGGGCCGCTCGTGCAGCTCGACCTCGCGGCGGGCGTGGGACTCTCCGTGCAGTTCACAGGCTTCTCCGGCACCCGCGAGGTGGACACGTTCCTCGCTTTCGATACGGCTCAAGACGTGACCGAGTTCCGGCAGGCCCTCCCCTTCTTCGACTTCGGCTCGCAGAACTTTGTCTATGCGGACACCGGCAGGAACATCGCCTACTTCACCGGCAGCGCGGTGCCGATCCGCGAGGACCTGCAGCAGGGCTTCGTTGCGGGGCTCCCGCCCTTCTTTATCCGCAACGGCACGGGCGGCAACGAATGGTTACCGGTGCAGCACCCGCAGCCCGGACAGGTCATCCCCTTCGAGATCCTCCCGCAGGACGAGATGCCGCACATCGTGAACCCACCGGCCGGGTTTCTGATCAACGCCAATAACGACCCGATCGGGATCACGCTCGGCAACGACCCGCTCTCGCGGATGCGCCCCGCTGGCGGCATCTACTACCTAAACCCCGGCTACGACTTCGGCACGCGCGCCGGGCGGATCACGCGACGGGTACGCGAGCGGCTTGCCCGCGAGCCGATGTCGTTCGAGGCGATGCAATCCATCCAAGCGGACGTGAAGCTGCTCGACGCAGAAGTGTTCGTGCCGGTCATCACCGCGGCCCTGGCACACGCGCGGCGCGGTGATGCTCCGCCCCCGCTCGCCGCGCTGGCCGCGGGCTCCGGAGTGGCCGAGGCGGTGCAGCGCCTCGCGCGCTGGGACACGAGCACGCCCACCGGTATCCCGCAGGGCTTCGACGCTTCCGACGATGACCGATCCGGTGAAGAGGAGAGGGCGAGCAGCAGCGTGGCTGCGACGCTTTACTCGGTCTGGCGCGGTCAGTTGATCCGAAACGTGATCGACGCGCACCTCGGCCCGCTTCCCAAGCCGCCGGGGCAACAGGCGATGACGGCATTGCGCAACCTGATCGACCGCTTCGCCGAACGCCATGGCGTTGGTGCATCCGGCCTGGACTTCTTCAGCATCCCTGGGTTGGCCTTGCCGCCCGAGGACCGCCGCGACATCCTCGTCCTGCAGAGCCTGCGCGGTGCGCTTGACCGCCTCGCTGGCGGATCCTTCGCGGCGGCGTTCAATCACTCGACGAACCAGAATGATTATCGCTGGGGCAAGCTGCACCGGATCGTCTTCGCGCACCCGATGGACGGGCTCTTTAGCGTGCCACCGGCGTTCGGGCTTTTCCCCCACCCGATCGCGCCGCTGCTCGGCATCCCCAAACAAGGCGGGTTCGGTGTCGTCGACGCCTCCGCGCACGACCCGCGCGCCGACTCGGTCAACTCGTTCATGTTCGGAAGCGGCCCCTCGAACCGACTGGTGGTCAGCCTCGCTGCAGGGGCGCTGCGCGCGGAGTCGGTCTGGCCCGGCGGTGTCAGCGCCCTGCCGTCCAGCCCCTTCTACTTGAACCTCCTCCCACTCTGGCTCCGCAACCAAACGGTGCCGCTACTCACGCGTCAGCCCGATCTGGAGCGCAGCCTCGCATCGGTGACGCGCTTCGTACCTTGACCAATCCGAAGCGTACGCGCTCTTATGTGGACTCGGTAGGGCCGCCCGCACGGCTTTGCCTTCTGGCCCTCGACGCGGCCAACCCGTCGCGATTGGCATCAGTTGCGGTTTTGCCTTCCGTGATTTCGACGGATGAGAGAACCCGATCATTGTGTAATCCGCGTGGTCTGCAATGAGACGAGCTGTCATCGGCCCTTGCGTTTCGCGTAAACATCCAGCGCTCGGACCCGATCGGTCCGCGATTTCCCTCCACTGACCACGGTTCTGCTGGCGCGGGCGGTCAATACCGCGAGGTCGCCATAAACGCGGATGGCCACATCGTCACGGCAAAGCGCCGGATACTTGCGTCGCTCCGACTTGATTGGCTCGATGAACTGACTTTTGTTCTCGACCTTCCCATCGTTATAGATGAACACGAAGTCGTCGGCGTGCTTCTGCTACGCGCGCTGCCGCGGCTTGAGCAGGTCGGCCAAGCCGATTCGACGCAAAAGCTCGGCCCGGACGCGATCGGCGACTCCGTTCACGACCTCTGCCCCATCTTGGGAGGGATCAATGTGGACTCGGAAGGGCCGCTTGCCGAACGGCGTGTCGACAACTTTGACGATCGCCTCGGCGACTGCACCGACATCAGCCTCTGGCGGCTCCAGCGCGGCGAACCCCTTCATGATTTCTGCCTCAAGGCCTGCGTACGGACCGGATTCGTATTCGGCGGCGCGTTGCTTGTCATTCGGTAAACCGGCGTGTTTGAAATGATTCGTGCCCGAAGTGAACGCCCCCGGCACGACGATGGTTGTCTCGATTCCCCAGCGAGCCAACTCGCCTGCGTAGGTGAGTGCCAGCGAATCCATCGCAGCCTTGGCGGCGAAATAGGGAGCAAGATAGGGCGGTGTGCCGCCGCGCGTGGTGCTGCTGGAAATCCAGATCACCAGGGCTTGGCCCTGCTTACGCAGCTGCGGCAGGGCGGCGCGGTTGACGCGTTGGGTGCTGAGGACGTTGATGTCATAGAGCTCGGCGAGCTGCTCCGGGGTGAAGGCCTCGGCGGGTCCGAAGACCATGTGGCCCGCGTTGTGAATGACTACGTCCAGGGCCCGCTTCTCGGAGAGAATCTTCTGGATCGCCGCGTCACAGGATTGCTGAGACGTGACATCCAGCTCGAGCGCACGGAGATCGACGCCGTGTTCAGCCGCGTACTTTTCCACTTCTTCGACCTGTGGCGCATTGCGGCCGGTTGTTTCGCGCATGGTCGCATAGACGGTGTGCCCTGCGCGAGCCAGGGCACGTGAAGCAAGAGCGCCGAAGCCGCTCGAAGCACCTGTGATGACAATGACTTGTTTCATGACACATCTCCATTTTCAGTTGGGTTGTTGAGTTGCGTTACGCGAAGCCACCATTTGCGCGCAGCACCTGGGCGTTGACCCAGCCGCCGGGACCGGCAAGAAAGGACACCGCGCTCGCAATGTCATCCGGCTGGCCCAAGCGTTCGAGTGGTGGAATCTTGCTCAGGTGTTCGATCTGCGCGTCAGACTTGCCTTTGAGGAAAAGGTCGGTCGCAACCGGACCGGGGGCAACGGCGTTCACGGTGATGTTGTGGCCCCGCAATTCGTTCGCCAAGACGCGGACCAGACCCTCAACGCCAGCCTTCGAAGCAATATAAGGTCCGTAAGTGGGGAACGACATAGCGACAACGCTGCTGGAGAAAGCGATGATCCGTCCCCCAGAGGAAACCTGCCGCGCCGCCTGGCTCAGAACGAGAAACGTGCCGCGCAGATTCGCGGCGATCACTTTATCAAAAACTTCGGTGTCACCTTCCGCGATCGGCGTAAGCGGCATGATGCCCGCGCAGTTCACCACGACATCGATCTTGCCAAAGGCATTCAACGTTTCCTTGAAAAGGCGTTCGACGTCTTTGGCATCCGCCACATCCGCTCGGACGGCAATCGCTCGCCCGCCGTCCGCTTCGATCGCGGCGACGACCTCCTGCGCTTTGCCGGCATTGCCGGCGTAATGGACGGCCACGGAGAAGCCGTCTTTGGCTAACCTGGTGGCGACGGCGCGTCCGATGCCGCCGGAGGCGCCGGTAACAATGGCACTCTTTGCTGCTGCTGCTGTCATGGGATGATCTCCTTTACGAGGGTTGGGGGGTTAGTCACGGCGTACCTTTCATTTGTCCAATGCATTGTTAGAATGGCAATCATGCGTGATATGAATTTTAGAAATGTCGACCTCAACTTGCTCCACGCCCTGCGCGCGTTGTTGGAGGAGCGTCACGTCACGCGGGCGGGGAAACGGTGCTTCTTGAGCCAACCGGCCATGAGCCGCGCACTCGAACGGCTGCGTGACCAGTTTGGAGATGCCCTGCTGGTCCGCAGTGGGCGGGCCTACGAGCGTACGGTCCGAGGAGAGGGCATCCTAAGGGAGCTGGAGTCGCTGATGCCTCGGCTGGAAGCAATGGTCCGCGGCGAACACTTCGAGCCGGCGCTCAGCCAAGAGCGATTTCGCGTCGCCTTGACCGATCACGCCTCCGCGGTCTTGATGCCTCCACTTTTGCAGCGCGTCAGGAGAGCGGCGGCCAACGTGACGGTGGAAGTTTCCGCCTGGCATGGCCGAGGCTATGAGGACGTGGCCGCTGGAAGACTCGACCTGGCGCTCAGTGCGGAAGTGGCACCCTCCGCCCTCCAGGCGGAAGTGCTCTATCAAGAAGATTTCGTTTGTCTCGTCGGCTCCGCTCAACGAGTTGGCCGGCGCCGCTTCACGCTGAAACAGTATCTCGACCTTCCCCACGCGGTGGTTGAAACATGGGACGGTCAACAAACTCCGGTCGATCGGCCTCTGGCGGAGCTTGGCTTGAAACGGCGCGCCGCCGTACGTATCCCATTCTTTGTGCCGACAATCCTCGCCATTGCTCGCACCGACCTGGTCCTCACGCTGCCCCGCAGATTGGCGAGGATTACGACGTCGTTCGCCGGCGTGCGTTTGGTCGAGCCTCCCCGCGAGATCAAGGGCTTTTCGTATTTGATGGCGTGGCACCCGCGGCTCACCGCGGAGCCCGCGCACGCATGGTTTCGTGAGCAATTGCGGATGGCTGCGCGCACAATTTGAGGACGCGTTCCAGGTCCCCGGGGACGTCGAGATCCTGCAGCGCGGATTTGGGCCAGCGCACCTCCGCGGCCTGCGCGCGGTGCTGCTTGATCACGCGCTTCCCGCAGCCATCGCCATCCAGCGCGCACAGCTCCGGGAAGAGAGGGCGCGCGTAGAGGATGGGCGGGGCGACCACATCTCCGAAGAGCGAGACCACGAGCGGCTCGCCGCGCCAACGCGACACGAGCTCCCGCAGCATCGCGGCGGTCACGAACGGCATGTCGGCGAGCATCACCACCGCCGCAGCGGTTCCCTCGGGCAGCGCGGAGATGGCGGTGCTGAGCGAGGTGCTCATCCCTTCGGCGTAGCGCGGGTTGATCAGGTTCAGGCATGGCAATCCTTCCAGCTCCGCGCGCGCCCGGTCGCTCTCGTGCCCCAGCGCGACCAGCACCGGATCGAGCCCCGCCGCCGCGGCGGTGCGCACCGCACGGCGCAGCACCGTCTCGCCGTCGATCTCAAGCAAGAGCTTGTTCTTCCCCATCCGGCTCGAAGTGCCTGCCGCGAGCAGGACGCAGCCGACCTCAGCCCAGCTCATGGATACCCCCGCGCTTCACCCGAAGGTGCAGAGGCTCGCGACCCGCGCGGACCGCCAGCATCTCGGCCAGGATGCTGATCGCCACCTGCTCCGGGCCCTCGGCGCCCAGGTCGAGCCCAACCGGCGCGTAGACGCGCTCATGCTCCGGCACGCCCAGCTCCTGGAAGAGCTGCTTCTTGCGCGCGCGCGGCCCGAGCAAGCCCAGATATGCGAGCGGCTGCGCGACGAGCGCGCGCATCCAATCGCGGTCGTGCTGCAGCGAGTGCGTCTCGACGACCGCGAACTGCTGCCGCGTGAGCTTCGGCACCCCCTCGTCCGCGCGCCGCAGCACGAGGCGCGCAGGCCGCGGAAAGCGCTCCTCGGTGAGGAAGCCGCTGCGGTGATCGACCACGGTGACCTGGAAGCCCACCTCGTGCGCGAGCGATGCGAGCGGCCTCGAGTCGTCTCCCGCGCCGAAGACGAGCAGCGATGGCGGCGGCTCGAGCACGTCCACGAACAGGGTGTCGGGCCCGCGCTCCTCCACGCGGCTCTCGCCTCGCGCTGGCCGGGTGGCGATCTGCACGCGGCCGAGGTGCGGACCCTTGATCGCGGTCTCGATGACGAATGGCTCCGCCAAGCCGAACGGCGATCCTTGCGACAGGAGATCGCGCGCGCGGCCGAACAGCTCCGTCTCTGCCCGCTGCACGAAAACGTCCACCGCTCCCTCGCAGCCAAGGCCGAGTCCCCAGATCGTCTCCTCGCTCGAGCCCGTCTCATAATGAAGCAACCGCGGCTTGCCGCTATCGAATAGCTGCAGCGCGTTCTCGCGCACGTCGGCTTCGAGGCACCCACCGCTGACGCCGCCGGTGGTGCGGCCGTCGTGCTCGACCAGGTACTTGGCGCCGGGGCGGCGATAGGCGGAGCGGGAGATGCGCACCACCGTCGCGATTGCGGCCCGTTCACCCTCAGCGAGCTTCGCTAAGCGGTCGAGGATGGCTGCGGTCTCGTGCCAGTGCTTCACAGCTCATCCGCCGTTCGGGCAGGGCATGCCCGCGCTGACCCAGGCTTCCAGCGCTTCCACGAGCTTCTCGTGTGAGAGCGGTGGAGTCGTGCGGCCCGCGCCGGGGTTCCAAGCCCAGAGGACGAGCGGATCGCTCTTCATGTGCTCGATCACGGCCTCGCCGGTGCGACGGCCTCCGTTTCGCGCCGGGTCCTTCATCTGCTCGCAGATCTGGCCCTTGGTCAGGCCTTCCCACTTCATCGACACGGGCGCGAGGGCCCAGGTCGCTACGCCTGGCACGAAGCCGTCGGCCGTGTTGGTCGCCTGATGGCACGTCTGGCAGGGTTGGGTGGGGGCGCCGTGGTCGTTCTTTCCGCGAACGACCAGCGGTTGATGAACGATGGAAGCGTCGGTTTGCCTTGGGGAATCAACATAGTGGCAATTCATGCATCTCGGATGCATGACGACGCTCGCGATCGGGTCGAACAATCTAGGATCGGCCGCTGGGGCCGCTTCGGTGCGGCTGCAGGCGACCGGCAGAACGACGACGAGTGGCAAGAGGATACGCATGGGTTTTCTCCTCAAGCGGAACGGAGTTGGTCCTTGATCGGCAGCTTCCGGATTCGCTTCCCGGTCACCGCGAAGACCGCGTTGGTCAGCGCGGCTGCGGTGACGGCTGTAGGCGGTTCCCCCATCCCGCCGGGCGCTTCCAGGTTCCGCACCAGGTGCACTTCGATGGGCGGCGCCTCGTTGATCCGCAGCACGCGAAAATCATGATAGTTGGACTGCTGCACCCGGCCCTTCTCGAGCGTCACCTCGCCCCACAGGGCGCCGCCGATCCCGAAGACGATTCCGCCCTCGGCTTGCGCTTTCACAGTGTCGGGGTTCACCACGGCGCCGCAGTCGATCGCGCAGACCACCCGGTGAACGCGGACCTCGCCTGCCTTCGAAACCGAGACCTCGGCAACCTGAGCCAGGTAACTGCCCCAGCCGCTGTAGAGGACCGAAACGCCGCGGCCCCGCCCTTCGGGGAGAGGCCGGCCCCAACCGGCTGCCTGCGCCGCGAGATCCAGGACCGCCGTCGCCCGCGGCGACTTGCCCAGTAGTGCGCGACGATATTCGACCGGGTCCTTCTTCGCGGCCGCGGCGAGCTCGTCGATGAAGCTCTCGATCACGAAGTTGTTGTGGGTGACTCCGACGCCGCGCCAGAAGCCGGTGTTGAGCACCGGCTCCTCGTGGCGCACGTATTCGACCCGGATCGCCGGGATATCGTAGAGCAGCTGCGCCGCTCCATCCACCGCATCCGCGTCGATGCCGTCTTTGAACACGGGCGGTGCCCAGCGCGCGAGAATCGCCGGGCCGACCAGCCGGTGCGTCCACGCGATCGGCTGGCCGCGCGCGTCCAGCCCCGCCGCGATCCGGTCGTAGTAGTGCGGCCGATACACATCGTGCTGGATGTCCTCCTCGCGGGTCCAAATCACCTTCACCGGACCGGCGACCTGCTGGGCGATGCGCACGGCCTGGGGGACGTAGTCGAACTCCAGGCGCCGGCCGAATGCACCGCCCAGGTAGTAGTTGTGTACCACCACCTTCTCCAGTGGCAGGCCCGTCACCTTGGCAGCTCCTGCCTGGGCGCGGGTCAGTACCTGCGAGCCGGTCCACACTTCGCAACTGTCGGGCCGTACGTGCACCGTGCAGTTGACCGGCTCCATCGCCGCATGCGCGAGGAACGGAGCCTCGTACACCGCCTCGATCTTCCTCGGCGCAGCCGCGATTGCCGCAGCGGCATCGCCACCATCCTTCCGCACGACCACGCCCGGCGTCTGCGCAGCCGCCGCGAGCCCCTGCACGACATCCGCCGTGCTGACGCTTCCGTTCGGTCCGTCGTCCCACCGGAGGGCGAGCGCCCTCAGTCCCTCTTTCGCCGCCCACATGTTGTCGGCCACGACCGCGACGAAATCGTCGAGGCGGACGATCTGCCGCACTCCCTTGATCTGCTTCGCCTTGCTGTCGTCGACGCTGACCAACTTGCCGCCGACCACCGGACTCGCGGCGACCGTAGCGATCTTCATTCCCGGCAACCGGACGTCGATCCCGTACTGCGCCGTCCCGTTCACCTTCGCGGGAGTATCGAGTCGCTTGGCGGGCGTGCCGATCAGCGTGAAGTCCTTCGCATCTTTGAGCTTGACTTTCGTGGGAACTGGCATCTTCGCCGCACGGTCCGCCAACGCGCCGTACCCGAGCTTGCGCCCGGTGGGCGGGTGAGTCACCACGCCCCGGTGGGCCCGGCACGTCGCCGGATCGACGTCCCACGTCTGCGACGCCGCGGCGACGAGCATGGTCCGAGCCGCCGCGCCTGCCTGCCGCAGCGGCTCGTAAAGCAACCTCACCGAGGTCGAGGCCCCGGTCATCTGGATGCCCCAACCCGGAAGGCCGTACAGCTTGTCATCGGGAGGCGCGTGCTCCACCCGTACCTGGTCGAGCCCGACCTCGAGCTCTTCCGCCAGGAGCATCGGCATCGACGTATAGGTCCCCTGTCCCATTTCGACCTGTGCCACGATCATCGTCACCCGGCCGTCCCGGCCGATTCGAATGAAAGCGTTCGGCGCAAAGACCGACGAAGGCGCCGCCTTCGCGACTGCTGCGAGGGGGCCCGGCACTGCGTCGAAATACCAACCCAACAGCAATCCGCCGCCGGCGGCGGCACCCGCGGTCAGGAACTGCCGACGGGACACGTGTTTCATGGTCAGCCTCCCCTCGTGGCGGTAGTGGATGTTTGCGCCGCGCGCTTGATCGCCTCGCGGATACGACCATAGGTGCCACAGCGGCAAATGTTCCCCGACATCCCCTGGTCGATGTCGGCATCCGTGGGCGCCGGTATCTTCGCGAGCAATGCCGCGGCGGCCATGATCTGGCCGGACTGGCAGTAGCCGCACTGAACGACCTCGAGATCGAGCCAAGCCTGCTGGACCTTCTTGCCGATCGGGGTTGCGCCGATGGCCTCGATGGTGGTGATGGAATGGCCGACGGCGGCGCTCACAGGCATCACGCAGGCTCGCCTCGGGATTCCATCCAAGTGCACGGTGCAGGCGCCGCAGAGTGCGACGCCGCATCCGAACTTGGTGCCGTTCATGCCGAGCACGTCGCGCAAGACCCACAACAGGGGCATGTCCGGCGGCGCATCGACCGTATGCCGCTTGCCGTTGATTTTCAGTGTGACCATTGCCACGCCTCCGCGGAGATTTGTCTCGGATATGTGTGGATCGACCTTCGTGGCGCTTAAGCAATGAACGGGCCACCCGCGGCTCGCTCATCAACTGGAAATTTCGTCGCGGAAAGCTTGCTGAATTTTCGGCAATTGCCGAAGTCTCGGCCGCAAGAGCTCGGTCAGCGCACGAGGTTCTGAATGACTTCCGCGAGACTCACCTTGCCCTTGACCAGGGCCGCGCCGCCGCCCTCGAACTTGATCCAACCCTCGTTGAATCCGTCGAGCATCTGGATGCGCGGAATCGGATCATGCATTCCTTGGGCGGAAAGATCGCGCCCCATTTCTCGGGCGGAACGGCCTCTGCGCGAACCGGACGATGTAGCGCCTTCGAGAGCTCCCCTGCGATCCCATTCTGGCTCACCCGCTCCGGGCCCTCGAGCTCGACGACGCGCTTGCCAGTCCAGTCTTGCAGCAACAATTCGGCTGCGACC
>WNFG01006026.1_pt1 | contig 10191 bp, 7 predicted proteins | sample 5400431 | NCBI WGS metagenome assembly WNFG01 (sample SAMN13153346, study PRJNA577476) | soil metagenome | isolation source: 120 cm saprolite under Douglas fir tree site 2 hole 3 replicate 2 | place: USA:California | collected 2015-04-18
AGCCGAGGATAATATCTTCGATAAGAGATCGATCAAGCTGTGGTATACGGTCTACGGCGGCCTTGACTGCGATGGCGGCAAGATCATCGGCGCGTACATCCTTAAGTACGCCCTTGTTCGCACGCCCGATTGGTGTGCGCAATGCGCTAACTATGACTGCTTCTGGCATATATTAATTCTCCTTTAAGCGAAACTGGCCGATAAATCGGCGCTGGGCACGATAAATCGGCCCCTACGGGGGCCCGGGTGAATGTGTTAAAGAGCATAATCGGGTCCCTACAGGGGATATCCTTGTTTTTCGACTACGGTTGCGGCGAGTTCGCGCTGTAAGGCGACACCGTTCAGGAGGTAGTCACCGAGGTAGGCACGTACGCGAGCAAGCTCTTTTTCAACCTGGTCTTCGTTCATGTTGGTCATAATCATTTGATCGAGGTTCAAGCGGATGCGAGAGAATGCTAACCATGTCGCAAGTTGTGCTAGCTTCACGTGCGTTGCGCTGTTCTCATCGCCCCTGCGTATAGCCTGGGTGGCCCGAGCCAGCGCGCTATCGATGGCATACAAGTCAATTAACAAGTTTGCCAGGTAGTCGATGAATTCCTGCTCCTGCTCGATGGCCTGCATGTACTTCATAGCAATGCGCATTGCCGCGTAGATTGTCACATCCTTGGCACGCTCCAGGGCATTGACGGCCTGGCGCAATTCAGTGGGAATAGCCTCGCCGGCAAAGTCAGGAGCCTGGCCCGATTTGACACGTGCCTCAATTGTGGGGAAGCGAGCCATCAGGTCAAGCTTGCCAGCCAGTACGCGCCGGAACAAGGTACCCGATGCAACCAGGCGGTTAATCTCGTTCGTTCCTTCGTAGATGCGCTGGATACGGGCATCGCGATAAGCCTTTTCAATTGGATACTCCTGCATGAAGCCGTATCCGCCGAAAATCTGCACACCCTCGTCAACGGCAAAAGCCAACACTTCGCTGCCATGCACCTTGGCAATAGAGTCTTCAACAGCATACTCTTCGATGGCGCGGAAAGCAGCCTCGGTGTTTTCGCCAGCACTGCGGCGGGCCTGCTCGATATTGGCAGCAGTACGGAAAACTTCACTTTCAGCGGCATAGGTCTCGGCAGCAATACGTGCCAGCTTCTTTTGAATCAAACCGAATTCATGCAGGAATTTGCCAAAGGCTTTACGCTCGGTGGTATACGCAGCGGCAAGGCCCAGTGCCGAACGCGAACCACCTACAGCACCTGCACCCAGTTTCAAACGCCCAATATTGAGGATATTGAAAGCAATCTTGTAGCCTTTGTGAATTTCTCCCAACAGGTTTTCTACCGGAACTTTAGCATTTTCAAAGTAGACTTGACGGGTAGAAGAGCCTTTAATACCCATCTTTCGCTCTTCTGCGCCAGTCGAAATTCCTGGCCAACTGGTCTCGACGATGAAGGCTGATGGTCTCTCATTGCCGATACGCGCAAACACGATCATTACGTCAGCGAAGCCTGCATTGGAGATCCATTGCTTTGTGCCGTTCAGGATGTAATATTTCCCATCTTCAGAAAGCTCCGCACGGGTGCTTAAGCCCATTGCATCTGAGCCAACGCCCGGTTCGGTCAAGGCATAAGCAGCGATCCATTCTCCTGAAGCCAGTTTTGGCAAATAGAATTGTTTCTGCGCCTCGGTTCCATAGAAGACGATGGGCAGCGTTCCAATGGTCGTATGTGCACCGATGGCAGTGCTAAATGAGCCTTCTCGTAACTGTGAGCCTACCAGGGCGCTAGTTAAGAGACCGAGTTCCGCGCCGCCGTAAGCCTCCGGGACATCGATGCTTAAGAGACCTTGCTCGCCCGCCTTCTTCAACAGGCCAGGCACCAGGCCGGGTTCCTGGTGATCGATGGCCTCTATATGTGGCAATACTTCGCGCTGCACAAAGGTGGCGGCCGATTCTTCAATCCAACGCTGCTCTTCGCTGCGCTGCTCTAACGTAAAAATTTTGTCGGCACTTTCACTGACGGGTGTGGTGAGAAATGCTGTTCCTGTCTCCGTAGGTTTAATGGTTGTTGACATGCTTCGATTTTTCTCCTTCTGTAAGGGCCCGATCTACGATTTTTTGATTGTATCCCTGAGTTCCCGTTTCAACACTTTGCCTACGAGCGTCTTTGGGAGACTCTCACGGAACTCTACGATTCTAGGCACTTTGTAGGGTGTTAATTCCTTCTTGCAATACGCGATAATATCCTCGCGAGTATCTTCTGATGGCTCAAAGCCTGGTTTCAAGACGATGACGGCGGCTACCGTTTCGCCTCGATACTCATCAGGAATTCCTAACACCGCTGCTTCCTGTATGGCAGGGTGATGGAGCAGTACTTCTTCAACTTCACGCGGATAGACGTTAAAGCCGCTGGCTATAATCATGTCCTTGGAACGATCAATGACGTAAAAGTAGCCGTCCTTATCCATTTTCCCTATGTCGCCCGTGCGCATCCAGCCACTAAAGAAAATGGAAGCCGTCTCGTCTTGACGCTTCCAGTAGCCCTGCATAATATTTGGGCCTTTCACCAGAATCTCGCCCTCCTCGCCAATGGGTGCAGGTGCCAAAGTCTTTTGATCCAGGATCATCGAATCTACACCTGGTAGAGGTAGACCAACGCTCCCCTCACGAATATCACCATTCAACGGATTGCAATGCGTCACAGGAGCAGCCTCGCTCAGGCCATAGCCCTCAACCAGTTTGCCGCCAGTAGCAGCCTCCCAGTCCTTACGTACTTTGGCAGGCAAAGCTGAGGCCCCACTGATACAATATTTGATCGAGCGCAGTTCTTTGGCATGCTTGCCCATTTCGCGCATTATGGCAACATACATCGTGGGGATACCGGGGAGTTCAGTGGGATGATAACGCCGAATAGTCTTTACTACTTCTTTGACCTTAAATTGCGGCAAAAGTATCATGGTCGAGGCTGAGAGAATCGAGAGGTTCATACAAACGGTCATCCCATACGAATGGAAGAAAGGAGCCACGCACAGAGTGACCTCTTCGGCATCACGCGCCCGGGGAATCCAGCTCCGTGTCTGTAGTGTATTGGCCAGGAGATTACGATGTGCCAGCATGGCGCCTTTAGAAAGTCCTGTCGTACCACCGGTATATTGGAGGACGGCAAGGTCATCACCAGATGTTTGCACGGGTAGATTGAACACTTCTATGCCGCTCTTCGCATGCGATTGGATCATGCTACCCATGGTGAGCAGCATCTTATCCTGTTGCAATTCCTTCTCGGTCAGAGGAGGCTGTGGATGATGAGCACGTCGTTGAGTCAGGGGATAGAGCCTTTGTAACATTGGAGGCAGAAAATCGGCAGCGCTTGTAATAATGATACGTTCCAACCTGGTGTCTGCACGCACAGCACGCACAACCGGGTAGAATATATCGAGCATCACTGCCATACGCGCTCCGGAATCAGCGAGTTGGTGCTGCATCTCACGCTCAGTATAAAGTGGATTGGTAGGTACGATAACTGCGCCAGCTCGCAACGCGCCATAATAGGCGATGGGATACTGCGGAATATTTGGCAGAGCAATAGCAACCCGGTCACCTTTTTTTATACCCAGGCGTTGTAAACCGGTGGCAAAGCGATTAGCCAGGGAAGAAAACTGGGCATAACTTAGTTTCGTTCCGTAGTAGATGAAAGCAGTATGACCTGGATAGCGACTGACTGCTTGATCCAGCAGCCAGGTAAGGGGGTGATCTGGAACCTTGAGTTGGGTAGGCACTCCCTGCTCATAGTGAAGTATCCATGGCCTGGCAAAATCGACGGGAGGGTTTTGTTCCGATTGAGGATCATTGATTATTGATGGGTCGGACATTTCAAAATAGCTCCTCTCTGAGCTACAGCAAGAGCAACAGCCAAAAACTACCTTCGCACTCAAATTATAAAGTGCTATTACTTAGAATAACATGTTGCCAGCTAACAAAATTTCATGCATAATGAGCATATAGCTAACAAGTGGATCAAAAGATAGGGTGAAAGGAGGGTAGACCACAACCGGGCGACCACAAGGGTCGTCCCTACAATGGACGGGCCTGGTAAGCAACTTCGTGGCATAGTAGGGGCGACCCTTGTGGTCGCCCGGTTGTGGTCGCCCGGTATGAAGATGACTGTAAGCAACTTATCTGATTTTGCGCAACTGGTAACCAGATTCCGGCAGCGACGGGGCATGTCACAGGGACAACTTGCGCAGGCCACCCGGCTCTCACGTACTTACATTTATCATTTGGAGTCTGGGATGCGCAGCAACCCATCCCCGCACGTCGCTCAGAGTATCGCACGCGCACTCGAGCTTCAAGGGGAGGAGAGACGGCTCCTCTACACGGCCTTTTCGATCCTGACAGGCCAATATATAGACGATGAGCAACCTGCTAGCGAATTGCTTGACTTTGGCGAACTGGCGGAATTGCTTGTCCATAACACCTCCTATCCAGCACATTCGCTCGATCGACTCTGGTTTCTGCGTTCCTGGAACAAGGCAGCGATTACGCTTTTTGAGTTACAGGAAGAGATAGCGGGAAATGAGAAGCGCCATCTACTTGAATTGGTATTTGATGCGCGGCTGCGGCGTCATTTTCATGGTTGGGAGAGCCTGGCCAAACGGCTGGTGAGCGACTTCCAGTACAATACGCGCACTATTACTCACTTACCGGAGTATAAGGTGTTATGGAAGCATTTACGTGAGTTGCCGGAGTTCCGGCGCATTGCGTCCACGACCTATCCAGAGGGGAGGCCAGCTCCTTCATTTACTTTCCAGGTACAACATAGTGTACTTGGCCGTTTGACACTGCGCACTGCAACGACGGTTTTCACGGGTATAAATAACTATTCAATGGTGAGCTATGTGCCCGGGGATCAGCAGACGTTAGAGATTTATCGGAAGTACAGGTGGCAGCCAGGATAATGCGATTGGCGAGGTGATATACTTTTACTGGAAGACCTGGTGAATCTTCTAACCTTCAGTGCAGAAAAGCGTATATAAGACGAAGAAAATCTTTAAAGAAGAGCGGCTTTCATAACTCACAATACATGTATGATTAGAAAAGAAAATATCCTACCAGCAAGGAGATTTTGATGGATGCCAGATTTTACAACAGCGAAGAAATAGATATTGCGCGACTTGCCAATGATTTAGAGAACATGTACCGCATACAGGGCTACGAGGTTCAGCAGATTGGCAACAAAGATCAGATGATGGTGCAGTTGAAGAAGGGTGGCGATCTCATAGCACTGATCGGGCTGCAAGCTGCACTTAGCGTGATCATCCAGCGCACTGCTGGTGGTACGGTGGCGATGATCGGTCAGCAAAAATGGTTGGACAAGGCGGCGGTTGGCGCTGTTGGCCTGGTCGCTGCGCCCGTGCTCTGGCCGCTGATGATTACAGCAGGCGCAGGGGCGATACGGCAGGCAAGCCTTGGTAACCAGGTATTAAATGTTGTGGATGGACTGGTACGGCAACAGTACCCTAATGTGAGGGTAGGACCCGTTCCGGTACAAATCGTACCGCAGATTCAACAACAATGGGCGCCGCCACCATTTTCATCGCCAACACCGGTCTATGTGCCATCGACACCACAGTATGTGCCATCTTCACAGAATGTCACAGCCACATCCCCTGCCCCACAAAGGAGCAAATTACGCTGCCCAACTTGCAATACACCATACGAGGAGGGAGATACATTTTGTAGCGGTTGCGGCCGCTCATTAGCGCCACAAAAGGCACTCTGCCCGAATTGTAAAGCTGAGATCAAACCCGGTGTAGCTTTCTGTCCAAAGTGCGGCGCATCCACTTTTCAGACACTGCCGCCCACACAGGCAGCGATTCCGCCAACGACGCCGCCGACGCCGACCTATACACCGCCTACCCCAAAGCAGCCAACGCCACAACCACAACCGTATGTGCCACCTGTGCCGCAAGAACCACCGGTAATGCCGAAGCCATCGGTAACCCTGATTCCCTCTGCGCCTAAGCAGGGGGCGCCTGCTGCGCCGAAGGAGCCGCCAAGGCCGCCAACGCCGGTATACACCCCGCCAGCGCAGCCTCCCACTGTGCAGACAGCGGTGTCACCGACATCACAGACGATACCTGCGCGTAAGCCGATTCTGGCAAAACCAGGTAGTCAGCCAGTTTCTAACCCGGCAGCACCCTGGGGCAAACTGATATACGGTGACGGTAAGGAGGTACAGCTTAGCGGCGAGCGGGTGCTGGTAGGTCGCAGCGATCACGATATCGGTGGCATCAATCCAGAGGTTGACCTGAGCGCCATGGAGGGAGCGGATACAACGTCGCGGATCCATGCTACTTTTGAGCATGTTGGTAGTACCTATACAGTCACCGATCTGAACAGTACAAACTCCACGCGCATCAATGGCAAGCGCTTAGAGCCAGATAAGGCTACACCGATCAATGATGGCGATAAGCTCTCCTTCGGGAGGGTATCGTGTACGTTTAAGAAGGTATAACTGCGGATGGAGACTGATATTACAAAGCCGGAACAGGTAGAACTTGACGCAGAACGGCAACGGAAAGCTAAGGAATACGCTCGTATACGCCGCCGCCTCTCGTTTGTGAGCATGGGGATTGGCGTAGCAGGCATTTTGATTTTCCTTTTCACTAACCTGGGTATATGGCTGAGAGACCAGTTACAAGTACTGAGCTGGCAACCTATTGCGGGGTGGTTTCCCTGGCAGATACTGGTTTACTTCCTGATCTTGATACTTGGCTACGAGATCATTACAGCGCCAATTGGATACTACAACGGTTTTATATTGCCGCATCGCTATGGACTCTCGACGATGACGCTGAAAGGCTGGCTTGGTGATCTTTTCAAGGGGTTGGTGCTCGGCCTGGTACTGGAATCCCTTGCTATTGAACTGGTGTATGTGCTGCTGGCATCTCAACCAGAAACATGGTGGCTCTGGGTAGCGTTGGTATTGCTTTTCTTCTCGGTGGTGATGGCAAATCTCGCGCCAGTGCTTATTCTTCCGCTCTTCTACAAATTCACAGCCCTACCCGAGGGGGATCTGACAAAGCGACTACTCGCACTTGCGGAACGCGCCCATACGCGTGTGCGGGGTATTTTTACAATGCAGATGAGCAGCAAAACGACTGCGGCTAACGCTGCATTGATGGGATTAGGCAATACTCGCCGTATTGTGCTTGGCGATACTATGCTGGATCGCTACACGCCCGATGAGATTGAGGTTGTGCTGGCCCATGAGTTGGGGCATCACGTGCACCATGATATCTGGAAGCTGATTGTCAGTCAATCGATCCTGACGCTGGGAGGGTTATACCTGGTTAACGTGGTGCTACACTGGGCAGTTGAGACGCAACACTTCTACCTGGGATTGGCTGATGCGGCTACCATACCACTGGTGCTGGCGCTGATCGGTGCATTTGGATTGATTGTCATGCCCATCAGCAATGGCTACAGCCGGGTGATAGAGTACCAGGCCGACGAGTACGCGTTACAGACTACGCAGATGGTTGGGCCGTTCAAAAGTGCGATGACAAGGCTGGCAAATCAGAACCTGGCTGATGCCGAGCCATCGCCCATCATTGAATTTCTCTTCCACGATCATCCGTCGATTCACAAACGGTTGCAGCACGCGGATGAATTTGTGGGCCGAGGGAGGGCTTGAGGGTTTGTAGATCGAGATGGCTGTGTTGTGCTGGGCCGGACGGCGTCCGGCCCAGCACAACACAGCCATCTCGATCTTTTTTATAAGGGCGGGAGGCCCTACCCATCACCGATGCGAGACGAGATAAATCGTCTCTACGCTTTTAGAGATTGCATGAGGGCGGCTAGTTTTGGGCCGGCTTCGTCGGGTGAGCCGCTGGGCATGCCTAGGACCGGCTCATCGACGCCTGCTGCGACCCATTGGTCGAGTTTGGTTACGATTTCTTGCGGTGTACCTATGATGGTGGTGGCATCGAGGAGTTCGGGTGTAACGGCTTCTAGGGCACTTTTCATCCCTTGCTTCCAGCCCTCTTGAACAAGCTCGACTTCTGCGCCGTAACCGTGGCGCGTGAGCATTTGCGCATAAAAGACACCCATCCTGCCGATGTAGTAGGCAAGAGGGGATGCAGCGGCCAAACGAGCAGAAGCACGCTCTTCTTCGGTTGCGTTTTCGTTGAGGATGACGCTGGTGATATAAGGGGCGATCATAGCGCTATGGGGGGGACGGCCAGCTATTCGCGCACCTTCGTCGAGCTGCTCCCGCAGTTCTCCCCATTTATTGCCGGGCCAGTAAACAGGTAGCACGCCATCGGCGATTTCGCCTGACTGCACCACGTTTTTTGGACCCATTGCCGCGATATAGATGGGAATGTCTGCACGAGGAGGGGTGAAGCGCAGTTTGAAGCCGCGTTCGAGATTAAACATTTCGCCGTGATAGACCAGTTTTTCGCCGCGCAGGATCATTCTGATGATCTCAACGTATTCGCGCGTTCGTCGCACTGGTTTTTGGTAAGGCACACCATGCCAGTGTTCGATCACGTTAGCTCCCGATGGACCCAGGCCGAGGATTATGCGCCCACCCGAGCGTTCATCGAGCGTGGCAACGGTGCTGGCGATTAATGCAGGGGTACGTGAGTAAATATTGGCGATGCCGGCGCCGATCTTGATACGCTTCGTGGCGCGTACAAGGTCGGCCATGGAGGTGAAGAGTTCATAGCCCCAGGACTCGCCGAGCCAGATCGAGTCGTAACCCAGTTCGTCGGCAATTTTGACCTTTTCCACTACCTGGTCCCAGGCGGCGGGGAAATTCGGTGAATCGGCCATCAGGCCAATGCGGTTGCTGTATGCTCTTGTCATGCCTTGACCTATCTTTCTATTGAGATATTGATAGCACAGTAGCTTTGTTATTATACATTATGATGGATTATAGAGCAGGGATTGATTGGATCAGCCTAAGACCTGTTCAGATTTGTTGACAGGAAATATTGAAACCAATATACTAAGGAAAAGTAAATTGTGCAGCAAGTTGTTTTACTTTAGATAGAGTGCTCTAATTTTCGCGCGAGAGCCTAAAGAATGGATCAGGAAGGGTGATGAACTATGGCAACATTTCGACCAGATATCCTCATACTGAGTCCTGAAGACCTTCCTATCGCAGTTGTGGAAGTCAAGAATCGACAAGATCTGACTCGTGAGGTAGCAACGGCCCTACGGCGCAACATTATAATACATAGCTTGCTTCCCCAAACTCCATTCTTTTTGCTTCTCTCTCAAGACGTGGGCTTCCTTTGGAAGTCAGCAGCAAGCGCCGATACTCCACCTACATATGAATTTCCCATGGATAAGGTAGTAACTCGCTATCTGAAGCGAGAACCTGGTGAGAGATTGTATGGTATAGAGCTTGAATTTCTCGTACTTCAATGGCTTAATGATCTTGCCTCTGGTAAGCTAAAAACCATTGAGGAGCCTGAAAAGACACTTGCACTTGCAGGATTCAACGACTCAATAAAGGAAGCTACGATCAGTATAGAGGAAGCTGCATGAGTTAAATGCACACAATTGTAGATACGAGCAGAGTTTCGGTAGAGGCCTGAACTTCATAAAATGAAGGCTTTATCAAAAGCTACAATTTCTCTCAGTTACTGGCGATAATGCATTGTCGAGTCTCGTAAAGTCGTACCCACCATTGCCCTCATACATGGCCTATGTGGCCCGCTGATGATGTTGACAAGCGCTCGCAAGACGCATCCAGATGTGGTCAGGGGTTGTCCCAAGCCCCCGCTCCCTCTTTGACCACCATCGCCAGGCTGGTCCCAAGCCGCTTCAATCCTGGTGGTCTACTCCTTCCCGTGGTCTTTTTCGTGTACAGGCCACAGAGGCCAGAATGGTTAAAACGCACGCGTAAGCGCTCTACCGGAAGGTGAAATGCTCAAAGTGGATGTGAATGGGCGGCACACCGAGCTTTCGCAGTGAGTGCTGGAAACTCTCTGTCATCCCACTCGGACCGCACATGTAGACATCCTTGGCGACGATTGTACCACCACCGCAGGTCTCTACGATGTGTTCCATGGTGAGGGACCCGTCGCGCTGGGAGTAGATGATATGAGGCCGGAAGGAGGGGTGCTGTGTGGCCGCCGTCCTGATCTCGTCGAGGAACAGCGCCTCGTCTTCGCTACGCATGGTGTAGTACA